>OFFT01000004.1_pt1 | contig 307400 bp, 247 predicted proteins | sample 1521581 | NCBI WGS metagenome assembly OFFT01 (sample SAMEA3504084, study PRJEB24116) | mouse gut metagenome | biome: mouse gut; feature: mouse-associated habitat; material: faeces | place: Denmark | collected 2011
CCCTTCAACGGTTTTCAAGACCGCCGCATTCGACCACTCTGCCATCTCTCCAATTACGATTGCAAAGATAGAGGTGTTTTTGAGAAAAACAAAAAAATAGGTGTTTTTTAATAAAAAAATCAGTGTTGTTAGTGGTTTATTTGTTCAAATGATTATTTGTTATTTTTGTGTTTTAACTGGTTTGATTCTTTGGGATAGAAGTGGTTGAGTATCAAGTATCCCATGATACCTGCGAAAACAGAACCACTGATGATTCCTAATTTTGCCTGGTTAAGTAGAACAGGACCTAATTCAGGAAGACTGGCATATGACAGATTGGCAATAAAAAGGGATACTGTAAATCCTATACCACCAAGCATGGAGATTCCCAGCAAGCTTTTGTTGTTCATGTGGTCGGGCATTTTCAGGAAACCACTTTTTACGGATAACCAGGTGAAGGAAAATATTCCGATTAGTTTACCGAAAATTAAAGAAATAAAAATAGTAAGGGTTACTCCTTTCAAATCTGTCAGGCTGATGTGTTCGAAGGAAATGCTGGCGTTGGCAAAAGCGAATAGGGGCATTACCACGTAGTTGACTAGCGGGTGTAAGTTGTCGTCCATGGATTGCAGAGGGCTGATTACTTTGTCGGAGACTGATTCAACATGTCGTAGAATAGATAATTCTGAGTTGCTGAGCATGTATTTGTTGGCAGCCAGGTCCGCAGTTTCAGGAAGTTTTTGAAGACTGTTCCGGATTTCTCCAACGTATTTGTAAATGTTTAGTTTTGGCCGGGCCGGTACGGTGAAAGCGACTATCACTCCTGCAATTGTTGGGTGAATACCTGAATGAAGAAAGAGGTACCATACAATGATGCCAAAAAATATGTAGTAGAGTTTGCTGTGAATACCGAGCTTGCCACCAAACCATAGGATAAAAATAAATAATGCGGCCCATAAGAGATATTCTAAAATCAGATTATTGCTGTAAAATGCTCCGATAACAATGATTCCTCCGATGTCATCTACGACAGCAAAGGCTGTAAGGAAAATTTTCAGACTGAGAGGAACTCTTTTGCCCAATAGGGATAATACACCGAGGGAAAAAGCGATATCTGTTGCCATGGGGATGGCTGCCCCTTTTGTTCCCGGTCCTTCCGGGCATATTATACTGAATATGATGATAGGAATGATCATTCCTCCTAATGCTGCAATGACTGGAAGAAGGGCTTTCCGGAGACTGGAGAGTTCACCTACTAATAGTTCCCGTTTGATTTCAAGTCCGACTGAGAAGAAAAAAATGGCCATTAATGCATCATTTATTAATGACATGATGGTCATGTTGGAACCTTCTATCTGGAATAGGTTTATATCTCCGAAGCGTAGTACAACTTCTTTTGCAAAAAAGGCATTATACATATCGCGGAGGGGAGAGTTGGCAATAATCATGGCAGCCAAGGCAACAAAGAGGAGAATGGCTCCTCCGTTGATTTTGGTTTTTATAAAATGTCTGATGGGTGATTTAAAAATATTTTTGTTCATAGGCAGGGGGTGAAGGATTTAAACCATTCGGCGAATTTTTTGATTCCATTTTCCAGAGAAGTGGTGGGAGTATAATTGTAATCTTCTTTGAGTTTTGTTGTATCTGCCCAAGTTTGATATACATCGCCGGGTTGCATACCAACGAATTCTTTCCGGGCTTTTTGGCCAATATTTTCTTCCAACAGGTTGATAAATTCCATGAGTTGAATGGGGGAGCCGTGGCCAATATTATAAATTACAGCAGGGACTCCCGGAGTGTCTTCGCGAACCAGTCCTGGTTTGTTTATGATTTTAACTATACCTTCTATTATGTCGTCGATGTAGGTGAAATCACGGGATAGTTTTCCGTTGTTAAATACTTTTATCGGAGTATTTTGACAAATGGAACTGGCAAATAGTATCGGTGCCATGTCTGGTCGTCCCCAGGGGCCATAAACTGTGAAAAAACGCAGACCTATGGTTTGAATCTGATAAAGCCAAGAGTAGGTATATGCCATCAACTCGTTTGATTTTTTGGTTGCCGCATAAATGCTGACTGGTTGGTCGACTCTGGCACTTTCTTTAAAAGGAACTTCCCGACTGTTTCCATATACAGAAGAGGAAGAAGCATATATCAGTTTTTTACAGTTGTGTTTTCGACAGAGTTCCAATAGAGTAAGAAATCCAGCTACGTTACTTTCCACATATGTTTCCGGATGGGTAAGGCTGTAACGTACTCCTGCCTGAGCTGCCAGATTGATGATACAATCGAAATGATTTTGTTTAAAAATACTTTCCAGCATGTTTTTGTCGCATAAATCTGTCTGGCAGAACCGGTAACCGGGGAAAAGTGCAGATGTGCATTCTTGTCCGTATCCGGAAGGCTGAATGCCACATTCTTTCAGACGGGCATGTTTTAGGTTGACGTTGTAGTAATGATTCAGAGAATCTATACCATAAACTTTGATTCCTTGGGTACAAAGGGCTTTTGTCAGATAAAAACCAATGAAACCGGCACTACCGGTAATTAATACTTGCATGAGTAGTTATAGGGTTTATAATGAATGCCAAAAATAGCAATATTGTATGAAATAAAAAAATAAGTCGCCGAAGTAAAACGGCGACTTGATCACTAACCCTAAACAGAAACAAACTATGAAATTGATTCTATACAAAGATAGTTTAATCTGTTTCTATGGCCTAATTAAATATTGTTAATAAGGCACAATTATTATGGCGGATTGAGTTTTATATTAAAAATGCTATTCTTCTATGGCTAATATTTCTGTTTTCAGAGGAACTGGGATAATCTGGTTTGCCAGCGTTTGGTCGTATGGTAATTGTATTTTGATGTAATTGTCTGTAAAACCGCAAATGTGTCGGCCTGTTTTGGTTTCTTCGAAAAGAACGGGGCGGGTTTGGCCTTCACATTGTTGATAGAATTTGTGTAATTTTTTGTTGGAAATATTAAGTAATTCTGTTACTCTGTGATGTTTTTCTTCTTGGGGAACAATAAAAGGAATTTCTAATGCTTTGGTTCCTTGGCGTTCTGAATAGGGAAATACATGTAGTTGTGAGATGTTGAGATTTTCGATGAAATCACGGGCTTCTTTGAAATAGTCTTCTGTTTCGCCTCTCATGCCGACGATTGTGTCAACTCCGATAAAGGCATCCGGGATAAGTGATTTTATGGTATTTATTTTTGTTGCAAAGGCTTCCCGGGTATATCGACGGTGCATTAGTTTGAGCATCTCATTGCTTCCCGATTGCAGCGGAATATGAAAATGAGGCATGAAGTGCCGGGAACCGGCAACAAATTCAATAATTTCATTTGTAAGCAGATTTGGTTCTATGGAAGAAATACGGTATCTTTTTATTTCGTCCATTTGGTCAAGTTGTCTGATTAGGGTTAGGAAATCTGTAGTCTGGCCTTTGCCGAAATCACCAGTATTGACTCCGGTCAGGATTACTTCTTTTATTCCTTTTGCCGCCACTTCCCGGATTGCTTTCAGTATTTGTGCCGTATCGGCACTTCGGCTGCGGCCTCTGGCATAAGGAATGGTGCAATAGGTACAGAAATAGTCACATCCGTCTTGTATTTTTAAGAAACAACGTGTCCGGTCGCCAAATGAGTAAGCAAGATCAAACTGGGATAGTTTGAAAATATCGCATGAATGAGGTTCTGATAGTGCTGTTGTTTCCAAATGTTTTAAATAATGTTCTACATTAAATTTCTCGCTGGCACCAAGTACTAAATCGACTCCTTCAATAGACTTGATTTCTTTGGCCCTTAGTTGTGCATAACAGCCAACGACAACAATATAAGCATCCGGATTGTGGTGAATGATTTTACGGATTAGCTGGCGTCCTTTTTTTTCTGCCATATCCGTTACGCTACAGGTATTTATAATAAAAATATCGGCTCCTTGTTTTTCGTCAACCGTTTGTGTTCCTGCGTTTTCCAGACTGTGTTTGATGGTTGATGTTTCAGAAAAATTGAGTTTACAGCCCAAAGTAATGTATGCTACTTTTTTTCCTGCAATATCCATATGTGTGCTACGATATTAGTGTATGATTATAACCGGAAGGTTTGATTAAATTTTGTATAATTGGATACAAAAATAGTGATTTGGCTTGTAATTTGCTATCTTTGTACATATAGTTTTATTGGAAGGTTATAGCTTTACCTTTTGTGTTAATTTTTACTTTTTATGCGTTATTACATTATTGCAGGAGAGGCATCCGGGGATTTACATGCTTCCAACTTAATCAAGGAGATAAAAAGAGAGGATGACGAGGCTGTGGTGCGGGGATGGGGAGGTGATCTGATGCGTGATGCCGGAGTTGAAATAGTTCGCCATTATAAGGATACGGCGATTATGGGATTTGTAACCGTGTTAAAAAATTTGCATAAAATTAAAGCCAATATACGGTTTTGTTGTGAAGATATTTTGGCCTGGAAGCCGGATGTTGTTATTTTGGTGGATTATGCAGGGTTTAATATGCGTATTGCGCGTTTTGCAAAGAACTATGGTATACGGGTATTTTATTATATTTCACCGAAATTATGGGCTTGGAATACGGGACGTGTGCGGAAGATTAAGCGTTATGTAGACCGGATGTATACCATTTTTCCTTTTGAAACAGCGTTTTATGAGAGATATAATTATGTTGTGCAATATGGGGGAAATCCTTTGGTTGATGCGATTGCGGGTCGTTCTCACTCTATGGAAACTTTTACAGAATTTATAACTGCTAAGAAATTGCCGGATAAACCTATTGTTGCTTTATTGGCTGGTAGCCGGAGGCAAGAATTGAAATACGTGTTACCGACAATGTTAAAAATGGTCGGTCATTTCCCGAATTATCAGTTTGTTATTGCAGGAGCACCTTCCATGACCGAGACGGATTATGCTCCTTATGTGAAAGATGTACCGGTTCGGATTATATATGGAGATACCTATCGTTTGTTGAGTCAGGCTAGAGCAGCATTGGTTACTTCTGGTACGGCAACTTTGGAAACTGCTTTGTTAAGAATACCTCAGGTTGTATGCTATAACGGAGAAGGGGGACGTTTGAGTTATTATCTGTTTAAGACTTTTGTAAAAGTAAAATATATTTCTTTAGTCAATCTGATTTTTGGAGGGGAGGTTGTTAGAGAGTTGATGATGCAACATTTGACGGAACGGAATGTTTTGAATGAGTTGTCCAGAATTCTGTACAGTGAACGTGAGCGTGAAAAAATGTTACGTAATTATGATGAAATTATTTACCGTTTAGGGCCTTCGGGTGCATCCAAACATTTTGCTGAGATGATGGTCAATGATTTACGGAAAGATCTTGCTTTGTAGTGTTTTGAAGGATTATCTCTTCTATTTTCTGTGTATTAATAGATAAGCTTTACATTGTCAACCCAGAATTTAGCGTCTGGTGTTCCGATATAAGCTCCTCCGTGTCCGGAAGAAAAACGCAGGATGATGTGTGTGGGAGTAGTGCCAGGTTCTGCCCATCCGATTTCCTGAATAGGAACCATTTCGCCTTTACTGTTCAGGCTGTGTGGTATATTTTCTCCTTTTATAAGTCCCATATAAGGTTTAAAGTAATCTTTTCCTGTGATGTCTCCGTAGTGGACGGTTATGCGGTGATTATTTTGCCATTCTTTGATTTCTTTGTCATATCGTTCGTATGCAGTGCCGACTCTTTTGGCAAAGATATTTCCTTTTTCATCTTCCCAACGATATTGTAGTAGCAAACATGCTTCTGCATTGTTTTGTTCCGGGATATTCTGAATGCGGCTGAAACCGGTGGCTTTGATTTGTTGTCCTCCCGGATATACTTTATAATCAAATTGCAGTGCCCGAGGTTGTTTGGTAAAAGGAATATTGTTGTTGAGTTTACTTTGAGGATTTTTGGTATCCCGTACTGGTTCTATAATTTCGCCAAGAAAAATCGTGCCGGTTGCTAATACGGAGATGTTAATCAATCCCAATACTTTTACATGTTCCATTCGTGTTTCAAGTCGTGCGCAATAGCCTGTATCTCTTTTTTCCGGGAATACGGTTACGCTGGCTTTATAAATGCCACTAACCTTGGCCATAACGGTTGATGTGGCCCAGGGTGAAATGGTTGGTTTATAAGGAGTGTTGTTCCTGAGGGTATCTCCGGAAGTGATTTCATACAGGTATTTGGTATTTCCTCCAATTACAAAAGATTCGTCAACAACACGTACCATCCAGTGATCCATGTTTCCGAAAGTCACTTCTTCGGTGTTTTCTTCAGTTATTTGTGCCTGGGTATATAGTGATAGTCCTGTGCAAAGGATGAAATAAAGACATTTTGTCAGTTTCATAAAGTAAATTTTTGTAATCGGATGTTTGGGCAAAATTCAGCAAAAAAGATGCCATTTATAATTATATCAGAGAAAATTACAAAGCTTATTGGTCGTTAAATAAGGGCTATTGGTCGTTAAAAAGCGGGAATACATATAATTAAATTGTGAGAGAGTGAGACAGGGAATACATTTGTAACATAAAGAACTGTAAGGAAAGAAGGAAAAATGAATTAAAATGGACCAGATATGATAAAATATGGAATGAAATGGATTGTGGTCGGAGTGATTTTGTTGTCTTTGCCGGCTGTATCACAGGAAAAACCTCAGGAATGGAGTCTGAAATCTTGTATAGATTATGCCCGTCAACAGAATATTCAAATCAGGAAAAGCCGTGTTGCTTTGGAGGAGAGCATTGAAAATACAAAGGAGGTCAGAGCGCAACGTCTTCCTTCGCTGTCTTTTTCTTCAACGCATAATTATATGAATCGTCCGAATCCGGGAAGTGGGGATAAGCATAGTTATACTGGGAGTTATGATTTGAATTCTTCGGTTACTTTGTTTCAGGGGGGAAAGCTGAAAAAGAATTTGCAGCAGATGGATTTACAGAGTCAAGTGCAGGAATTGGCGATTGAGGAGTCGGAAGATAATATAGAATTGGCTATTACCCAAGCTTTTTTGCAGTTGTTATACGTCAATGAAACGGTAAAGATTAATGAAAATATTGTAGAAGTATCTGAAAGTCAGTGTAGTCGTGGAAAAGAATTAATGGATGCCGGTTTATTATCACCAGTAGATTTTGCACAGTTGGAATCGCAATATACCTCAGATAAATATCAGTTGGTGGTGGCTCAGAGTTCTTTTGCAAATGCGCATTTAGAGTTGAAACAATTGTTGGAGCTTGGTCTGAATGATTCGATGCAGTTGGTTATACCTGCATTATCTGAAGAGGATGTATTGGTGATGTTGCCTGCAAAAGAGGCTGTTTTTCTGACTTCTTTGAGTGTCCGTCCTGAGGTGAAATACAATCAATTGAATGTAAAAATAGCCGGAGTGGAAAAGGAAAAAGCCTGGGCAGGTTATTTGCCGAGTCTTCGGTTGTCCGCCGGGTTGGGAACAAGTCATGTTTCCGGTAATAGTTGGAGTAGTCAGGTGAAGCATAATTGGGGTGAAAATGTAGGGTTGACATTAAGTATACCTATTTTCAGTAATCGTTCAACCAAAACAGCTGTAAATTTGGCAAGGTTAAATATAGAAAATGCAGAGTTGAATTACGAGAGTGTACAAAAAAGTTTGTTGAAATCTGTAGAAAATGTGTATCAGGAAGCAATATCAGCTCAGGAACGTTATCGTGCGGCGCAGGAAAATCTGAAAGCTGTTGAATTATCTTTTCGTCTTACCCAGGAACAATTCTTTTTAGGAATGAAAAATACTTTGGAAATGTTGACGGAGAAAAATAATTTACAGTCTGCCCGTCTGGAATCTATTCAGGCAAAATATATGGCCATTTTGAATATACAATTGCTGAATTTTTATCAGGGAAAGGAAATGACGGTAGAGTAATCGGAAATTAAAATGTTGATATAATGAAAAACAGAAAGTTTATTACAATGGGCGGGCTTATTGTCGTTCTGGGCTTTTGGGCTTTGGGTTTCTATGGTTGCAATTCCACAACAAAGGTTGATTGGGAAGTGGATAAAGTTGCCCGCAATTCAATGTCAGATATGGTTTCAGCAACGGGAACTGTGGAACCTGTTACCAAGGTGGATGTCGGTACTCAGGTGTCGGGTATTATTGATAAAATTTATGTGGACTATAATAGTGTTGTAAAGAAAGGACAGCTAATCGCTGAGATGGACAAGGTGACTTTGCAGGCTGAACTGGAGTCGCAGGAAGCCCAATTGGCAAATGCCAAGGCGGAATACGATTATCAGCAAAAAAATTATGTCCGGAATAAATTGTTGTTTGAAAAAAAATTAATCAGTGATAGTGATTATGAGACTGCGGTTTATAATTATGAGAAAGCGAAAAGTACTTATGATAAATGTAAAGCAGACATTATAAAAGTAAGACGGAATCTGGGATATGCAGTAATTTCCAGTCCTATTGACGGAGTTGTTATTAGTCGGGAAGTAGAAGAAGGTCAGACTGTTGCTGCAGGTTTTGAGACTCCTACATTGTTTACAATAGCCCGGGATTTGACGGAAATGCAGGTTATTGCTGACGTTGATGAAGCGGATATAGGGCAGGTTGAAGAGGGGCAGCGGGTGACGTTTTCTGTAGATGCTTATCCTAATGATGTTTTTGAGGGGATTGTAACTCAGGTACGGTTGGAAGCTACAGTGGAGTCTAACGTAGTAACCTATGAAGTTGTCATCAGTGCACCTAATCCGGACTTGAAATTAAAACCGGGTCTGACTGCAACGGTGTCGATTTATACACTGGAGAAAAATAATGTATTGACGATATCTCCCAAAGCATTGAAGTTTGTTCCGGAGCGAGGTGTAGTGGAAGCGGCGGGTATGATATTAAAACCTGCAACAGTAGAAAATAGTGCTTTGCAAAAGACGGTGTGGGTGAAAGAAGGAAACATTCTGAAAGAAAAGGAGATAGAAATAGGTACCACATTAATTTCCTGGGTTGAAGTAAAAAGTGGTTTAAAAGAAGGAGAGGAAGTTGTGACGGGAATGCAGATGGGGAAAAAGACAGCTGGTCCTCCCCGGTCCGGAGAGGCGGAGTCTAGTCCGTTTATGCCTAAACCACCGGGAGGTAATAGGAGAAAATGATTTGTCGATTCTTGTGAGACCGGAGCGGATAATTAGTAATTTGAATGAAATGAATGCTATTATAGAATTAAAAGATATTAAACGGGATTTCAGGGTAGGAAGTGAGACGGTGCATGCTTTGCGGGGAGTGTCGTTCACTATTCAGGCCGGGGAGTTTGTAACTATTATGGGGACGAGTGGGTCGGGAAAATCTACATTATTGAATCTTTTGGGGTGTCTGGATACTCCTACTTCCGGAGAGTATTGGCTGGACGGCTATTCTGTACGGCAGATGGGGAAGAACGAACGGGCTGCATTGCGTAATCATAAAATCGGTTTTGTTTTTCAGTCTTATAATCTGTTGCCTAAGACTACTTCTATTGAAAATGTAGAATTGCCATTGATGTACAATCCGGCAATATCGGCGCGTGCAAGAGAAAAAAAGGCAATAGAAGCCCTGAACTCTGTAGGGCTTCATGACCGGCTTTATCATAAATCCAATCAAATGTCCGGAGGACAGCAGCAAAGGGTTGCTATAGCCAGAGCTCTGGTGAATGATCCGGTTTTAATACTGGCAGATGAAGCGACAGGGAATCTGGATACCCGGACTTCTTTTGAGATTTTGGTTCTTTTTCAGGAATTGCATGCCCGTGGACGCACTATTGTGTTTGTGACTCATAATCCGGAATTGTCTGCTTACAGTAGCCGTACAATTGTGTTGAAAGATGGGCAGGTGGTTCAGGACACACCCAACAACCGGGTTGCTTCGGCTAAAGCCACTTTGGCTTCATTGCCAGAGAAAGAGGAATAAGGATGAAAGTACAGTTTCAGGAGGAATAGCAGGAAAAATTTTCTTTGGTTCAGTAACTTTACGAATATGAATTTTACAAATTTATTCAGGATAGCTGTAAGGGCTTTGGGGAATAATAAAATGAGAGGATTTCTGACTATGTTAGGAATTATCATCGGTGTGGCATCTGTTATAACAATGCTGGCTATCGGTCAGGGGTCTAAACGAAGTATCCGGTCTCAGATTGCTGAGATGGGGTCAAATATGATTATGATACATCCGGGTGCGGATATGCGTGGCGGGGTTCGCCAGGACCCTGCTGCCATGCAGAGTCTGAAATTAGAAGATTATGAAGCAATTGTGAATGAAACCCGTTATGTTTCTGCGTGTTCTCCTTCCGTAAGCAGTAGCGGGCAGGTGATTTTTGGTGCCAATAATTATCCGACTTCTATTTATGGGATAAGTCCTGATTATCTGGAAATCCGGAAATATTCTGTTGCGGAGGGGGATATGTTCGGGGAGCAGGATATCATCAGTTCTGCTAAAGTATGTGTAGTTGGAAAGACTATTGTAGATAACCTGTTTACCAATGGAGAGAATCCGGTAGGAAAGATTATACGTTTTGGGAAAATACCGTTCCGGATTGTAGGGATTTTGTCCTCCAAGGGATATAATACAATGGGAATGGATCAGGATGACCTTATTTTGGCACCTTATACCACGATTCAAAAGCGTGTACTGGCTATCACTCATTTACAAAGTATTTTTTGTTCTGCCCTCAGTGAAGAGCAGACGGAAAATGCAGAAGAGGAAATTTCCGGTATTTTACGGCGTAATCATAAGTTGCGGGTGACAGATGACGATGATTTTAATATCCGTTCGCAACAAGAGCTGAGTACTATGATGAATTCCACTTCAGATATGATGACGGTGCTATTGGCGTGTATTGCCGGAATTTCTTTGTTAGTAGGGGGAATAGGAATTATGAACATTATGTATGTTTCTGTGACTGAGCGGACCCGTGAAATTGGACTGCGTATGTCTATTGGTGCAAAAGGAAGGGATATTCTGGCACAATTTCTGATAGAGGCTATTCTTATCAGTGTAACAGGCGGATTGATTGGGGTTATTATTGGTATCGGAGCAGCTTGGATGGTGAAATTATTTGCAGGCTGGCCGGTGTATGTAGAATGGTATTCTGTTATTCTTTCTTTTGTGGTTTGTACTTTAACGGGGATATTTTTTGGCTGGTATCCGGCCCGGAAAGCTTCTGAAATGGATCCGATAGAAGCAATCCGGTATGAATAGGAGCGGAAAGGCGGTAAAATCATTCTGAGGATATTAATCATAGAGCATTTCTCTCAGAAATTGTTATCTTTGTGATATGAGGAAAAATAAAGTTTTGAAATATGTCATACAGGTTATAGGGTGGGGGATTGTATTTGGTTTCCCACTTTTTTTCACCTGGAAAGAGGTTGAGCCGATAAGCTGGTTAAGATATCTGGGGTATGTATTTGTGCCGGTTGCTTTTATGATTGTTTTTTATTGTAATTATTTTTTTCTGATTGACCGGTTGCTTTTTCGTCGTGGATTGGTTCAGTTTTTATTGGTAAATCTGGTACTTTTTGTAGTATTGAGTTTGTTATTGGATTGGTGGCACGGCTATTATGTCGTTAATATACAGGGAAATAAGTTTCATATAGGAGGTCCTCCGAAAATTGTATTCATTTTAAGAGATTGCATGACGATGGCTTTGACAGCAGCTTTAAGTGTTGCAATCCGTATGACGGAAAATTGGTATGTACTTGAGGATGAGAAAAAGGAGTTGGAAAAGGCGCGGGCAGAAGCAGAGTTGCAAAATCTGAAGAATCAACTCAATCCTCATTTTTTGTTTAACACCCTTAATAATATTTATTCTCTGATAGCCATTGCTCCTGAGCGGGCACAATATGCTGTACATGATTTGAGTCGGTTGCTAAGACATGTTTTGTACGAAGATAAACAGCAGTTTGTCTCTTTGGAGCAGGAACTTATTTTTATGAAAAGTTATATAGAGTTGATGGGATTGCGTTTGTCCGATAAAGTGGATTTACGTGTGGAGTTGCCTGACGACGGCAAGGGTGTATTGGTAGCTCCTTTGCTTTTTATTACTTTGATTGAAAATGCTTTTAAACATGGTATTAGTCTGACGGAGAAATCTTTTGTCCATATTTATTTTAAAGTGGAGGATAGCGGGAAAATGCATTGCCGGATAGAAAATAGCAACTATCCTAAAAAAGACAATGACCGGAGTGGTTCCGGGATTGGGTTGGAAAATTTGAGGAAACGGCTGGACTTACTCTATCCGGGAAAATATCGTTTGAATACTCAGTTGGAAGGAAAAACATATGTTGCAGAGCTTGTGTTGTGATTGAGAGCAAAGTATTTATATATAAGTTAAATATTTATGGAGCTGAATTGTCTGATTGTTGACGATGAACCATTGGCTTTGGATTTATTGGAAGCTTATGTGAAACGTACTTCTTTTCTGAATTTAAGAGGACGTTGTAATAGTGCTGTGGATGTATTTCAAAAGCTTGAGGAAGAGCGGGTAGATTTGATTTTTCTGGATATTCAGATGCCTGAACTGACTGGTCTGGAGTTATCCGGAATGATAGGGCAGGATGTCAGAATTATTTTTATAACTGCTTTTGAGCAGTATGCTTTGGATGGTTTTAAGGTAAATGCTTTGGATTATTTGTTGAAACCTGTCAGTTATCCGGAGTTTCTTAAAGCTGCAAATAAAGCTTTGCAGTGGTTTGAAATGAAATCTTTTGGCAAAACCAGCGTTAGGGGAGAAGAAGATAGTATATTTGTAAAATCCGATTATAAACTGTTAAAAATAGAGTTTCAAAAAATTTGTTTTATAGAAGGGTTAAAGGACTATGTGAAAATATTTCTGGAGGATGCTTCGTGTCCTGTTGTATCTTTGATTAGTATGAAATCTTTGGAAGAAACCTTGCCTTCTGCTTCCTTTATTCGGGTTCACCGTTCTTTTATTGTTAATTTAGATAAAGTTGCCGTTGTTGAACGTAACCGGATTGTTTTCGGGAAGACTTATATTCCGGTATCCGATTCTTACCGGGATAAATTTCTGGAATTTATTAATGGGAAGGTTATAAAATGATTTTTATTTTCCCGGCAGATTTGTCCATATAATGCCATATGTGCACTAAACAAGAAAAGGTTTGGCGGGGAAAGCTGTTTTTTGTACATTATTCTTTACCTTTGCGGCAAATTCAGAGGTGTATATGTCTCATTTACCAACTTTAATAACAGACCTGGCATTGATATTGGGAGCTGCCGGTTTGACAACACTTATTTTTAAACGATTGAAACAACCGTTGGTGTTAGGGTATATTGTGGCTGGTATTATTGCCGGTTCCCATATTACTTTGACGCCTTCTGTGATGGATACCGGAAATGTTCAGATTTGGGCAGATATCGGTGTTGTATTTTTGCTTTTTGCTTTAGGTCTGGAGTTTAGTTTTAAAAAACTGATGAAAGTTGGCGGAGCAGCCGTAATTGCAGCTATGACTATAATTTCGGGTATGGTAGTGTTGGGGTATATTACCGGCATTTTGATGGGATGGAAACAAATGGACAGTATTTTTCTGGGGGGGATGTTGGCAATGTCGTCCACTTCCATTATTTACAAAGCGTTTGAAGATCTTGGTTTAAGGACCCAACGTTTTACGGGATTAGTATTTGGCATATTGGTTATAGAGGATTTGGTGGCTATAGTGCTGATGGTTATGTTGTCTACGATGGCTGTGAGTAAAAATTTTGAAGGGGTGGAGATGGTATACAGTATTGGGAAGCTTTTGTTTTTTCTCTTGTTGTGGTTTTTGACAGGAATTTATATTATTCCCACTTTTTTCCGGCGCACCCGTTTATTAATGGGTGATGAAACATTATTGATTGTATCCCTCGGACTTTGTCTCTCTATGGTTGTTTTTGCTACTTATGTTGGTTTTTCGTCTGCTTTGGGGGCATTTGTAATGGGCTCAATTCTGGCAGAGACTATTGAAGCAGAGAAAATAGAGCGTCTGGTCAAGCCGGTGAAAGATCTTTTTGCTGCGATTTTTTTCGTTTCGGTTGGAATGATGGTTGATCCCGGAGTAATTGCAGAATATATATGGCCTGTGATTTTTATTACGCTGACAGTATTAATCGGACAGGCCACTTTCGGTACTTTGGGGGTGATTTTGGCGGGTCAGCCATTGAAAACTGCTTTACAGTCGGGATTTTGTCTGACTCAGGTGGGGGAATTTGCTTTTATTATAGCTGGTTTGGGTACGACCATGAAAGTGACCAGCAATTTTTTGTATCCGATAGTGGTTGCAGTTGCTGTGATTACCACTTTTCTGACTCCTTATATGATTCGGGCCGCAGGCCCTGTTTATCCTTATGTTGAAAAACATTTACCCCGTAAATGGAAGCGTTTTGTTGAGCATTATACTTCCGGTACACGAGTTGTAAACCATGAGAGTAACTGGAAAAGATTGCTGACTTCTTTGATTCGTGTTATTGTTATTTATTCTGTTATTGTCATAGCTATTCTGATTTTGTCGTTTCACACATTGGTGCCATTAATCCAGTTGTACATAACTGGTTTTTGGGGGTCTTTATTGTGTACAGTCATTATTTTGTTATTGATTTCTCCTTTTTTGAGGGCTATTGTAGCCAAGAAAAACCATTCTGCTGAGTTCCGGATTTTGTGGGAGGATGGTTATTTTAGCAGGGCATATTTGGTATCTTTGGTTTTATTCCGTTTTGTACTGGCTATTGTGTATGTGATGGTGGTGGTGATGACTTTGTTTAAGGCTTCGGTAGCATTATTGTTAGGCATTGCCTGTATTGTAGTAGCAGTGGTGTTTTATTCCCGGTATCTGAAGAAACAGTCTATACAAATTGAGCGTCATTTTTTACGAAATTTCAGGGTCCGGGAAGTGTATGCCCGGCAAGCTGGAATCCGGGTTCCTCCTCGTTTTGCCGGACATTTGTTGTCACGTGATTTACATATGGCAGATTTTGTTATTCCCGGAGAATCTTTGTGGGTGGGATATACTTTGGCAGACTTGGCGTTGGGAAGTCGCTTTGGGGTGATGGTGGTGGCCATTTTCAGAGGCCAAAGCTGTATAAATATTCCCGGCGGAAAGGAACGTCTTTATCCGCAGGACCGGGTACAGGTCATTGGAAGTGATGAACAGTTGGAACGGTTTGGAGATAAGTTGCAGGAAATGACGTTGTCTCCTTCGGATTCTGACCTTACCCAAAGTGAAGTTTGCCTGAAACAATTTGTTTTGGATACTGAATCACCATTTAACGGAAAAAGTATCCGGGAATCCGGAATTCGGGAGAGATATAAGTGTGTGGTAGTGGGTATCGAGCGTGGAACAGCGTCTTTGCGAAATCCGGATGCAGCTACCGTTTTTCAGGCTGGCGATTTGGTTTGGGTAGTTGGAGAAGAGATGAATGTATATGAATTATTAAGATAATCACAAAGAGGAAACAAGGCGGTTTCTGTAGAGAAAGAAGATAGCAATAAGGGTGGCCATCAGATCGGCAAACGGAATAGCAAGCCAGATACCTGTAAGTCCCCATTGATGGGAAAAAAGTCCTAAAGCTGGTATTAAAAATATAAATTGCCGTGAAATATTCATTGTGATGGCTTTGGGAGCTTGGCGGATGGACTGAAAATAACTGGTAACGATTACTTGTAAACCTGTCAGTGGCATAGCAATGAAAGTAAGACGTAATCCTTGTGTGCTGATTTTCAATAGTTCGGCATCGTTTGTAAAAGCTTTTACTAACCAGGGAGCTCCGATTTCTCCTGCAAGAAAACCGGTACAGGCTAAATAACTTCCTATCTGTATGGCTGTTTTTAAGGTATATTTTACGAAGTGGGTATGTCCGGTCGCATAATTGTAATTTAGCAGAGGTTGCATCCCTTGGCAGGTCCCCATAAGAAGCATTGCTATCAGGATGGAATAGCAACTGATAATACCGTATGCGCCGATAGCGTAATCTCCTCCGTAGTTTACGAGATAACGGTTCATGATAATATTTACCATACCGGTGGTGATGTTCATAATAAAAGCAGCCATTCCTATTCCAATGATACTGAGTAATATCAGTAGCTGGGGTTTGAAACAGGTGAGACTTAATTTCAAAGGTGTTGATCTGGTAAAAAAATGAATGGCTATCAGGATAGAACTAACAGACATAGATAGAACAGTGGCAATGGCTGCTCCTTCGATTCCCATATTAAAACCAAATATGAATATGGGGTCCAAAATGATATTCCCAATGACTCCTGTCAGGGTAATTGTCATGGATTTCCGGGAAAAACCTGAAGTCCTTATGGCATTGGAAAATGTAAAATTCAGGTTAGTGAGCAGGCTTCCCGGTATTAGTATATTTAGATAATTACGGGCATAAGGAATGGTCTGTTCACTTCCGCCAAATGCGGATAAAATGTTGTCCAGGTAAGAAAATGAAAGGATAATAAGAATGCCAGAAAGAATCAGATTCAGAATAACAGCATTGCCTAATATTTTACAGGCAAGCCGGAGATTGCCCAGAGAAATTGCTGTTGGGATACGTATTGCTACTCCCACTCCGGTTAGTGTACCAACTGTTCCTAAAAGAGAAACATAGGGTAACGTCAAAGCTAATCCGCAGATTGCCAATGAGCCTGCACCCTGGCCAATAAATATCCGGTCGACAATATTATAGAGTGCTAATACTACCATATTAATCATTGCAGGATAAGTATAACTTTTTAAAAGTTTACGTATACCCTGATAGTCATTCATATGATTGGGCAAATCAGCTTTCACATTTTAGATTTAGCACTTGAATTTACAAAGGTAATAAATTTTCGTTTATGGGATTAAAAAAGAAAATTCTGTTTCTTTGGTGAATGACTGCTGTATTCATATTTATAAAAGGGAGAAAGGCAGGAATTTGTCTTTCATTGCGGGTTTTGTTATTTAAAATTTGTGAATGTAGTCAGAAAGATTAACTTTGCTAATTCCCTATGTGGTTGCCTTTTAAATATTTTGTACCTATAGGGAGTCCGAATTTATTTTTTGTAAAAGATGAAGAAGAGCATATTATTTATACTCCTGTTGTTGGGTATATGGGCATTGGGTTTGTCAAAAGAGAATTCTTTTTCTCAAAAAGTTATTCTTCAGTTATTAAAATTAGTACGGCAATATCCTCAGGAGAAAGTTTACCTGCAAACTGACCGGGATCATTATGAGGCGGGTGATAAAATATGGTTCAGAGCATTTCTGACTGATGCTTATACTCATATTCCTTCTGAATTGAGTCGTTTTGTTTACGTTGAGTTACGCGATAGGCAGGATAGTTTGTATTGCCGGTTAAAGATTCCTTTCCGGGATTCTGTTTTTTCGGGGTTTGTGCCTTTGTCTGATAAATTAGCTCAAGGGGATTATTTTTTGCGGGCATATTCTTACTGGATGCAGAATACCGGGGATGATTTTATTTTCCGAAAAAAAATCAGGGTTATCAATCCGCAATCATCTAAGGTGCAGGTTGCGATTACCTGGGAAAAGACTGATGAGGCTTATGTTGCTGACATTCGCTTCCATAATAGTCGGAATGAATCGTATGACAAAGTATGGGTTGATTATGTTTTGGGAGGAAAAACAAAGATTGTTCGTACTGATGACCGGGGGAGTTTCCGGATAAATCTGGATTCTCTTAATTTTGGCGAGAAAGTTTTGGTACGTTTTAAGGATGAGGAGCCTTTTAAATATGAGCAAACCATTTATCTGCCTGACCCCGGAAAAGATTTTATCGTATCCTTTCTGCCTGAAGGCGGAAATTTACTTGAGGGTTGTCAGCAAACAGTGGCTATGAAGGTAATTGGTCCAGACGGATTATCGCGTGAAGTGAGCGGTATGATTATGAACGATAAGAATGAACAAGTTGCTTATGTTCAGACGGTTCATAAAGGGATGGGTGCTTTTAATCTGACGGCAGAACCTGGGCGGCATTATTATGGTTTGTTTTCGATGGAAGGCGGTAAACAAAAACGATTTGATTTACCGGATGCCGTTGCGAGTGGAATCGGACTGAAGTTAGTGATAAATGCTGATATGGTTGGATATGTAGTTATGGCTACTGACAATTTTCCTGAAATAGAGAATCTTTATGTTTTGGTACACGCCAAAGGAGTGCCTGTCATGTGCTATCCTGTTCAAGCCGGGGTTAAAGGACGGTTGCGGGTGGAGGATTTGCCTGAAGGCATATTGCATTTTTTATTAATAGACGATAAAAATAATGTATATAGTGAACGGGTATGTCTGATATATAAAAAAGAACGTTCTGAAATTGTGGTTACAACGACGAAACCGGATTATTTTATTCGGGAGCAGGTAGAGTTGGAAGTGCAAGTAATGGCTGATAGTCTGCATAGTAAACGGGGTTCCTTCTCTATAGCTGTGACGGATGACGCACAAGTGGAACAGGATTCCTTACAAGGACATATTTTATCTTATTTTTTACTGAGTTCTGATTTAAAAGGCTATATAGAGGACCCTGCCTTTTATTTTAAGAACCATAGGGTAACGACTATGCGTCTATTGGATTTATTGATGCTGACCCAGGGATGGAGTCGTTTTAAAATGCCGGATGTCTTGCAGGAACGTTACGATACATTGAATTATTACATGGAGCGCGGACAGGCCATTTCCGGTAAGGTAAAAAATTTCTGGGGTAAGGATGCTTCTGAAGCTAATCTGATTCTTTTGTCAAATACGGGACTGGTTCAGATTGTTCATGCGGATACTAACGGACGCTTTATGATAGACGGAATCGCTTTTCCGGATAGTACAAGATTTATGTTGCAGGGAAAAAGTAAACGTGGGCGGCGTAGTGTAGAGGTACAGGTAGACCAGGATCATTTTATGTCCCCTTCTGTCAGGATTCCGTTTGACCCTAACGAAATGGCAAGGGAGGATGACTTTTATAAGCGTTTTACCAAAGATTATTATTATGAAAACGGAGTCAAGGTATATATTTTAGATGAAGCAATCGTAAAGCGTAAGCCTGTGCGTAAAGTGTATTCTTTTTATGACCATGTGTCAGATTATGCTCTTGATTCGGCAAAATTGGCTTCTATGCATGACTGGGACATGAGGAGAGTATTGCAGGAATTGCCTGGAATAGAGGCCTATGGGGATTCTGTGCAGCGTTTCGGAAGAACCTTGTTGCTGGTAGTTAATGATTTCGAGACGGATTTTGAAGATGTTCTGCTGATGAAACCGGAAGATTTACTTAGCATTAATTATATTCGTCCGCCAATGTCTGTTAATTTTTGGGGTAATGCTGGTGAAAACGGAGTGATAGCCATTACCACTAATCCTAATTTTGTGCGGCGGGAAATACCGCGTCCTAATATGGTTAATTTTTCTTTATTGGGCTATCAGAAGAAAGCTGAATTTTATACACCCCGGTATGATGTAGATTCTATTCGGTTGGCATTGCAAGACACTCCGGACAAAAGACCGACTATTTACTGGAATCCCGGGGTCTGCACGGATAAAGAAGGGAAAGCTCGTTGTACTTTTACCACTTCCGATAGTTTTGGGCCTTATACAGTGATTATGGAGGGCATTCTGGAGGATGGGACCATATGCCGGGGAGAGAAAAAAATTAAACTAAAGTCATTATAATCTTCCGCTTTGCATCAGAACTATATGAAAAAAATGTTTACATTGCGCTCCCTTTCTTAGTAAGGGGAGTTTAGGGGCAAAGATTGGCTGACTTGGGAAAATTTTGCCGTCTCCGCCCCTTTTCTCCTTTTTGGCTTTTGTTGCCGTTTCAAAAATATAGGATTGTTTCTAAAAAGTACCGGAAAAAATCTTCTTTTTTCTACCCTTGCCTGTCAATCAATGGTCTTATTTTATTTTCAGCCAATAGCCTCTTTTGGATTCTGTCTGGATGGTTATGTTTTCTACGTCATTAAATAGTTGTTTCAGCCGGGAAATCACTTTGGTCAATTGTGCATCCAGGTTCACCTGCGTATTTCCCCAGCCTATTTCGAGAAGGGTGTCCCTTTGCGTTAACCGGTTTACATTCCGGCACAATGCTTGTAAAACTTTTCCGTGTATGGGGGTTAAGACGATACATTCTCCTTGTTTGTTTAGTTCAAAATTAAACGGGTCAAAAGTGATATCCTGAGTCAAATGCTGGATTCTGCAAACTTCTGTTTCGTTGATTTGTTTTATCTGCCGGATCAGTGTTGCCGGACTATAGTCTTTAATGATGTAGCATTTAGCACCATGGTCAAGTCCTGTCTGTAAATCTTGTTCTTTTGTTAAAGAACTATACATTACGATAGGAGTATGCAGATCAATGCTTAGAATCAATTGAGCGACTTCCAGACCTGTAAGTTCCGGCATATCTACGTCCAGAATAACGAGGTCAGGATGGGTTTGCTGAAATTTTTTCCATGCTGTTCTGCCATCATTAGCTTCAATGACTTCCCAGCCCTCTTTTTCTATTTCCTGCTTAATTTCTATTCTTGCCAGCTCGTCATCTTCAGCACATAATATTCTCAATGGTCTCATATACAGGGAAATTTGATAGTGAATACCGTTCCTTGTTCCTGAATGCTCTTAATAGTGATGCTTCCTTTGTATGCGTCTGTTACTTTTTTGATAAAAGCCAGCCCCAGACCGAAACCGGTTTTACTATATGTGCGCTTGTCTTCAATGCGGTAGAATTGCCGGAATATCCGGTTGAATGCTTTAGAGGGAATGCCAATGCCATTGTCTTCGACCCGTAATATCCAGTTTCCGGCTTCTTTTTCGAAATATATCCGGACTTCCGGTTTGGGGTTTTTGTTGTATTTTATGCCATTATCTATAAGATTAGCTACAACACAACTGAAATAGACATTGTCCAGAAGCGGTTGGTTGATGTCTTCTCTGATTTGATAATCTATCCGGGCATGCTTTTTCAATAAACGGAACATACTGACGGTTGTTTCTAGTTCTTGCCGGATGTCAATAGGTGTTCTTTCTATTTTCAGCTCATCTTGCTTTAAGGCGAAAAGCATCATTTCCGTCACATCGGATATTTTCAGTAAACGGGCATGTATCAGTTCCAGAATTTTTTTATCACTTGGTTTTTCTTGGATGATCCAGTCATGAGTTATGTTGATGAGTGTTGCTAACGGTTTGCGCAGTTCGTGCTCTAAATGTGCGATTCCCATGGATTGTATTTTTGCCGTTTGCAATTTATTCTTGGTCATTTGCAATTGCCACAGCAGACATCCGGTGAAACTGCCTAAAAAAATGAATTCTAAAATCAAATGCCAAAATGTATCGTGGAAAAAAGGAGGTTTATGGAAAAGGGCAACGATTGTATGTTTATATTCATAGCCGACTTTTACAGGGTTGGTGCGGACAGTCCGGTGTGTTGACTGAGCATGGGTTTGAAGAATTGTTTCATCAATTTCATTTTTTAGATATAATACCGGAGTATCGGTGATTCCTTGACGGGACAGTTGTTGTTTGTAAATAGAGTCCAAACGTTGAAGATTTAATAATTGATTCTTATATAAATGGTCGTATAATACTTGTTGAAGCATAAAATGAAATTCAGTTGGAGAAGAAATATGAACGCTGGTATCTTTCCAGTGAAATATGTGATTGTCTAACATGCTGCAATTAAATGTATGTTGCGGATACATAAATTCAGCGTCTAAAAAGTCGTTGATGGACCTTTGTAATAGAGAAGAACTCTTTTCTTGGAATTCATGCAATTTGGTGTTTCTCATACTGTTTAGCCAGGAAACTTGGAGTAGCATAATAGCCGTTAATAAAAATATGGAAATTCCCCCTATGATTTTCATATTGTTTTGTTTTTAGCACGGATGGTAAAAATAGAAGATTTTCTTTAGGGGCAAAGATATATATCTTTTTATGTTTGCGACAGAAAATAAAACTGATTTTAACATTAGTTGAAATAACTATTGTGCAGCTAGGAGTGTTATGGTTAAATATAACCATATCTGAAACATCAGAATAGAACAATTTGTTTTTGTACTGATGCTTTGGCCCAAACAGAGTCCTCTAAAACGCCTGCTCAATGATTTATTTTAGGTATAATTTTTAGCATGAATTTAGCAATAAACTTATATACAAATATTTCAGAATCTGCTAAACTTTTTTTTATTAGGCATAATATTAGGAATAGGTGTCATATTTTTCAAAATCAAGTTTATTTTATTAAAAATGAGAATAACTTTGCAAAAATGAAAAAGAAGGTATGTGCGTACTTTTTTGAAACACTATTTTTTGTATGGAGGATAATAAGAAGTTAATTGAGGGGATAAATTGTAAAACCAAGAGAGCGTGGGAAGAGTTTTACAAAACCTATTATGTATCTTTGTGTAATCACGTATATCGTATCTTGTTGGATGAAGAGATTGCTACGGATATCGTACAAGAAATATTTTTAAAGATTTGGGATTCAAAGCTTGTTTTTGAGAATGAAAGAGCCTTAATCAGTTATTTGTATCGGGCGGGGACTAATAATTCATTAAAATATTTGCGGTCACAGAATACGGAGCAGGAGAGATTAAAAAGGTGGTATGATATTGAGCAGGAGATGACCGAGGATGATTTTTCAAGTGTTGTCAGAGAAGAGGTGTTGCGCAAACTGCTTCTTTTAATAGACCAATTACCGGCGGAGAGACGGAAAATCATATTGATGAGTATGGAAAATATGAGTGGGGAGGAGATTGCCCAAAAATTAGGGGTTACTATTCATACTGTAAAACAACAAAAATACAGAGCGTATAAATTTATAAAAGAGCAGTTGGGAGAGCATTGGATTATTGCCCTCTATTTTTTCTTATAATTTTTGTTTTTTTCTGTTATACTTTTTTTCTTTTTTGGATTCTATATACAAACAAGTTATATGGAGCGTAACAGATTTACAGTATTTGAAGTTGTAGAGGAAATTATCCGGAACTTTTTTAACGAAAATGATGAAGAAAAGAAAGAAGAGTTTCAGATGTTGCTCAATGAGCCTGCTTTGTTAAATAATGGGAAAGAATTAGCCGACCGCAAACAAGTGATTGCCTGGTTGAAAGAACCTGCCCGTTTTTCTTCTCAAAAAGCATATAATGAGTTTAAGGTATATGTGCGTGAGCAACGGCTTCAAATCTGGAGAAAACGGATGAGGTATGTTGCTGCTGTTTTGGTGTTGCCGTTTTTAGTAGGAGGAATTTATTATTGGCATACCATTCATTCCGGGGAAAAGGGTCAAGAAATTCAATTAATACATCCTATTGCTTTTAAAGCATCTATTGAGTTGAACGATGGAAAACAGGTGTATTTGGGGGTTGAAGAGGGGAAAATAACCTTGAGTGATCAAACGGAAATCATTCGGAATCAAAAACAAGTTGTGTACAAGGCTTCTGATTTGTCGGATGTGCATGAAGTGATTTATCATGAACTTTGTGTACCTAAAGGGGGAGAGTATGTATTGATTTTGTCGGATAGTACTAAAGTTTGGATTAATGCCGATTCAAAATTACGATATCCGGTTCAATTTTGCGGAAAAGAACGGGAAGTATTTTTACTTGAAGGCGAGGCTTATTTCGAGGTGTCCAAAAATCATGAAAAACCTTTTTTAGTACGTACTTCACATGGAACCGTGAAGGTATTGGGGACGGAATTTAATGTGCGAAGTTATGAAGGCGAGGAGTGTGTGATAACAACATTAGTCAACGGTTCCGTTCAGTTTAAAAGTGCTCAGGAGCCTGAATGCAATACTGTTTTATGTCCCGGTTATCAACTTATAGCTGGTGCTTCTGCAGAGGATTGGATTATTCAGCAGGTAAATCTGAAAGAGTATGTAAGCTGGAAAGAAGGATTGTACATATTCAATAATATGACATTAGAGGAGTTGATGAAAACGGTGGAGCGTAATTATGATGTAACCGTATTTTTCGCAAATGAAGCGTGTAAACTTTTGCGTTTTTCGGGAGATTTGAAAAAATATGATGATGTCCGGAATTTTTTGCGTTACATAGAGGTGGGTGGAGACGTCCGGTTTGTTGTTAAGAATCGTGAAATTACGATATATGAAAAGGGAGCCCTTGGCCCGGGTACTCCCTGTTTCGCTTGTGAATAATTACTTGGAATAATTAAACTTTCAAATTTATGAAAAAAAATAGAATTAACGGGCGTGATGTTCCCATTTGTATTTTAAAAAAAACATTTCTGGCTGCCGGATTAACTTTTTTATTTATAGTTCTTTTGAATGTAACCATTTGTAAAGCAGCTGTTTCATACGAATATAGAGTTTCTTTGCAGATGCAAAATGTGTCTTTGGAAAAAGTGATTTTGGAATTGCGCGAGCAAACAGGGATTCGTTTTTTTTACAGTATTGATAAAATTAAGTCTATAGAGAGAGTTTCTGTAGATGCCAAAAACGAGACCTTGAAGAATGTGTTAAGTTGTTTATTGTCAGGAACAGGACTTACTTATACTCTTTTAGATGAAGTGGTGGTGATTAAGGATGAAGGCGAGGTGATTGTTAAGGATTCATTACCCAAGACTCTCATTCAAGGAGTTGTGAAAGATAAGGATGGAGGTACTTTGCCGGGGGTATCGGTTACGGTTAAGGGAACTTCAGTCGGTGTGGCAACGGACGTTAAAGGTACGTTTACTTTACAAGTTCCTTCTTCAGATCGGGTTGTGCTGGTTTTTTCTTTTGTGGGTATGAAAGTGAAAGAAGTTCCTTATAAAGGAGAAAAGTCGTTGGAGGTTTTTTTGGAGGAGGAAATTCAGAACATTGACGAGGTAGTTGTTACTGGTTATCAAGTGATAGACAAGCGTAATCTGACGAGTGCTATTTCTACAGTAAAAGCAGAGGAACTGGATCGGATGGGAGCGTTGACGATTGACCAGATGCTGGAGGGGAAGGCTCCCGGGTTGATGATTATGAATATAAGCGCACAGCCTGGAGCGGCTACGAAGATGAGGGTGCGTGCCGGAGCTACTTTCACGGGTACCCGTGAGCCATTGTGGGTTATTGACGGTGTTATTTATGAAGATCCTGTTCCTTTGACTCCGGCAGAAATCAACAGTTTGGATAATGTGAATTTGATTGGTAATGCCATCACAGGTTTAAATCCTCAGGATATAGCCCAGATTGATATTTTGAAAGATGCTTCTGCCACGGCTATTTATGGTACCAGGGCGGCGAACGGGGTTATCGTCGTGACCACAAAACGTGGGAAGAGCGGTTCTTTGGCTCTCAATTATAGCGGTTCTGTCAGTGTGGTGAATCGTCCGCGTTATTCGGATCTTAATTTGATGAATTCCAGAGAGCGTATAGATGTTTCGAGAGAAATTGCCAAAAGGAATTTGTATTATCCTTCTCAAATTCATCAGTTTGTGGGGTATGAAGGGGTGTTGAAAAAATATTATTTCCGTGAGATTGATTATGCACAATTTCAAAAGGAGGTTGCAAGATTGGAAACGTTGAATGAGGATTGGTTCGGAGAGCTTTACCGGGTAGCTTTTACGCATGCGCATTCGGTTAATTTGTCCGGGGGTAATGAAAAGATGCGGGTTTATGCGGGTTTGAGTTATGATAATCAACGTGGAACGGAGCTCAATGTTGGGTTGTATCGTGTCAGTGGTCGTATTAACGGGGATTTTAATTTGAGGAAAAATGTGTTGATTTCTATTGGTTTGAGCGGGAGTTCTCAAAAAGCAAAATACAATCATTCGGCGTATTCGGCTTTTAATGAGGCATATAATATGAGCCGTGCCGTACCTGCACGCGATGAAAATGGTGATTTATATTATATTGACCGGATATCCATTCAGAATATGACGGGTGATTATCGTTATGTAAAGTACAATATCCTGAATGAGCTTGCTAATTCGGGGCGCACGGTGTATAACAGGGATTTTAATGTACGGGCTTCTGTTGACTGGGAAATTATCCGGGGATTGAAGATTCGGAGTCAATTTTCTTTTCGGAACACTACGAATTCTTCCGAGGAGTGGATTGGCGGGGACACATATTATATGTCAATGTGGCGTTCTATAGGTGATGATGCTAACGAAAAGAGTCAAAAAGGGACGGTTGTGCCTTTCGGGGGATTGTATTCCAGTGGTATGGTACTTTCGGATGCAACCTCCGTTTCAACTCAGATTAATTATAATAAGTCTTTGGGAGAGCGGCATTTTTTTAATTTGAATATCGGTCAGGAAGCTTCATCTACTATTTACAAAGGAACGGAAGGTTGGATGGCTCCCGGTTATAATCATGAGCAGGGGAGATCGTTTATAAAGATTCCGACTTTTTTTATGCCGGATATTGATAAATTGGATTATCCTTATATGCTTCGCTGGTTGACAGCGGAAGGGATTGGTGGAACTAATGTTTATCCCAAAATTACGGATCGCGTGAAGAACGTGATGTCGATGTTCGCTATTTTTAATTATTCGTTTGAGAACAGGTATATTTTGAATTTTAATATTCGAAGTGACGGTTCTAACCAGTTCGGCCAATATGAGCGTTATAAATTCAGACCGGCATGGTCAACTTCCTTGCGTTGGAATTTGCATAGTGAACCTTTTATCCGGAATATGTCGATGGCGTTTATGGATGAGTTGGCTATCCGTTTGTCTTATGGTTTCCGGGGAAATCCGCCTTCGGCTTCGCCTTATCTGACGATTTTGAATTACGGGCAAAGTAATACTGATGTTGCTCCTGAGTATGTGTCCGAACTTGCCTCCTTTCCGAATGCTAATTTGAAATGGGAACGTACCAAAACGTTTAATGTCGGGTTGAATCACTCTTGGCTGGGCGGTCGTATTAGCGGGGCTTTGGATTACGGGTATTCGAAGAGCATTGATTTGTTGATAAGTCGTCCTGTTTCTTTGGTTAACGGAGCTCCTTCTCAGTTGTATAACGGAGGTTCGAAGGAAGACCATACTTTCGAGTTTAATATTATGACTCAAAATATTAAAACGAAGAATTTTCAATGGAATATGAATTTTAATATTACTCGTGTGAAGGAGAAAATTCTGGATGGTATTAACGAGGATGTAACTTTCACTACAGTAGAGAGTTTTTTGGATGGTACGATTCATATGAAGGGTTTCCCGATAGACGGTTTTTATTCTTATCGTTTCGGGGGATTGGATTCCAAAGGTTTGCCGACGTTTGAAGGGATGGTTGGAGATAAGAATCTTACGAACCGGGATGGTTATTGGGATACGCGGACGATATACGCTCAATTGCAAAAGGCTTTGGTGTATGAGGGGAGTCGGTTGCCTTTATTTTACGGAGGGTTCGGGACAGAATTTAAATATAAAAATTTGAGATTATCTGCAAGTTTCACCTATAAGATTGGTCAGAAGGTCCGTTTGTTGGAAATGTATGGTGGAAATCAAACGATGCCGTTGCCGGAGCAGAATATGTCGGGCGAGTTTAACAGGAGATGGCGTCAGCCTGGGGATGAGGCACACACAAATATTCCGGCTTTGTCTAATGAACTTCTGACTCCGTCACATACCTGGGAAGAAGAAGTGTCCCCTTATGTTCTTCCTTGGGGAAGGTCTTATTGGTGGGCTTATGACTTGAGTAATGTGCGAACGGCTAAGGGAGATTATATCCGGTGGCAGCTTTTGACACTGAATTATGATTTGCCTGACCGTCATTTGAAACGATTGGGTGTTTCTAATATGCGTTTTGGTTTTCAGGTTCAGAATCTCGGATACCTGACTTTTGATAAGAAGTTGAAAGGGAAAGACCCGGAGCAGGTAAGGTCTGTGGGAATGCCGGTGTTACCTTCTTATAATTTTAGCCTTGGTTTTAGTTTTTAATGTATTTATGTTGAAATTATGAAAACAATCAACCTGTATCTTTTTCTTTTGACAATTATATTGGCCGGATGTAACGGTTTTTTGGATGAGGCGTCACAAGACCAGATTCGACCGAATAAGGCCGAACATCTTGCTTCTCTTGTTTTGAATGAATGTACGTTGACTCATCCTTATTTTTATGGGGCAAGCCATATGACGGATGATATTTCCGAGAATATGCGCACTCCGACGAGCAGAAAAAGGAATTATAAAACTGTTTATACCTGGAAGAAAGAGATAGAACTTGACGATTACGGTGCTCAGATTGGGACGAATGTGGCTTGGGGAAATTTATATCGTTCGATTGCTATTTTGAATGACGTGTTGATTAGTTGTGAAGATATCAATGATAATGAGAGGGAATTGGCTTTTGTGAGGGGAGAGGCTTATTTTTTACGGGCTTTGGCATATTTTGATTTGGTGAATTTGTATGCCTTGCCTTATGAGCCGGAAAAGGTTAAGGGGCAATTGGGCGTTGCTATCCGTTTGGATCATGGGGTGGAACGGTTTTATACCCGGAATAGTCTGGAGGATTGTTACAATTTGATTGAGCGTGATTTGGCTTTAGGGAAGTCCGAGTTGGAGAAGTCCGGGTTAGAGAAGTCCTTGTGGCATCCGTCGGTGAATGCATGTAACTTGTTGATGTCGCGGGTGAAATTGTTTCGTCATGAATGGCAGGCTGCAGCAGATTATGCTGATTCGGTTACGACGAAAGTGGGAATGACTAAGATGTTGGATTCCATGAAGTTTGTAGAGCCGTCCAATAGTGAGATTATTTATTCTTTTATGTATGACCGGAAAGCTTTAAGTATTGAAAATATGGAGAATACCGGTTTCGTTGTCAGTGAGAACCTACTTTCTTGTTATGAGCAGGATAATGATATTCGTTTTCGGTGCTTTTTTGTTATGCGGGGTGATTCCCGGCAAAGGTATTATTATCCGAGAAAGTTTGAATCTGATTTCACTTCTCTTGGCGGGTTCAATATGCGGGTTGCCGAGGCATGGCTTAACAAGGCGGAGGCTTGTGTCCGGTTAGGGGATGTTAATGGTGCTCGTTTGGCAGTGAAGCGGGTGGTTGATTATCGGTACCGGCGTCCTGGAGATGTGACGATTCCTTTTAATCAGGATGAGCTTCTGCAATTTATATTCGATGAAAGAAGGAGGGAATTCTGTTTTGAAAGTTATTTCCGTTGGAATGATTTGAGAAGGATGGGTGAGGAATACAGGCCAGAGATTAAACACGTATTTACCTATGTTAATGACAATGAGATAAGGGAGGGACAGGAAAGTTACCGTTTACTGAAGAATGATCCCAATTACGTTTTGTCTATTCCTCTTGCGGAACGTGAGAATAATCCGTTGATTATTAATAATGACCGTATGGAGAAATTGCCTGAATAATCTTTTTGTTTTTAATTGAAAATTACTACGATGAATAGGACGAGTATTATTTTAGCTATTAGCATGTTATTGTTTTGTTGTATAGCTTGTGAAGACGAGGATGAGTTGTCGCCTTCGGGGTTGGATACAGACCGGGTGCAGGACTTGCTGGATTGGTCAAATCCCGTTGTCAAGAAGTATTACAGGGATTATGGTGTGGCCTTGATGACGGATTTTGATGAAAATCTGGATATAAAGTTTAATTTTTATGAGAGTTGGGCCAATAGTTTCTGGAAGAAAATGGAGATTGGGAAAATGGAGCGAAAATCAGAATGCGATTCGGCGATAACGGTGCTTGATACGGCAGTTTTTCGATATTTCAAAGATGAGCTGGAGTTTCAGGGTGAAGTGTATCATTCTGATTTTAAAAAGAAATATTTTCCCAATAAAATATTGATAACAAATAAGTTGATTGTAGGTAGCGATGTGAGTGGCCTGATTATGCAGACGGTAAACAGGCCGAGTAAGACGGGGGTTGGTTCTACTTTTTGCCAGAGTAATGACAATGCGATAGTAGTTAATCTGGAATCTGGAATGCTGAATATTTCGCCGGAGAAGTTTGAGCAAGTGACAAAAGCTATTTTATACGTGATGATTGTTTATGCTTTTGATAAGTATGATTTGTATAGTATGGTTCCTGATGCTTTTTACGAGTTCAGTAAACCGTATTATGGCAAACGCATATATCAGCTTCAGGAAGAGGCCGGAGAAGAGAAATCGCATGCTGTTGCCCGAAGTGAGTGGGTTGAAACTTATCACATGATTGCAACGAGTGTGGCACCGACGGATAACATGAATGGTATGCTTGCCGAATCTTCTATTCCCGATGCAAGAAGAGATGTTTGTATTTGTATAGACCATTTGATAAATCCGGAAACAATAGATGGTGCCCGTGTAGAAACGGAGAATGCTCCTTTCGTTTACCAGTTGTCACCTCAATGTTCCATTAAGATGTGGTATATTGCTCAGACGCTGATAAAGTTGGGAATAGATGTAATGGCCATTTCCCCGGATCCTAATTTCAGGAAATTTATATCTACAAGAACGCAGGAGGATATTGATGATTTAACCAATAATTTGTTGTAAGCCATGATTAGGATGAAGAGTACCTATTTATTTTTCTGGTTGAGTTTTTTGTTAATAGCTTGTCAGGAGACTCCGGAGTTTCCCGACCCAAAGTTTGACTCGACGGATACGCGGATTTATGAGGTGAGACGCGACACGGCGGATTTTGTGAGTCTGGAGTGTTTTATTGATGTACCGAATGGTATTGACCGGATTGAAATTTTGGAGGGGCGTAGTTATGAGGTGCTGAAAGTGTTGGAAGAGTATAGGGGGATGAAGGAGTTGGAGTTCAATTATCAGGTAGATATCAGTGATGTTGTGCGCGATTCTTCACTGGCTTATATTGTTAAAGTTTATGATTTAAAATATCGAACGTATAATAAGGCTTTTATGGTGCGGGTAAAGAGGTTTTCCGCTCCGGAGATTATTTTAGAAGGAGGGGAAATAATTGCGACGGATGTAGATGCTTTTTCTATACGGGCGACTTTGATGACGGGAATGATTCCGATTCGCCAGGTGCGTCTTACGGTTGATGGTGAAAGGTTAGAGCTTCCGGCAGTGGAGGATGATGTGACCGAATATCAGTTGAATTATCGTTTGCCATTACGCCGTCAGAAAGAGTATTCCGTGCAGATTTTACTGGAAGATATGGATGGAAGGCGAACGACGAAAACCATAAAGATTTTTAAAGTTCGTGAAATGGAGAAACCAGTCAAGATTCTTTGTGGAGGCCGGATGTCGTATGAGGTTCTTTTGGAGTATGATGAGCAAAATCGCATAAGTTTGATTGATGTTTTGAACCATTATAAATTCCAGATTGTGTATGATGAAATCAAAGGAAAAGAAGTGATTCGGAGTATTTCTCAAAGTGGTTATGACCTGGAAAATCCGGATTATATCAGTTATGTTTTTAATTATGATACGGCGGGGATATTGCAAAACGTAACCGAGGCGTGGGGTTCGGCAATGACTTATCATATCGGTCAGTGTTTGTATGATAAAGAGAAGTTAAATGGATTTGTGGCTGGAGCTGTTGTTGTTACTCAGATAGCGTATGAGGATATAGCCGGAATTGGTGAGGTTATGTCAGAGGTTTGGGGGACTGCATTTGCGACGACACAGGAGAAAGATCGTATTCGGGCGACAGATTTTCAAACGATGAAGATTCCGACTTATTTGAAGCAATTGCCTTATTCTCTGTTTGTTCCTTTTAAGGTGGGAATTTTGTTCCAGGACGTTTTTTTGAGTCCGTATGTGTATTTGAAGATGGTGAAGTATTTGGATTCTTCTGTTGTTCTGAATAATTTTTCTTACAAGACGGATGAAGAAGGGCGTTTGTCCTCGCTGACCAGAACTTCTGTCGGTGCCGGAAGTGACGGTCGTGCTATTGTATATGATTATCAGTTTGTGTATAAAGACACTGTTTTGCCGGAGAATTAAGTTTAAAAAATAATAACTATGAAAGACAGGATTAGCTGTATAAAAATCTTTTTGTTGCTTTTATTCTTCGGATGGAGTGGAGTGACGATGGGCATACCGGCCAAGAGAGGGGTGTGTCATAAGGTATTGCCGGATGGTACGACTTTATCCATTCGTATGTACGGGGATGAACGATTTCATTACCTGACCACGCTTGATGGTTATGTGATTGCTCAAAAAGAAGATGGTTTTTATTATTACGTTGATTTTTCTTCTACTGGAGCGAGGGTGCTTAGTGATGTACGGGTTAATGACTATGGAAGGCGTGATGCCCTGGAGACTACTTTTTTGAGGAAACGTTCAAAGGGAATTCCTGCAAGTTTCAGGGCGCGTGCGAAGATGCAAAATGCGGAACGGGAACGAAAGGATATTCAGAAGGTTTTTGTTGCCAAGGGAAGCCCAAAAGCTTTGGTGGTGTTGGTTGAATTTGAGGATGTTAAATTTCAAACATCTTCTCCTCAACAAGCTTTTAATGATTTACTCAATCAGAAAGGATATAGTGCCAATGGAGGCACAGGGAGTGTGCGGGATTATTATCGGGATAACTCATACGGGCAGTTTGACCCCGAATTTGTAGTTGTTGGGCCTTACAATTTAGGCAAGCCGATGGCGTATTACGGAAAGAACGATGCATATGGTAATGATGTGCGCATGGAGGACTTTGTCAAGGATGCTTGCCAAAAAGTTGTGGATAACGGGGTTTCGTTAAAACAATTTGATACCGATGGAGACGGGATTTTAGATAATGTTTTTATCTATTATGCCGGTTATAATGAAGCGGAATTAGGACCGGATGAGTCGATTTGGCCTCATCGTGCTTCCATCGTCTTGTATCACCATACAGTGGACGGGATGATATTGGCCGATTATGCATGTACCTCAGAACTTCAGGGGAATTCAGGAAATCGGATGGCGGGTATTGGGACGTTCTGTCATGAATTCGGGCATGTTGTCGGTTTGATGGATGCTTATGATACGGATTATGATGAAAATGGAGAGGGGCCGGGTTTGTACGAACTTTCTTTGATGTCATCGGGAAATTATAATAATGGCGGATGTACCCCTCCGTGTCTTACTGCCGTGGAGCGTATGATGGCAGGATGGCTGGAGCCGGAGGAGTTGACCAGGGCTGGTAGTTACAATCTTGTCCCGATTAGTGAGAATAAGGCTTATTTTTATACAACGGATACAGATGGGGAGATTTTCATATTGGAATATCGTGACCAAAAGGGGTGGGATGCATTTATTAAAGGAGCGGGATTATTGATATATCAGGTTGACCGTTCGGATAATTGGGTGAATGGCGTCAAGGCGAAAGAACGTTGGTTTCAGAATACAATTAATTGTATTAAAGCGCATCCATGCATGAGGATTATTCCGGCAAATGGTGTTGTTGAGGCATCTCTTAGCAGTCCGGGGATGTTTTATCCTGGTTCGTTGAGTAAGACGGAGGCTCAGCCGAAACCTTGGTCTGGCATTGAGTTAGGGAAAGGCTTGTCTAATATCAGTCAACGCGGGAATGAAATTTCATTTGACTTTTATTTAGCGGAATCAGTGGGGTTGACAGGTGTGGTTACGGATATGAAAGGAGAACTTCTGTCGGGGGTTCGCATTGTGTTGAAAGCAGTAGAAGAGGTTGTGAAGAGCACCGTTCCTTTTGTTGAATATGCAAGAAGTGCCCAGGGCGGAAATTTCGAGACGATTACAGATTCCCGTGGGAATTATACGATTAAGAATTTACCCGCGGGAAAATATGTGGTTGAAGCGGAAAAGGAGGGTTTTGCTCCTTTTAGCACGGTGAAGGACATGATATTGACCGATAGTCGTTTAGATATAGAACTCCAAACTCCTGCTGAGGAACGTGCGATGAAGTTATCTCAGAATAAAGATGAGGTGATTATCGGGTCCATACGTAATGCTTCGGGAGCAGGCCCGCTTTATGTCGTGCATCACTGGACGGCAGAGGAGTTAAAGGAATATGAGAATTGCAGTTTGAAGTGGGTGGATTTGGATGTATCGAAAGCTGCCGGTCTGGAACTTAAGGTTTGGTTTGATGATGCTTGTGTGTTGACAAAGTCGTTGGAGCATTTTGTTTACGGACGGTTAAACCGAATTTATCTGGAGGATGCTGCTGTTGTGATTCCGGCAGGTAAAACTTTAAAAGTGGGTGTGCGTGCCACAGGTGAAACTAATGAGATAGAGATTCCGATTACTTTGTCCCGTTCTCCTCAGGGAGGCATGTTGAGTATTAATGGGACATCGTGGGAAACGCAGGAGGGATGTATGATTTTGTCTGCCTGGTTGTTGGAATCGGTTTGGTCGACAGGGGTAGAATTGGACCAGAAAGAGGTGACTGTGGGAATTTTGGATACGGTGAGGTTAAGTGCAAAAGTTCTTCCGGAGAATGTTACCAATAATGCGGTGGTATGGAGCAGTTCTGATGAGCAGATTGTTAAAGTAACGGAGAAAGGGGAAGTTATCGGATTGACCGAGGGTGTGGCTACGGTTACGGCAACAGCAGCAGATGGGAAAAGCAAGATAACGTGTAGCGTGACTGTTGTGCAGGATTTTGTTCAATTGAAAGATTTTATGATTGGACAAAGGGAAGTGCGGTTGGTTTGGGAGGATAATAAAGAGATATTGAATTGGAAAGTTAGGTATAAACAGCAGAAAGATAATAATTTCCGTGTTCTTGAATCAGATACGACGTTTTGTATTATCAATCAGTTGATACCGGGAATGGCGTACGATGTGGAGCTTGTGGCTCAATCGGGGGATGTGGAGACCGGGGTGTTGGTGAGCAGGAGTTTTACTACGGAGAATATTCAGGAAGAAGTTGCTTCTTTGGCTGGTATCCGGACGGATTGGTGTGAAGGAGATAGGTATTGGCCGGTTGTGACGAATATACAGAAGGATGTGCGGCGGGTTGTGTGGAAGTTGGATGGGAAAACTTTTGTTCCAACCCGGGATTTGATATTGCCTGCGGGAACGCATGTTCTGAGAGCGGAGGTAACAACGAATGACAGTGTGACTGAAATTCTGGTTCGTAAAATTAATGTTCAACCTAAAGCGAAGAAAGATGTTAAATAAAATTATATATCTGTTATTGTTATCGTGCTGTTTGTTTGGTTGTAAAGATGACGATATGGAAACACAGGCAACAGACCATGCGAAGCGTGAAAAGTTTTTGCAACAGACGGTAAGTGGCGTTTATGATGGCGATGTCCCTTTGTTGATGTTTGACGAGGTTAATCATCAAATGGCTTTTACTGCCGATCAGAAAGTGTGGAGAATTCAAACGGACAGTCAGGATAAATATGTTCACTGTGAATTGTCAGAAATACCGGTGGTAGGTGCGAAGGTGATGATGATTGTGAAAGCTAAAGGGGTGACTGGTGTGTCTGGCAGGGAACAGGAAGGATTAGTATTGAGAAAAGAGGATAATAAATGCTGGCTTTGGTCGGCTGATGCCGGGGTCGGTTATTTAATGCAAAATTAACGAATAATCTTTTAACTAAAATCTGAATGTTATGAAAAAAAATCTGATGTTAATGCTTGTATTAAGCGTTTGGACAATGTTATATTCTTGTAGTGAGAGTGACAAAGAATCTTCAGAAGTGTCTCTTACGGTGAGTCCGTCCAAAGTGGAATTCGGTGCTCAAGGAGGGAGCCGGGAGCTTGCCGTGGTTACGACGGCCGAAGCCTGGACGGCTTCTTCTGATGCGGAGTGGTGCAAGATTGAGCAGGCCGGAGAAAAACTGAAACTTACGGTAGAGGGGCACAACGAGGTGGAGTTACGGACAACTAAAGTAACGGTAAAGGCAGAGCGTGCTGTGGATCAAATTGTTGAAGTTCGTCAATCTGCCGCAGTTGCAGCTAATTTGGAGTTGTTGTGTGAAGGGAAATATTCCGGGGAATTGGAGTTCGCAGCCAAGCAAAAAGAAACCAAGACGGTAACGATTGAAACAAATCAGGCAGACGTGAAAATAGATACGGCGGAAACGGCTTCATGGTGTCATATTACACTTGCTGAAGACAATACTTCGTTAAGTGTTACGCTTGATTTAAATTCTGAGCCGGCCCGCGAAACGGTCTTTACGGTTATCGCAGGTACGGAATCGAATAAAGCCGAAGAATCCGTAAAGGTAAAACAAGCGGATGGTTCTGTCAAAATCGAGTTGTCAACTCAGGAAATACAGTTGAATTCTCTCGGATACAGAGACATTATAACTGTGACTGCTGAGCTTGACGGTGGAAAATTGAAGGCAGTGTCTGATGCAGACTGGTGTAAAGTTGAAGTTGCTAATGACCGTATTATTATCTCCGCTCCGGTGAATTTTGGTAGGGCTGACCGGAATGCTGTTGTGTCGGTTTCTACCGAAGCAATGGCAAATCCTGTTGAAGTACAGGTGTTACAAACCGGAGAAGAGCTGAAAATGGGTAGTATATTAAACTACAAGGGAAAAGAAGTGGGGATAGTGATTAGAAACCAAGATAATCAGGTTGATGTTTGGGCTTTGGAAGAAAAGGAAGGATTGGTATGGAGTACGGAGACTAAAGCAATAGCTACATATGCAGAATCGGCTGAAGATGTGTATAACAAAATCAGGCAACAGGAAAATTGGAAAGAAAAATATCCTGTGTTTGCTTATTGTGCTGAAATGGATGAGAAGACTGGTATGGAGGGATGGTATATCCCGGAAGCTGATGTTTCAGGAATGTATCCTAATCGTCTTAATGTTATATTGAATAAAAACTTAAGTGTATTTAACAAAGTCTTGGAAGCCTTGGGACAGATGCAGTATGATTATAATACCAACAAAATATTTGCGAAATATTGGACTTGTTCGGAAGCTAGTCAGGATGGAGTTAATAATGTTTTTATTTGGCAGTATACCCCCTATACTTTTTATGGAGAGTTTAATAAAACTAGTACTGACTCCCGAAATAGTACTTTCCCAAGTATAATAACCCGTTGTGTTTGGTCATATAAATATTAATATTGGGAATTTTATGAAAGTGTGTTAAGAAGGGAACAGACTTTTAACACACTTTCGATTTTTCTTTTTCGACACAAGAATATAAAATGGTGTATGAGTAAAAATTATAATTCTTTTTCGAAAGTGGGAAGTTGCGGCATGTTTTTTCTTTTCTTTTTGATGTTCCCCGGTTTGGGAATATTGCGTGCCACGACACTTTCTGAAATAATTTATATAGGGTCGCAACAGGTTAAGGAGTCTTTGATTCAAGGTGTGGTTGTAGATAATAAGAATGTTCCTATTCCGGGTGTTACCGTTCGTGTGGATGGAACAATGTGGGGTACTGCAACCGATAATAAAGGTGAATTCAAGTTACGGTTACCGGAGGAAAGCGGGATTTTGATTTTTTCGTTTGTAGGGTTCAAAGAGAAAAAAGTCGTTTATAAAGCGGGAGTGCCTCGAATGGTCGTAGTGCTTGAAGAAGATATTAAAAGTATAGATGAGGTCGTTGTTGTGGGATACGGAACAACCACCCGTCGTGAAGCGACCGGTGCGGTGTCCGTTGTTAAAGCCGAGGAGTTGGAAGGGATTCCAACTGCCAATATTGCGAATCTTTTGCAGGGGAGGGTTGCCGGAATGGATGTTACTAATATGTCGGGGGCTCCGGGAAGCGGAGGTACTGCTATCACCATCCGGGGGTATAACTCATTGGATGTAGAACAGGGGCGGCGTTTTTCCAATCCGTTGTGGGTTGTTGACGGTGTTCCGTTGAATTCTTTTACCTCTCCGGTTACGGGTACAAATTTACTGTCGGATTTAAATCCGGATATGATAGAGTCCATTCAAATTTTAAAGGATGCCTCTTCGGCTGCCATTTACGGTTCTCGTGCGGCTAACGGGGTTATCATTGTGACTACGAAAAAAGGAAACAAAAATCAGAAAGCTACTTTTTCAGTCAATGCATCCCAGACCTGGAGTATTTTGCCCCAATTGCCGACGGTAACTATCGGAAGAGCCGAGCGTACTTTCCGGTTGGAACAGATGAAAAAGTCAATGGTTGCTTATCAGGATCCTGAGACGGGGCGGTATAAGTATCCGACTTCCTGGAAAGAAGTATATGAAGTGGGAGGAGGGGCTACCTTGGACGGTTTCTGGGCTCCGCATAAGTATACAATCCCTAAAAAAGGGGAGATTTTTCAAGATAGTTTAAATGCTTTTTTTGCTCATGCGACTAATTTTTTCCCGATGTATTATCGCACGGGGAAAATAACGAATGCCAATATTCAGGCTTACGGAGGACAGGAGCGGATGACTTATGGCATCGGCCTGGGATATTATGATGAAAAAGGTATTTTGAAAGGTACCGGATATAATCGTATTGATTTGAATTCGCAGATGAATGTTACTCCCGTGGAGCGTTTCAATATAGATTTACGTTTTAATGCTTCTCTTGCGGGGCGTATGCGGGGAGTCAGGTCCGGACAATTGTCATCTGTGCAGAACGTGGAAACAGTGCCGGGAGACCCTTATAAGTTAAGTACTTTTTTGCCCGGAGAAGGCTCTGTCGTTTGGGATGAGATTATTAATCAATATCAAGGAATTCACGAACGGAATCGTTCTGTACGTTTGCGTTCTAATTTTAAGCTTGGTTTGGATTTGATTGAGGGATTGAATATTTCAACTTCGCTTGCCACGGATTATTCGATTGAAAGAAGAAATTATTTTCAGCCCGCTTCGTTGAATGTGGACGGCTGGTCGAAGAGTTTGGGTGAAACGGGGATTAATCTTATGGTGTTGAATGAGAACTTGATATCTTACCGTAAGACGATAGGGGAGAGTCATTCTATTTCTGCCATAGGAGGTTTTTCTTATCAATATGACCAGATAGAATACAACGGGGGATATGCTCAGAATTCTCCGAGCGATAAGATTCAGTATGCACCTGGTGGCCTGCCCGGTCTGACCGTTTTGGGAAGCGGTGATTTTCAGCAAACTGTGGCGTTGAAGAATTATATTTCGGATATGGAAGAGAAAACGTTGCTATCCTGGTTTGCCCGTTTGGAGTATAATTATCTGCGGAAGTATTTTTTATCGGCTTCGATACGCAGGGACGGTTCGTCAACTTTCGGAAAAAACAACAAATGGGGGACATTTCCGGCTATTGCAGCAGGTTGGACTTTTACGGAAGAGGGTTTCATGGAATCATTGAGAAATTGGTTTGATTTCGGTAAAATCCGGGCGAGTTGGGGTATGTCCGGTATGCATTTTTATCAGAATTATCTGGCATTGGGAATCATGGCGGTGGATAATTCTTCTTACCTCGGTAATCCGGTTATTACTCCGGTGTGGAATGACGGGTTGTATAATCAGGACCTTTCGTGGGAGAAAACATCTCAGTATGATTTCGGACTTGATTTGAATTTTTTGAATTATCGCCTTGGAGCCACGTTAGATTATTATTACCGATATACTGAAGATTTGTTGATGCCTGTGCCTTTGCCCGGGAATTATAATGGTTTTCAGAATCAATGGAGAAATACGGCCGCGATTTCGAATGAAGGTATTGAGTTGATGGTGGAGTACAAGTTTTTTGACCGTCCAGACCTTTTGTGGCGCATGTCAGTTAACGGAGCGAAGAATTGGAATCGTTTTGAGAAATCATACGACGGCCATGATTTGGATAACAAGATTATCGGTAAGCCTCTTAACCAGATACATGTGTTAAAAACAAACGGTTTTATTAATGAGCAGGCGGAAGTTCCTATCAGTTGGAAAACGGATGGCTCTAACGGGCCTATGAATGTGGGTCCGGGATATATGCAACCGGGAGATTATAAGATTGTGGATGCAAATGGTGACGGCCATATAAATAGTAATGATTATGTGTATATCGGAAGTGCTTTGCCTACAATTTCCGGAGGTATTGTTAATGAGTTTAAGTGGAAGGGATTTGATGTTAATATGTTATTAAGTTATCAATTGGGCAGATATATTCTATATCCGTTTGCCGTACAATCCCTTGCGTCCAATGAATTTAATGCTTTAATTTTTGATTTGGAAGAAACTACTTTTTGGGAAAAGCCTGGAGATAAAGCCGATTATGCCAGATTACAGCCGGGATATGTTGATAATCATGTGTATGATTATTTGTTGGATAGAAATGTTGCAAAAGTAAATTGGTTGAAATTGAAAACATTAACTGTCGGTTATACTCTTCCCTCGGAATGGACGAGACGTTGGTTTATTGAGCAGTTGAGATTTTTTGTCAGTGGGGAAAATTTGCTGACGTGGACAAATTATGTCGGCATGGACCCTGAGACTGTTGATATTACCACGGGGATAGACGGGGTTCTTACGGGCACAGGAATACAAGGCTCTTATCCTTTGGCCAGAAAGTTTACCATAGGTGTTACGCTTAAATTTTAGATAGGATGAGAAAATTAGGATATATTGTAGGTTTGGGTATTTTGTTCGGTTGTTTGGCCTGTAATGATATTTTGGATATGAATCCGGAAAATTCGGTCACTTTTTCGAACGCGATGCAAACGGAACGGGAGATTGAAGTCGGTTTGGGGACAATAGAGAAGAAAATCCGGGATTATTCGCAGGATAAACAGCGGATAAAACCTGCTCGTGCCGGACGTTTTGCTTCAAATATCTGGGGTAATAATGAACAGACTCTTGAGCAACCGTATACTTATGCCTTGTGTGATTGGAGCAATATTTATCAGATTATTGCTTCGGCCAATATTGTTTTGCCTTATATCGATGAGGTGAAAATGTCTGAGGAGAGAAGGAATTTTTACAAGGGGCAGGTTTATTTTTTCAAAGCATTTTGCTATTACGAATTGATTCGCAGGTGGGGGGATTGTCCTTATATCGGCACCCAGGTAAAGCTTGAGCCAATAGCCAAGTCTGCCTGGACGACGGTGGCGGATTCGGCGATATATATGGCGCAGATGGCAGCGGATTTGTTACCGGAGTTGTCGCAGGCGACGAGAAGTGACGGAGCAGGGATATCGTATAAGTCGACTCCTGTCAGGGGGGCTGCCAATACGTTGTTGGCACATCTTTGCGCATGGAAGGCGGGTTGTAAATATTTGGCTTCGCAGGATGGGAATAATTACGACGAAGATGAATTGTGGCAAAGGGCAGAGACGGCTTGTACCGAGGTTATTTGGTCGGAAGAGTATGAGTTGGCGTCGACCCCGGAAGAGGTTTGTACACAGGTGTTGGTTGACGGTGGAAAGGAAGCGATTTTCGTGAGTGTTTTCCGGAATTTTTGGAATGAGGTGGGTGGTGATCCTTTTAACGTATATGCCACGATTTATACGACCTATCCGGTAAAACCGATGGTCGGTCCTGGTGAAAGCCGAGGTTACGATGCGATTACTTACCAGGATGTACAGGCCATGTATGCAGGTAAGGACCAGCGACGTAATGCATATTTTTATAAGCCGGATTCCATGAATGTACAAGTGGTTGGAGCGGATGGTTCTCCTTTGTATAGGGATGCATTTTTGTATAAATGGAGAAAATGTGTTTTGGCAACATCGGGGAGTGATAAGGGCAAGTTTATAACGTTTGACCAAAATATGATTTGGTGGCGATTGGCGGATGTGGTTTTATTACGGGCAGAATGCAGGTGCCGTTTGGGTAATAAAAGGGGTGCGATTGATGATTTGAATACGGTTCGCCGGCGTGCGGGAGCTGCCGATTACAAGAATACGGAGTATGGCGGGGATTTGCAGCGTGCTATATTTAAAGAGAGGGAGAAAGAATTGCTTTTGGAGGGTGAACGCTATTTTGATATTATGCGTAATAATTATCGAAAACTTGATTTGAGGGGAAATTTTGTCACCTTGGATGATCAGGATTTTATTGACGGTGCGTTTTGGAATGCTGTCGGTGGGGCGGCTTTCGAGAGGAATACCTTGATGAGACAGAATACGTTTTGGTTGAAAAAGATGTAGAATTATAAATGTGTATGAAAATGATATTGAGATATATTGTAATATGTATGTGGTGTGTCTGTTGTTTTGCCTGTACGAAACAGGATGTTATAGATACGGGCATTTCCTCTCCTTATTACGAGGGTTCGGTTATGGATTTTCTTCGGGGCGACCGTTATAATTTTGGTATGACGGTTGAGATGATTGAGCGTGCCGGGCTTGTCGATTTGTTTGAGGGAATGGATGCGGATTGTCCGGAAATTACTTTTATGGCCTTTAAAACACATACGGTTTATCTTTATTTGTTACGCAATGATTTGGATAGTGTGCCCCAACTTAGTCCGGCATTTTGCAAAAACGTGGTTTTGCATCATGTGATTCGTGGAAAACATATAAAACAAGCGATGGGATACCGGAATCCGGAGGTTGATTTTACTGACGGGGAATTACCTGAAGAGATTGGGGGGAGTGTGTTTGAGACGTTGGATGGCGGGAAAGTATTGATTTATCGGGAGAAAACGGAATATGGGGGCATACCGGATATGGGACCCGAATATATGTATAGTTATTCTTTGACGGATAAGAAATATTGGCCTGTTGCAACTCCGGATATTCAGCCTGACAATGGGGTTATCCATGCTCTTACGGAGTACTATCGCTGGAATTATGAAATGGCGGAATGGCAGTAAGCAATATGAATGAATTGTAAAAATTAGATAGTATGAGAAAATTATTGGGAATAGTTCTGTTATTACTTGTCTATTGGGGATGTCAGGATATTACGGTAGGTTATCTGGATGTAGAAAATGCGGCATATAGTCCGGATTCTTTGGTTGTACGTATTCATTTGGACTCCACAGGGATTGACGCACAGCGTGTAAAAACGGGACAGCCTTGGATGAGTTATCAGATTGAAGGCGTGGAAGGTACGAAACAGATTTTTTTTAGCATCCGGAATGTAATCACTTTTGATGGTGATAAAGATAGTATGTTGAAATGGTTGTCTGTCCGGAATGACGGGACGTTTATGATACCGTTAGAACACCAGGTTGCTCCGGGGCGTTACCTTATTTCTCTTGATTTTGAAAATGAAGGTTATAAAAAATTCAAAGATGCAGTATTTACTATAATTGTAAAAGAATAAATATGAAATTGAAACAGATTATTACGTGTTTGATTATTGGAGCAGCCATTTCTATAATGGCTTTTCAGCAGAAGCCAGGATTTGTGATTGAAGGTTACGTTGATGAGCCCAAAGAGGGGACAATGTTACTTATTACTCAGAATGCCAAAGATACTTTTGCGAAGGCTCCTATTGTGGATGGTCATTTTCGGCTAACAGGTTCCGTTGATTCCATTGTGGAGGCGGCTTTAATTCCTGAAGGCAGCAAGATGGGGGCTTTGCCTTTTTTCCTTGAAAACAGTGAAAATAAGTTTGAAGTTTATTATAATCGGACAAATAATGTTCTTGCTTGTCAGGTTACAGGAGGAGGCGTTCAAGATATTGCGGCTAAATTTTATAGCCTTTCGTTGGCTTTTAGAGTTAAGATGGATGCGGTTGCCAAGGATGTCTATAGGGCACAACAAGAGGGTACACCGGAAGATGTGGAGCGTGCCGCCCGTCGTTACGGACAATTGAAAATTCAGGCGCGTCGTGGTGAAGATTCTCTGTTGAATGTGTATAAAGATTCTTATATCGCTGCTTATTTGTTATTTACCAGAAGCAGGCAGGATATTGATTTGTTGAGAGAGGAGAGCCGCATGTTGGGACCGAATGCATGGAATACGACTTATGGCAGATATATTAAGTCAATGTTGACGCAAGCTGAGAAATTGAAAACCGGGGAGACCGCACCTGATTTTTTTGCATACAAGTCTGATGGAGAATCGGTGTCTTTGTATGATATCAAGGGTAAGGTGAAGTTGTTGTATTTCTGGGCTTCCTGGAATGGGAATTGTCAGAAAGAAGATTCGAAATTATTAAAGCTTTACGAGAAATTTCATGATAAGGGCTTGGAGATTGTAGGTTTTTCTGTGGATTCGAATGAGAAGAAATGGGCGGAGGCTTTAGAACGGGAACGATTTCCCTGGATTCAATTGATTGACAGAAAGAATCAAGGGAAAGCCGCAGATTTGTATGTTGTTACGTCTGTGCCGAATATATGGGTACTGGATGGGGATAATAAAATTATAGGACGGAATTTGCAAGATGAGGTTCTTTGGTCGGAATTGGAAAAAAGGTTAGGGAAATAGTGCTTTGAGCAGAGAAAAGTTCCCCAAAGGATATTGGAATAGATGTCCTTTGGGGAACTTGTTTATAGGAAATACCATTTCCCGGATTGTGTCTTTGGGGTCGGGATAAAAAAGGTACTGAGCTCAATTTTATTTGATGCGTGTAAAAAAACGACGCCATTGGAATTTTTTAGTATCCGGATTTTTGGAGGTCAGGACCATAGCTACTTTTCCTACAATAAATTCTTCCGGAATCAGTCCGATGTAACGGGAATCCTGTGAATTCCACATCCGGTCGCCTCCCATGAAATACCAGTTTTTCCGGAAAGTATATTGTTCTATCAGGCTATCCTGACAATAAACTTTCCCTTCGGATTCCCGGATATTGAGACCACTTTCGTATTCAATCATTTTTTTATACAGCCGGTAAGCCAGAGTGTCCAGCAAGATTTTATCTCCTTGCCGGGGAATATAGAGAGGCCCCATGTTCACAATCGTCCAATTGAGCCGTGGGTCAAAGGGGATTGTATGGTAAATGCCCTGTGGAAATTCTCCTTCATAATCGGCGATTCTCTGTTGTTCTTCCAGATTCCCGAATCCTCTTTTGCCATTGATTTCGTAATAAGCCTCCCGGATTTGTAGTGTATCCCCAGGAATACCGATGCAGCGTTTTACATAAAAACGGGATAAGTGCATGTTGATTTTATTCCATCCTTTGCTATACGGAAAATTAAAAACCAGAACATCGCCGTGGCGAATGGGAGCATAGCCTTTTACGCGCCATATCGGAGGGTGTGAACCGTCTTTTAAGAAGTCAAAATTTTCATACATCCTTGCCCCGAAGCTCAATTTATTCACCATGATGAAATCTCCCGGTTCGATGGCAGGTGACATGGAGTCGCTGGGAATGGAGTAAAAATCCACCACAAACAGCCGGAGTGCAAGGGCTATCAATAAAGCGATAACGATGGCTGCAGTGTATTGTAAAATGGTTTTAATGGCTTTTTTGATTGTTCTTTTACATATCACTTTCATGGTTTTTCGTTATCTGTTCCGTTTTTATTGTCTGTCTTTTTTGTTTCGGCCCAACATAACCAGAATTTATTCTCTGGGAACAGATTCTTTTTTAGTTTGAATTTTATCCAGCAGGGGAACCGTGAGTTGCCATAGTACAATACCGACGGTTACGGAGATATTTAATGAGTGTTTGGTTCCGAATTGAGGTATTTCAATGCAACCGTCGGATGCGTTGATGACTTCTTGTTGTACTCCTTTTACTTCATTTCCAAAAATAAGCGCGTATTTTTGATTCAAACTGATGCTGAAGTTTTCCAAAGAAGTGGTATTTTCTGCTTGTTCAATTGAAAAAATCCGGTAGCCTTCATTTTTCAGTTGTTTAATAACCGACAGTGTGTCTTTGTCGTACTCCCAGCTTACGGCATCTTCGGCACCGAGGGCGGTTTTATGTACTTCGCGGTTTTCCGGTGTGGATGTAATACCACAGAGGTATATTTTCTCAATCCGGAAGGCATCTGAAGTCCGGAATACGGAACCTACATTATTTTGACTGCGGATGTTGTCCAGAATGATGACAACCGGAATTTTATCGGCTTGTTTGAATTCTTCGGTATTAAGCCGGTTTAATTCTTCGTTTTGCAATTTACGATACATATCGGATTCACATTTAAATAATTTCTCCTTTTAATGTGGCAGATGTGCAGTCTGTAACTTTGATGCGGACTAATGAACCGACCGGAATTTTTTGAGCCGGGAAAACAATCACTTTATTCTGGCTACTGCGTCCGAACATTTCATCCGGGCTTTTTCTGGAAACTCCTTCTACCAAAACTTCAAATATTTTGCCAATATCTCTGCGGTTACTTTCCAGAGACCAGCGGGTTTGCAGGTCTATGAGTTCTTGTAGCCGGCGGCCTTTGGTGTCTTCGTCTACATTGTCCGGAAGACTTTTAGAAGCTTTTGTGCCCGGACGTTCTGAGTATTTGAACATATAGGCGAGATCAAATCCTACTTCCTGCATTAATTGCAGTGTTTGTTGATAGTCTTCTTCGCTTTCATTATGGAAACCTACAAAGACGTCCGTGGATATGCCGCAATCGGGAATAATCCGGCGGATTGCGGCAATTCGGTCCAGATACCATTCCCGGGTGTATTTCCGGTTCATGTTTTTTAAGACAGAATTGCTTCCTGATTGTACCGGTAAATGGATAGCGCGGCAGATATTCGGCCAACGGGCAATAGTTTCCAGTGTTTCGTCGCTCATGTCTTTGGGATGGGAAGTTGCAAAACGAATCCGCATGCCAGGTACTGTGCGGGCTACCGCTTCCAGCAGGCCGGGGAAATTTACGGTGGTTTGTTCGTCTTTGTAGAGATAGGAATTAACGTTTTGTCCTAATAATGTGACTTCTTTGTATCCCCGGCGTTGGAGGTCAAGGACTTCGCTGATAATGCTGTGAGGACTGCGGCTTCGTTCCCGTCCCCGGGTATAAGGAACAATACAGTAAGTGCAAAAATTATTACATCCTCTCATGATAGATACAAAACCGGAAATTGCGGTCTCATTAATCCGGGAGGGACAAATATCTTCGTAAGTTTCTGTGACAGACAATTCGATGTTGATGGCTTTTTCTCCTTTTTCGGCCTTGTCAATTAACAATGGAAGGTCCATATAGGCATCCGGGCCGACAACAATATTTACATTCTTTTCTTCCTCAAAAAGTTTTTCTCCCAGTCGTTCTGCCATGCATCCCATAATGCCCACCAGTAAATGCGGATTGTGTTTCCGGATTTCTGTGAATCCCTGGATTCTTCCCCGTACCCGTTGTTCTGCATTTTCACGGACAGAGCAAGTATTAACCAGGATTACATCTGCCTCATTTTTATCTTGTGTATGTATAAAGCCTTTGGAGGTCAAAATGGCTGCTACCACTTCGCTATCTGCCACATTCATTTGGCATCCGTAGGTTTCGATATAGAATTTTTTTGCCATGTTGTTTATTTAATTGCCTGTAAAAATAGTATTTTCAATGGATATGTATGGTCCGGAAGGATTAGTTCATAAGTGTGTGTTCTGCCAATATCTTAATGCCGATTGTTATCAGAATCAGGCCTCCGAGCAGTTCTGCCTTGAGTCCTTTTATTTGTCCGAAACGAAAACCGCAGAGGACTCCGGTGAGGGAGAGGAAAAAAGTGGTAAAAGCAATGATGCTGGCGGGAAACCAGATATTGAGTTTCAGAAAAGCCATACTGACTCCTACCGCAAGGGCGTCTATACTGGTAGCAATCCCCAAGGTGAGTAGTGTTTTGTTGGAGAAAGTAAGCGGACTTTTTTCTTCTTCCTGAAAAGATTCAAAAATCATTTTTCCTCCCAAATATCCTAGCAAAACAAAAGCAATCCAGTGGTCGAAATCTATAATGTAGGAACTGAAATGATTACCAAGAGACCAACCCAGCCAGGTCATGCCTCCCTGAAAACAGCCCATTATCATGGCCATTTTCAATGATTTCCGCATACAGAATGATTTCATGCAAATGCCGCCACTGATACTGACTGCCAGGCTGTCCATGGATAATCCGATAGCAATAAATAGAATGGTGATAAAGCTCATGATGCACATTTTCTGAATGCAAAGATAGCAAAATGTTTAGAGATTTGCAGATTTTGTTTGTTTCCGGCATTCTTTTTATTTTTGAGAAAAATTGAAATAATGCAATTACAGACAATCGTAAAAATAGATAAACCTTCTTTTCAGATTGATTATACTACAAAATTGATGTTGCTGGGTTCCTGTTTTGTAGAGAATATCGGAGCCAAATTGGAATATTTTAAGTTTCAGACGGATATAAATCCTTGTGGAATTATTTATAATCCTTTTTCTGTGGCGGAGATTTTGGATATATTGCTGACAAATAAGCGTTTTAATGAATCGGATTTATTGCAGAATGACGGGAAATGGGTCAGCTTGTATCATCACGGCAGTTTTTCTGCATTGCAGCCTGAAGATTGTTTACAGCGTATCAACAGCCGTATAGAGAATGCCTGTGCCCACTTGAAGAAAACGGATGTGTTGATTATTACATGGGGTACGTCCTGGGTATACCGTTTTCGGAGTACCGGTCAGATTGTATCCAATTGCCATAAATTTCCTGCTTCTGATTTTGAGCGGTTTCGTATGGAAGTGGAGGATATTGTAAACATTTATACTGATTTATTGCAGCGTTTATGGCATTTAAAACCGGATATGAAGATTGTGTTTACGGTGAGTCCGGTCCGGCATTGGAAAGATGGTGCACACGAAAATCAGTTGAGTAAGGCAGTATTGTTGTTAGCCATAGACGGGTTGAAGAAAATGTATCCGCAGGTTGTTTATTTCCCCTCTTATGAAATTGTAATGGATGAACTCCGGGATTATCGGTTTTATGGGGGAGATATGCTGCATCTTTCTGAGCAGGGTGTTGAGTATATCTGGGAAAAATTCAGGGAGAATTATATCACTTCAGAAACTCAGTTCCGGATGAAGAAAATAGAAAAACTGAATAAAATATTGCAGCACCGTCCATTTGATGCGGATAGTGATGCCACCCGCCAGCTTTATTCCCGTACACAGCAAGAACTCCGGCTGTTACTTCAAAGTTTTCGTGACTAATGATATTTTGTAGGCAAGAGGAGGGTATGCGAATTCAGAACTCCGCGCTTTGCATTTCTTCTTCTTTTTCTTCTTGTATTATGTCCTGCATAGGGATGCGTTTCAGTTCTTCCAGGTAAATTTCAGTTTTAACCGGGTAACTGGAGGGATATAGTTTGCGGATTTTGTATAAATCCGGAATACTTTCCAACCGTGAATGATAATTGCCTGTCCGGATTTTAAAATCAGGGTCAAAATATTTCAGGTAGGCGGGAATCGTTTGGAAAGTTTCCTCGAATTTATTTCTGATTTCTTTTAATTCGTCGATGTTGCAGCCGTATGAATTTACTGAATGAATCTGAATGCGGAAGCCTGAAAAAGTTTTCTTTTGTTCATTCAGGTAGGTATGCCATTTCAGAAGATTATGGATAGTATGGTCGCCATGTACATGTACTTCTCCTGTGCCTGTTTTACGATGGAGTTCTTTTATAATGTCGTCGTGGACAACTATCATTACAGAGTCCGTATGGTTGGCATAGAGATGGACCGGAAACATGAATATCAGTACAATCAGTTTGAACATAGACATCTAAAATTTTTGCGAAGATAGGGAAAATAATAGGAAATGGTGAAATGCATGAGATAAAAAGTTAAAAAGGGAAGGTATAAAAGGTTAAAAATGCAGGGATGGGTGGGTAATAGGAGAATATCCGGGGATGCAGTCGTTAAAAAAGCGTTAATAGTGGGAGTGTTGAAAGTTGGTGTTACAAAAAAAAATAAATTTGTTCCATTAATCAAAAATTAAATTATATGTGTCAGGCTACGGATAAACAAATTATAGAGATATTGAAACTGGAAACGATTCCGGCATTGGGTTGTACAGAACCGGTTGCTTGTGCTCTGGCATGCGCACGTTGCAAGGAAGAATTGGGTGGAGTTCCGGAACATATTGAAGTTTTTGTCAGTGGGAATATTTATAAAAATGGTATGGGAGTGGGGATTCCCGGTACCGGAATGACGGGGTTGCCTATTGCTGCTGCGCTGGGGGCCGTTTGTGGCAAAACAGAGTACGGACTGGAAGTATTAAAGGAAGTGTCCGTTTGCGATAATTTGTCCGTTGCGAAAGGGCTGTTGGAGAAACGGGCAGTGGAAATACACCTGAAAGAGGATGCTCCGGATAAATTGTATGCAGAAGCGATATGCCGTAAGGGGGGAGACGTAGTGAAAACGATTATCGTACATGGGCATACCAATATTGTATTTGTTGAAAAAAATGGAAAAACGGTATATCATAAAGATTATACCTCCCTTGCTGTTGAAAAGAATGAACGTGCTGAATTGAGTGTGGCCCGAATATGGGAATTTATACATCATATTCCTGTTTCTGAGATTGAGTTTGTGCTGGAAGGGGCTGAGATGAATAAAGCTATTTCGGATGAAGGACTGAAAAGTAAATACGGATTGCAAATAGGGAAGACTTTAAAGGAAAATATCGATAAGGGATTGTTGAAAAATGATTTTCTGAATAATGCCTTAATATGTGCGACGGCGGCTTCGGATGCCCGTATGGATGGTTGTGAAAAACCTGTTATGACAAATTCAGGTAGCGGGAACCAGGGTATTACGGTTTATTTGCCGGTTGTTGTAGCTGCTGAACAGTTCAATTGTTCCCGCGAACAATTGATTCGTGCTTTGGCTTTGAGTAATCTGATAGCTGCTCATATTCACTATTATATGGGACATTTGTCGGCATTGTGTGGTATATTGATAGCGGGGACGGGTTCTGCGTCTGCTATTACTTATCTGATGGGAGGCACTTACGAGCAGGTGGTGAATACCATAAAAACCATGTGTTCCAATTTGACCGGGATGATGTGTGACGGGGCTAAGCAAGGATGTGCATTGAAGGTATATTCCGGGGTATCGGCTGCGGTTCAGGCTTCTTTGTTGTCTATGCAGGGGATTACAACTCACAATGACGGGATTATTGAAGATGATATTGAAAAAACCATTCGGAATGTAGGATTAATCGGTACTGCGGGGATGGAGCAAACTGATAAGACAATTCTGAATATCATGTGCCGGAAAGAATAAGCGGATGGTGTGTTATTCTGGTTCTTTTGTTTTTTGTACAATGAGGGATAGATAGTTATGTATAATGTAAAATCTGGAATAGCAGAGGAGTTTATTGATGATGCTGAAATTCTGGCTACACTGGAATATGCCCGTGACAATAAAACTAACCGTGATTTAATCGGGAGTCTGATAGAACGGGCCAGGGATTGCAAAGGATTGAATCACCGGGAAGCGGCTTTGCTCCTGGAATGTGAAGAGCCTGATTTGATAGGACGGATGTTTAAGGTTGCTAAAGAAATTAAGCAAAAATTTTATGGTAACCGGATTGTTATGTTTGCGCCGCTTTATTTATCCAATTATTGTGTAAATGGTTGTGTATATTGTCCTTATCATGCAAAAAACAAGGTTATTGCGCGTCGTAAGCTGACTCAGGAAGAGATCCGGCGTGAGGTGATTGCATTGCAGGATATGGGACATAAGCGTTTGGCTTTGGAGGCTGGGGAACATCCATTGGTAAATCCCATAGAATATATACTGGAAAGTATAGAAACGATTTATTCCATTAAACACCGGAATGGGGCTATCCGCCGGGTGAATGTGAATATTGCGGCAACCACAGTAGAGAATTACCGGAGGCTGAAAAATGCCGGAATAGGTACTTATATCCTTTTTCAGGAGACTTATCATAAGAAAAATTATGAGATTTTACATCCGACGGGACCTAAGAGTAATTATGCTTATCATACAGAGGCTATGGACCGTGCGATGGAGGGAGGTATTGATGATGTAGGGATAGGAGTGTTGTATGGTTTGAATACCTATCGCTATGATTTTGTTGGTTTGCTGATGCATGCGGAGCATTTGGAAGCTGTTTTCGGGGTAGGACCGCATACGATTAGTGTGCCCCGGTTGTGTAATGCCGATGATATTAATACGGATGATTTTGCGAATACGGTTCCTGATGATATTTTCCGGAAGATTGTGGCGGTTATCCGTATAGCAGTGCCTTATACCGGTATGATTGTTTCAACCCGGGAATCACAAATATCGAGAGAAAAGGTGCTGGATATCGGGATTTCGCAGCTCAGTGGCGGCTCGCATACCAGTGTTGGCGGATATGTCAGACAAGAAGAATACGATGAGACGACATCGCAGTTTGATGTTTCGGACCGGCGCACCCTGGATGAAGTAGTGGGATGGTTATTGGATTTAGGATATATTCCCAGTTTTTGTACGGCTTGTTACCGGGAAGGACGAACAGGCGACCGTTTTATGTCGTTGGTAAAATCCGGACAGATTGCCAATTGTTGTCAACCCAATGCATTGATGACTTTGAAAGAATATTTGGAGGATTATGCTTCGCCGGAAACCCGGGTAAAAGGAGAGCGTATGATAGCTGCCGAGATGCTTCGGGTGCCTAATGCGAAAGTTCGTCGGATTGCTCTTGAAAATCTGGATAAAATTGTAAAAGGAGAACGGGATTTCAGATTCTGATATGATTTTGCCGGATGACAGTTTTTCCGGAGTTAGTATTTTCCGAAAGCACAGCTCATCCGGCAAAAGTTTGTTTTTGAGACATCCGTTATCTCAGATATTTTCGGAGCATGGCGGCAGAGAACAGGATGAGGGAGCGGGTAGGGGGCAAGGTTGCAAAACCGTTCAGCATTCCCCAGTCATGGATTACACCGTTGAAACGAATGGTGGTAACGTCAACTCCGGCTTCATCGAGGCGTCGGCCCAATGCTTCGCCCTCGTCCCGGAGGATGTCATTTTCTGCAACCTCGATTAAAGTCGGGGGAAGTTCCTGTAATTCCTCTGTGGATGCCTGAACAGGGGAAAGATGCGGATTGAGACGGTCATCTTTATCAGAGAGGTATTGTTCAAACATCCATTTCATTAAAGGAGTGGTGAGAAAACGTTGTTCCCCGTACAGAGTATAAGATTCCCAATCAAAATTTGCGTCCGTAACGGGCCACATCAGAATCTGGACTTTGATTTCCGGTCCTTTTTGTTCTTTAGCCAGCATACTGGTGACCAGTGCCATATTGCCTCCTACGCTATTGCCTGCAATTCCGAGGCGATTGCCATCAACATTGATTTCGTCTCCGTGAGCGGCTACCCATTTTGTTGCAGCATAAATTTCGTGGATTGCCTGGGGAAATTTTGTTTCGGGGGAGGGTGTATAGTTGACGAATACACAGGCACATCCAGATTCTACAACAAGGTCACGGACTAGCCTTTTATGCGTAGGATAATCTCCCAGAACCCATCCTCCGCCGTGTATAAATATAAAAACAGGGAGTTTTTCCGGATGTCCTTCCGGACGTAAAATGTTCAATCGAATCATATGGTCATCTGCCGTTATGACCTTTTCTGATTCCTCAATGCCATTCAAGTCAGTTTGTATGCTGGCCTGTGCGCTTACCAATACATTTCTGGCTTCCGGGATAGCCAGAGATTCGACCGGTTTGTCTCCGGCATTTAAAATTTTGAGGTATTTTTTGGTTCCGACACTTAAATGTTCGTCTTTTAGAAAATCGGGTGCTTTTTTGCTATACATGAGCCAGAGAATTTACTGAATATTATGTTGTTTAATAATTATCCGGGAATAATTCAAAGTACCCTTTGGGATGCAGACAGGACGGACAGATTTCCGGTGGGGTTTTTCCTACATGAACATATCCGCATTTTCTGCAATACCAGCGTACTTCTTCAGGACGGGCGAACACTAAATTTTCCTGTATGTTTTTCAATAATTTCAGGTAACGTAGTTCATGCATCTTTTCTACTTCCGTTATATATTTGAATGTTGCTGCCACTTTTTTAAATCCTTCTTCTTCGGCAATTTTACCGAATGTGGGGTATAAATTGAACGCTTCGTCGTGCTCTCCGTCCGCAGCTTCTGTCAGATTGTTCAGGGTATCCGACAATTCTCCCGCAGGGTAGGCCGCAGTGATTTCCAGCATTCCTCCTTCGAGATATTGGAAAAAACGTTTGGCATGCATTTCTTCTTGTAAAGCTGTTTCATAAAAAATACCTGCAATTTGTTCGTAACCTTCTTTTTTGGCTATTTGGGAGAAAAAAGTATAACGGTTTTTTGCCTGTGATTCTCCGGCGAATGCTTTTAGTAAGTTTTTTTCCGTTTCTGTTCCTTTGATCATGATGTCTATAGATTAATTTTTATTTTGTTTTGGGGTAAGTAACGAAATGATAGGCTGATAGTATCTGCTTATCAGCAATTTCAATTCTTCTGACCTGTGAAGTTCATTTATTGCAAAAAAAATGCTCATTTGTCAAAATTCCGGTTTTGACAAATGAGCAGAACGATACAAATTTTATTTTATAATTTGCATATAAACCGGATCGCCCTTATATGGATAAAATGAAATGTCAGTAGCTGCCCAGTTTTTCAGATTAGGTTGCATTTGAATTGCTTTGGTCAGGGACAGAGCCATCTCTTTCGTGTCTTTTGTCCTTGCTGCTGCAACGGCCATCAGATAATAATCCATTGCATTGTTCATTTTGATTTTATGGAAAGTATCTAATGCAGCCCTGTTGTCATTGTTCATCAGTTGGGCATAAGCCAGATTAATATTGGGGTGATTTTTCAGGAAAGGAATGGCTTTTGCATACTCTCCGTTTTGCATCAGGATTAATCCCAGGTTATAGCGGGCTTCTTTGCGGAGTTTTGCTTTATCGAAATATTGTGAAGCTTCCTGTTTGTGTCCCATCTGTGCATGTACGATTCCCAGATTATTGTTTATTGCAGCGTCTTGTTTCAGAATAGTTGCGGATTCGAGTAATTTCCGGGCTTTTCCGTATTCTTTATTATTGATTGCCATCACAGCCAAGTCATTCAGCAGTTGCCAGTTTGATTGAGCTGTAACAGCCGGCGTTTTTTCCGTGAGTTGCGGTAAGAAATAGGTAAGTTGTACATTTTCTTGTACGGTAGTAGGTACGGAATAGAATACGAAAAAGTCTGCCCGGCGAAGTATAGGAAGAATAACTTCTTTTAATTCGGGGATTTTGTTGATATAGGAATCAATGACTTTATTGCGTGCAGTGGCATTGGGAGCGTTTTTCAATTCATTGATGATTTGTTCTTTGTTCTGAATGTTTGAATTTTTAAGCAACATATACAATCCGTTCCAGTTTTCACTAACCGTTTGTTGTACAACAAACTTGGGATTACGTGACATGGGCGTATCTGCAAGTTTCAGATCTTTTTCGAAAAAGTTTTTAGCTGAACGGAAGCGGTTATTTGCCAGATTTTTATTCAGCCGTTCTGCACCTTCCGGTGAATTGGATATATAGATGAACATATTAGTGATTTTGGCATTTTTGTTTGCCAGTACTTTTTCCATGGCTTTCACAGCCTGTGACATTACTGCGGAATTTTGTTCGGCCTGAGTAATGGTTGATTTTCCCAGCGGGAACATGACATAACCACTGACTACGCCGACTGCTGTTGCAGGGACATCACCGATAAAAGTTTCTGTCATTGCCGGAACATAATCTATACCATTTAAAGAAAAAGCTGGTTGTTGCCAAACTTTGATGCCGTTTTTATTCAGAACAACAGGGCTTAGCATAAAGGATTTATTTCCGCGCATTGCTTCAATGTCTGCCCAGAGTACGCTGTTTTCCATGCCGGGTTTGAAATTGAAAGACATTTTCTGGGTGAAGCTGCTGCCTTTGTCATAGTCAACAACCGGATAGTTTGCGTCTTTCACTTTCTCTCCCTGTAAAAACATAGGTTCCAGTTTTACCATTTGGCTGCCGTATTGTATTTTTGGAGTGATTTTCAGAATTATTTTTTTGTCAAATTGTTTTGGGGCAAAGTTGATGGTATAGTCAAAATTCACCACTCCATTTACTGCTTCCAGTTGCTGCGGATTGATATATCCGGTGACGGCTGTTTCGATCACGTCCTTTTGTAATTTTTTCATTGAATTACAACCGGCCATGAAAAACGGCAATGTCAGTAATGCCAGACCTGTCAAAAATAATGTACGTTTCATACTTTTCATTGTTTAATTTAACTGATTAGTTGCATTTAGTTTTTTTCTGTTACATACTCTTTATAACGGAAAGACTTTCTGAAAGTTTCTGCCCGTTTGTTTTTTTGCCGGGAATATTTGGAAAATCCTTTTTATCTTTGTCCGGTTAAAGCAAAGGTTATGACAAACAATGAATGTGTAAAGCCGGTATACATAGAACAACTTTTTAAGAGTAAGAATCCCGGACTGGCTAAATGGATACCCGGATTTGTATATTCGTATTTAAAAAAGATAATTCACCAGAATGATATAAATGATTTTATAGGCAGGTATGGCGACCGGCAAGGGTTAGCATTTTCGGATGCCATACTGGAATACCTGAATGTTTCTTACCGGGTGGTCGGAGAGGAGAATCTTCCTGCGGCAGACGGGCGTTATATATTTGTTTCCAATCATCCTCTCGGAGGGCCTGACGGTATTATTTTGATTTCGTTTTTGGGGACCAGGTATCCGGAACTGAAGTTTCCTGTAAATGATTTGTTGTTGAATCTGAAAAATCTGAATACTATTTTTCTTCCGGTAAATAAGCACGGAGTTCAGGCTAAAGATGCTGTTGCTGCAATAGAAAAAGCTTATGCATCTGATTGTCAGATGATCATGTTTCCTGCCGGAATGGTGAGCCGTAAACAAAACGGGGAGATAAAAGACCTGGAATGGCAAAAAAGTTTTATATCCAAAGCTATTCAGCATAAGAGAGATATTGTTCCTGTGTATATTGATGGTAAAAATTCCAATTTTTTTTATAATCTGGCTAATTTCAGGAAAAAGATAGGTTTGAAAGCTAATTTGGAAATGTTTTATTTGCCGGATGAAACGTTTAAACAACGGAATAAAGCTTTTACGCTTTATATAGGAAAGCCTGTTTCCTGGCAGACTTTTGACCGGAGCAGGAGGCCTATGGAATGGGCACAAGAGATAAAAGAAATGGTTTACCAGTTAAAATAGTGGTCCTTTCTTTTTAATTGAAAATGAATACATTAACAGATGTGCGGGTTGCTTGTCATCAGTTGGCAGAACCTGAATTTGAAAATCCGGCCGATTTGGTAGCCTGGATGGGGGCTATTCAGGCACAGGAGTATACTATGTCCAAATGGGCTATTGGAATACGTTTAAGGTCAGGTACTGTGCAGAAAATTGATGATGCTCTGGCGAAAGGTGAGATTGTGAGAACGCATATTATGCGCCCTACCTGGCATTATGTAGCGGGAAAAGATTTGCGTTGGATGCAGCAGTTGACGGTTGCGCGTGTGAAAAAGGCAATTGATTCATGGGTAAAAGCCGGTGGATTTGATATTTCGGAGGCTGAATATACAAAATGTAACGATTTAATAGGTAAGATATTGTCCGGGAAACGTTGTCTTACCCGTGAAGAAATTGAAATTGAATTGGGGCGGGCTGGTATTCTTGTTGCAGATGCCCGGGTTAAACGTTATATACTCCGGGCAGAAATGGAGGGGATTGTTTGCAGTGGTGCTGATAAAGCCGGTAAGCCTACCTATACTTTGCTTGAAGAACATGTGGCTTCTGTCCCTGTATTACATCGGGAGGAAGCATTGGCCCGGCTGGCTATCCGGTATTTCCAAAGTCATTCTCCGGCTACATTAAAGGATTTTATCTGGTGGTCAGGTCTGACGGTCACTGAAGCCCGATGCGCTGTTAATCTGATCAGCAACCAATTACTCTCTGAGTGTTACGGAGGAGTGGAATTTTTGATATTTGATTCTTGCCGTGAAGCAAAAACAACAGATATTTTGCATTTTTTGCCTCCTTTTGATGAATATTTGATAAGTTATAAGGAACGGACTCCTGTAATTGCGGCGGAACATCATGCCAAAGCTTTTAACAAGTGGGGGACTTTTCATCCGGTCATTCTTTATAATGGCCGGATTGTTGGAAATTGGAGCAAAACCGGAAAAAAAACGGGGATTGCCATAACAACCTCTTTTTTTGATGTCTTAAAACTTGAACAAAGAGAAATGTATTTGCAATTGGCAGAAAATAAATACCGGAATTTTGTCATGGAGAATGTTCAGGGAAGCAGAGTCGGATTTTAAAACAAGCCGTGAAAATAGCAGAGAATAAAAGCTGTTTGTAAACATAAAATAATTGGAATACCGAGTGTAGATTTGAGGTGGAGTGTTTTATGCCGGAATAAGTATATTCCTAATAAAGCTCCTATACTTCCTCCTGCCAAAGCATAAAATATGAGTCTGAGTTCCGGTATTCTCCGCTTGTGATGTCTGGCTTTTTGTTTGTCTATGCCAAAAAGAAAGAGAGTAAACAGTGACATAAGAATCAGGTAGCCGATAAAAATTGTTTTTAGCATATCACATTTTTATGGGGATAAAAATAGGGGAATTGTTTGGAATAGTTGTAGTAAAAACGAAGATTTTGAACAGGAGATGCTGAATAATCAATTGTTTTTTATGAAACTGGTTCAAAAGTCATGGGTTTTCTTCTGAGATCACCTCTATGTTTTGAACCAGTTTTCATGAAATGTTTATTGTAATGCTTCTACAACTTTGGGTAGTAAAAACGGAAGGGTGTGTTCGCATGACGCAGTAAAGAAATTTCCGTCTATGGTACTGGTTTCGTCGGTAGCGATACCTTTTAGGATTGCTGGTTTTGCCAGAGGATGTACGGCTAATTTTTTGCCGTCAGTCACGCCTGCCATTTCAAATATTAGACTTGCAGCACAATGGCCGATTAGCATTTTTTTGTGAGCAGCAAATTCGCGTATCACGTTCAGTAAATCTGTATTGTAGGGTTTATCGGCATTATGCTGGAATACCGGAATTGCGTCGCCACAGGAAAAGACTAATGCGTCGAATCGGTCGCAGTGACCTTTCAGGTTAGCTATAACATCTTCTGTTTGCAGGATAATTCCGGAGTTCGTTTTAATGGTTGTGCTGTCTGAAACCGCAAATACCCGATAGGAAATGTTTTTTTCAAAAAAAGTTTCCAGATACTGGAAAAGTCCTGAGCCGTTGACCGGATTTACTGCTAAAATTGCTACTTGTTTTGACATGTTTGTAATTTTAAAATGATACAATAGTTATTTTTAGTAAGTTTATTATTTTTGTGGTGCGAAAGTAGATTTTGTTTGTATTGTAAACAAGAACGCACTTGTAGTTAAGTTACTTACATTCTGGTAACTAATGTTGAAAAACAATTTGATGGTAAAATGTTAAAATTAGAAAATTTTCATCATACGGGCGATTGCCCGATCCGGGATATTCTTTGCCGGTTGAGTAGTAAATGGGGAATGTTGATTTTGGTTACTTTGAATGCTAACGGTACGATGCGTTTTAATGATATTCAGAAAAGCATAGGTGATATTTCGCAACGTATGCTGACTGTTTCTCTCAGAATGCTTGAAGCAGACGGTTTGGTTGACCGGAAAGTATATCCTGAGGTGCCTCCGCGTGTAGAGTATTGTTTGACTAAACGAGGTGTGAGTTTAATTCCTTATTTAGAGGGGTTAATCGGTTGGGCAATTTCCAATATGGAACCGATTTTGGCGGAACGTCAGGAAAGGAATGTAAACGGATAGCAGAGGAATTTGTAAAATTTCGGACATGTTTTCTATTTTAATTTTTAACCTTTATATTTGGCTGTATTCAAAATAGAAAATGATAAAAATAATCAGGCAAAATGCAAATTTGTTTCGAAGCAATAGGTATGCGGAAAGTGATTTTGTTGATTGGAGTGTGGTGTTGGTTTGGCATTTTCGGATTACAGGCCCAACAATCCCGTGTTGTAAATAAAAAAGCTTTCAGTCTTTTTCAGCATGCCCAGGAGGCGTTCCGGACCGGAGAACGGGAAAAAGCATTGGAGTTGCTCGGTAGGGCAAAATCATATGAGCCGGGATTTTCAGGCTTGTATTTGTTAGAGGCTGATATATATCACCGGCAAGGTGAGAAGGTAAGGGAAATAGAAGCCATAAAGACGGCTTTGGCCTTGGATTCTTTGAGTGATCATCCTTATTATTTTTTTGTATTGGCTGAAGAAGAGTTTGAACGGGCTTGTTATGCACAGGCAAAAATTTATTATGCTCAATATTTGCGGAAAGATAAACGACAGCGTGCCGGGCAACGGGCGGTAAAGCAATTAAAAAATTGTGATTTTGCTTTACAGGCATTGAGTGCCGGGCAGAAGCAGCCGGTTGAGGTTTATTTTCAGTCCGGATTACCGGTGTATTGGCCGTCTTTGGATGTAACCGGTCAGGTTTTTTTGTTTACAGAGCAGGAGGGTGACCGGGAAAAGATGTGGATGCTGAAAGATTCGGTCCGGTATGATTTAAATTTTAAAGTTACCGGAAATTGCGGTTCTCCTTCTTTGACGGCTGACGGTCAGATGATGTATTTTTCTATGGATACGGGTGGCAGGAATGGTTTTGATATTTATGTGGCCTATCGTTTGTCCGATTCCACCTGGTCTGAACCGGTGAATTTGGGCTACCCTGTGAATACGGAGAGTTGGGACGCACAACCTGCCATATCGGCTGATGGCACAAAATTGTATTATGCTTCCAACCGGGAAGGAGGACAAGGGGGGAGCGATATTTGGTTTTCGAAGTTGTTAAAGCGTTTTCCTGACGGACGGCAGGTATGGTCGCAGCCCAGGTGTCTTTATTTTAATACTCCGGGAGATGAAATGGCTCCGTTTTTGTATTTTGACAACCGGACGTTGTTTTTTGCTTCTGACAGTTATCCTGGCATGGGATGCAAGGATATTTACAAGGTTGACATTGCCTCTGTTTCTGAACCGTTAAATATAGGGATTACGGTGAATACCCAGAAAGATGAATTCGGTTTTATGGTGGATGCCAGTGGGGAATGGGGGTATTTTTCGTCGGATGTTACCGGTAAACGGTGTATTTATCGTTATCGGCTGGGGGAGCAGTTGGCTTGTCCTCCTGCCGTTTATTTGGATTTGCAGGTGTTGGACGAACAGGGAAATCCCATACAGCCCGAACGTTTGATTTTAGTGGATGTCGGAACCCGGGATACGCTTGCCTGTTATGATGGAAATTTTCCCGGAAAGTCCGGGCTGGCTTGTGTTCCTGAAGATAAGTTGTTGTTGTTGAGTGTAATCCGGGAAGGGTATTTGTATTATTCGGATACTTTGCAGGTAAGACGGGGTAGTGGGGTAACCAGACAATTGTGCCGTGTGTATCTCAGACCTATTCAAAAAGAGCAAACACTGATATTGAAAGGAGTCTTTTTTGATGTGGATGATTATGAACTGAAACCGGAGTCTTATCCTGAGTTGTTGCAATTGGCAGAATTTTTACGTTTGAATCCGGAAGTTAGGATAGAGATTGCAGGACATACGGACAATACAGGTTCGGATAAACATAATTATCAGTTGTCTGAAAACCGGGCTTTTGAGGTGTATAAATTTTTATTTTTGAAGCATATTGGTAAAGAACGGATGTCGTATCGCGGGTATGGCAAGGACTATCCTTTGGCTCCTAATGATACGGAAGAGGGAAAGGCCAGAAATAGGAGGACTGAGATTCGGATACAGTGATGGTAAAATAAATAAATGGGTAAAATGGTGAGGACATATCAGGTAAGCGGATTTGAAGTTTTGGAATTGGATGAAGCTGCTTCGACTAATACGGTTGCTGAGGCGATGGCATTGAGTGAGTTAAAAGATAAAATGGTTATACTCACCTGGTGTCAGACTCAGGGCCGGGGACAAGCTACTAATAAATGGGAGAGTGAACCATATAAAAACATAGCTATGACTGTTGTATTCCGTCCGGAAGGTTTGGTGGCGGGGAAACAGTTTGCTGTTTCTATGATTATTGCTTTGGGGTGTCTGGATTTTGTAAGCCGTTATGTCCCGGATGTGACAGTGAAATGGCCTAATGATATTTATGTCGGTGACAGGAAAATTGCAGGAATTTTAATCGAACACCGGGTGGCAGGAGCTTATATTCAGAGTTCTTTGTGTGGGGTGGGGTTAAATATCAATCAGGCTGTTTTTTTTTCCGATGCTCCTAATCCGGTATCGTTGTTGCAGTTGACGGAAAAGGAATTTAATTTGAATGAAGTATTGCAGGAATTACTGGAGTGTATAGGCCGGCGTTACAGTCAGGTCAAGGATTACGCTGCTTTGGAAGCGGATTTTCGGAAAAATATGTACCGTGCTGGCGGAATCTTCGATTGGGAAGATGCCTCCGGCTCTTTCCGTGCTTCTGTTGCAGGGATAGATGAGTACGGACAACTTGTTCTGGAGGATACGGAAGGGCGGCAACGTCTGTATGCTTTTAAGGAGGTGGGGTACAGGTAATCCGGAGCGATTATTTTTAGATTAAAATAATTGTAAAACAGATAATTATTCTTACCTTTGCGGCCGATTCAAAATAATGTCTAACTTATTAGGTAGAAAACAATTAAATTTTATGTCAGAAGAACAAAAAGAGATGCAGGAAGCTGCAAAGAAAGTTGCTCCGGTAACAACTGCAGAACCGGATGAAAATTTTGATTGGGATGCTTATGAAAACGACGCTGTTGTGCCGGCATCCGAGAAAGATGTGTTAGTTCAGAAATACGCAGAAACTCTTTCTAAGGTAGGAGAAAAGGAAGTTGTTGAAGGAACCGTAATCTCTATGAATAAAAGAGAGGTTGTGGTAAATATCGGTTATAAATCCGATGGTATTATCTCTTTGAATGAATTCCGTTATAATCCGGAATTGAAAGTAGGGGATAAAGTTGAAGTTTATGTAGAAACTCAGGAAGACAAAAAAGGTCAGTTGACCCTTTCACACAAACAAGCCCGTGCTTTGCGCAGTTGGGATCGCGTGAATGAAGCTCTGGAAAAAGACGAAATCATTAAAGGTTTTGTAAAATGTCGTACGAAAGGCGGTATGATTGTTGACGTATTCGGTATTGAAGCATTCTTGCCGGGTTCTCAGATTGACGTTAAACCGATCCGTGATTACGATGTATATGTTGGTAAAACAATGGAATTCAAAGTGGTAAAAATTAACCAGGAATTCAAGAACGTTGTCGTATCACACAAAGCTCTTATTGAGGCTGAACTTGAACAACAGAAGAAAGACATTATTTCTAAACTGGAAAAAGGACAGGTACTCGAAGGAACTGTTAAAAATATCACTTCTTACGGTGTATTCATTGACCTCGGTGGCGTAGACGGATTGATTCATATTACTGACTTGTCGTGGGGCCGTGTAAATCATCCGAACGAAATCGTTCAGTTGGATCAGAAACTGAATGTTGTTATTTTGGATTTTGATGACGAAAAGAAACGTATTGCGTTGGGTCTGAAACAATTGACTCCGCATCCGTGGGATGCACTGAGTGCAGAATTGAAAGTAGGTGATACTGTGAAAGGTAAGGTTGTGGTGATGGCTGATTATGGTGCATTTGTAGAAATTGCTCCGGGTGTTGAAGGTTTAATTCACGTATCTGAAATGTCGTGGTCTCAGCATCTGCGTTCTGCTCAGGATTTCATGAAAGTGGGAGATGAAGTAGAGGCTGTTGTATTGACTCTGGACCGTGAAGAACGGAAAATGTCTCTTGGTATCAAACAGTTGAAAGCTGATCCGTGGCAAAATATTGAAGAGAAATATGGTGTAGGTTCCAAGCATACTGCAACTGTACGCAATTTCACCAATTTCGGAGTGTTTGTTGAAATCGAGGAAGGTGTTGATGGATTAATCCATATTTCTGACCTGTCCTGGACGAAGAAAGTAAAACATCCGGCAGAGTTTACTCAGATCGGTGCTCCGATAGAAGTAGTGGTGCTGGAAATTGACAAGGAAAACCGTCGTTTGAGTTTGGGTCACAAACAATTGGAAGAGAATCCGTGGGATGTATTTGAAACCATCTTTACCGTTGATTCCATCCATGAAGGTACGATTACCGAGATATTTGACAAAGGTGCCGTAGTTGCTCTGCCTTATGGTGTAGAGGGATTTGCAACACCGCGTCATTTAGTAAAAGAGGACGGTTCGCAGGCTAAAGTAGATGAAAAACTGGAATTTAAGGTAATTGAATTCAACAAAGCAGCAAAACGGATTATTGTTTCTCATTCACGCGTATTCGAAGATGTTCAGAAATCTGAAGAAAAAGCAAAGAAAAGTGCTGAAGAGAAATCTACCAAAAAGGCAGTTAAACAAGTGAAAGACAAACTGGAAAAAACCACTTTGGGTGATATTACCGAATTGGCTGCTTTGAAAGAACAGATGACTGCTGATGCTGTATCGGAAAACAAAGAATAATTTAGACTAACGATTGGAAGTAAGCCGTAAGAGTAACAAAAGGCTTTGAGGTTTTCTTTGTTGTCGTAAATTATGAAATTCGAGTTGACAATATTGGGGAGCGGTTCTTCCGTTCCCACTGCTAACAGAAATTCTGCCGCTCAAGTACTCAATGTACTTGAGCGGTATTTTCTTATAGATTGTGCTGAAGCTACTCAACATCAGCTCAGGCGTTTCCGTGTGCCTTATAATAAGATAAATCATATCTTTATTTCTCATTTGCATGGGGATCATTTCTTTGGACTGATGGGGTTTTTGTCTACTCTTTCCTTGCAGGGAAGGAGAGGAGAAATGCATATTTATGCCGACTCCCGTTTACAGGAAATAATGGAATGTCAGATGAAAATCATGCGTAGCCGTTTTGTATATCCTATTGTTTTTCATGCATTAAGCCGCAGAGAAGAATTGATATATGAAGATAAAGTGGTTACAGTTACTTCTTTTCCTTTAAAGCACCGCTATGAAGCTCCGGTTTGCGGATTTTTATTCCGTGAAAAAGAACGGGAAAGGACAATCCGCAAAGACATGGTAGCTGCCTGGAAAGTACCTGTTGCATTTATGCAATATCTGAAAATGGGAAAAGATTACGTAACTCCGGAAGGAGAAGTTATTGCTAATAAACGGCTGACAGTGGCACCGCCTCCTTCCCGTTCATATGCTTATATAACAGATACTCTTTTCCGGGAGCGTTTTTCCGGCTATGTTCAAGGGGTAGATTTATTGTATCATGAGGCTACATATAGCAAAGAAGATGAAGTTTTGGCCAGGGAAAGTTATCATAGTACCGCAGAACAGGCTGCGAAACTGGCAGAATCGGCCGGAGCGAAAAAATTATTATTGGGACATTTTTCCGCTCGTTATTCTGATGTGACGGAGCTTTTATCTGAGGCCCGCACTATTTTTCCAAATACGTTTATCTGTTCTGACGGAGATGTGTTTGAAATTCCGGCACAGAAGAGAGAGGGGTATTGAATAGCCGGATTTACAAAATAATCCAAATGAGTTTGAGAGTGAAAGTGCAGGATTTTGTTTACTTTTGTATATTGTTACTTTAATTTTGTTGTAATGAATCATCTTGTAATTAGGGCGGGTGGTGTAGGTAGCCGTTTCTGGCCGATGAGTACTCCTGCAAAGCCTAAGCAGTTTATTGATGTTTTAGGAACCGGAAGAACTTTATTGCAGTTGACAGTGGAGCGTTTTGCAAGTATTTGTCCGATTGAAAATGTTTGGGTTGTGACATCCGTAAAATACAAAGAGCTTGTAAAGGAACAGTTGCCTGAAATTCCGGAGTCCAATATATTATTGGAGCCTTGTATGCGGAATACGGCACCTTGTATTGCTTATGTGGCCTGGAAAATAAAACAAAAGGATGCGGATGCCAATCTGGTTATTTCTCCTTCAGATCATTTGGTGATGGATGTGCCTGAATTCAGAAGGGTGGTTTGTAAGGGATTGGAGTTTGTTGCCGGAAGTGACAGAATTCTGACGTTGGGCGTATTGCCGGTACGGCCTGAGACCGGGTATGGTTATATAAAAGCTCAGGCTGGGGGTGACGGAGACATACTGGAAGTGGAAAGTTTTAAGGAAAAACCGGATATACAGACTGCAAAATATTATTTAACAGCCGGGGGATATTACTGGAATGCCGGGATTTTTCTCTGGAATGTGCAGACAATAGAAAAAGCTTTCCGGGACAATGAACCGGGAATTGCAGCTATTTTTGATTCTTTGCAGAGTGTATTTTATACCGTTGAGGAACAAAGAGCAATTGACCGGAAATTTCCTGAATGTCCCAATATTTCCATTGATTATGCAGTGATGGAAAGAGCTGAAAATATTTATGTTTTTCCGGTAAGTTTCGGATGGTCGGATTTAGGTACATGGGGTTCGCTGTATGAACAGGTGGTGAAAGACCTTGATTCGAACGCTGTGGTCGGACAGAATGTTAGGATGGTGGAGAGCAAAGGGTGTATAGTACATGTTCCCGACGATAAAAAAATGGTGCTTCAGGGGCTTGAGGAGTATATTGTTGCCGAGGAAAACGGAGTGTTGCTGGTGTGCCGCAAAACAGATGAACAACGTATTAAGGAATTTTCGTCCAAACTATAAATTTGTTTATAGTTATATTAAGTTTTGTTTCCTTTATACAGAAAAATAAATGAAATGATAAATGTAATTGATGCACATCATTCTGTGTTGAATCTTTTTCTTGCAGAAATCCGGAATAAAGAAATACAGGTCGACCGGATGAGATTCCGGCGTAATCTGGAAAGGGTGGGTGAAATATTGGCTTATGAGATTAGTAAGACTTTTTCCTATACTCCCCGGACCGTACAAACTCCGATTAATCCTGCAGTGGTAATGTTGCCGGAGCAGGATGTTGTCATTGCTACGGTATTGCGGGCAGGGTTACCCTTTCATCAAGGTTTTTTAAATTATTTTGATCACGCTGGAAACGCTTTTGTTTCGGCGCGTCGTGTTAGTGACCGTACCACCCATCAAATAGAAATTCGTTTTGATTCCGTTTATACTCCGGATTTGACGGGTAAACAACTTTTGTTGGTAGACCCGATGATTGCGACAGGAGCCTCTTTGGTGATTGCCTACCGTGAGTTGCTGAAGCAAGGTAACCGTCCGGTTCATACCCATATAGCCTCAGTTATTGCCAGTATACAAGGGGTGGATTATGTTGAAAAAGAATTGGCAGGTGAACCTTTCACTTTGTGGACGGCTGCTTTAGACAAAAATCTGACTGAAAAATACTATATTGATCCAGGATTGGGAGATGCCGGCGATTTGGCTTTCGGAGCTAAAAAGTAAATTTTGCCCATGTATGATGCGGGGAAAAGTATATAATGTGAAGAATATTTCGTATTTTTGCCACTTATGGAAGTGAATAGGTATCTGATAGCAGCATTGTATGTCATGGCAGGGTGTGCTGTGACAATTCCTCTTAAGGCTCAGACTGATAATGTACCTTTGAGAGGAGAGCAGTGTCGTCAGGTAGTTACTCACACTGTAAAGGTCGTTTCGGTTTATATGCAGCATGAGGAGGAGCAGCAGAATCACTGTGTTTTACCTCCTGATTATTATCATTTTCCGCAACCGGAATTTTCCCAGACCGATTATGTATTTGGCGAAACTATCCGGATTAATGCCGGGTCGTTGTGCCATACTTCCTATAAAATCAGGGCTCCGGAAATTTAATGGACGGGAGCATGATTCTGACGATATGAAGTGTGGGATTGCGGGAGATATAATGTAAATAAGTTTAAATGACCAGGAGATTGACAGAAAATGGGTCAATCTGAATCTAAAATTAAATATTACATGGGTTTCAACGATATTTTAAAGAGCCTGTTCGGAAATAAATCCGACCGGGATATGAAAGAATTGATGCCAATTGTGGCAAAAGTGAATGCCGAGTGGGTGAAGATAAAGGAATTAAGTCATGATGAATTGCGTGCTGTTGCCGAAGATATGAAGAAGCAGGTGCGGGATTACATTAAAGAAGAAGAAGAAGAAATAGCGGCATTAAAGAGAAAGGTAGAGGAAGAAAGGCCTTCCATTGAGGAACGGGAAGAGATATATGAGAGGGTTGACAAATTAGAGGAGCAGATTGATAAGAAAGTGGAGGAGATTCTAACGGAATTGATGCCCAAAGCTTTTGCAGTCATGAAAGACACTGCCCGTCGTTTTAAGGAAAATGCCGAAATAGAAGTTACTGCCACACAGTTTGACAGGGATTTGGCTGTAGAGCATGATTTTGTTGAAATAGAAGGAGATAAAGCGATTTATTTTAATTCCTGGGTTGCCGGAGGGAATGAAATCACCTGGGATATGGTACATTATGATGTACAATTAATAGGTGGTGCTGTTCTGCATCAGGGAAAGATTGCCGAGATGGCAACCGGTGAAGGTAAAACGTTAGTGGCTACTTTGCCGGTGTTTCTGAATGCGTTGAGCGGACGTGGAGTGCATATGGTGACCGTAAATGATTATCTGGCTAAACGTGACTCTGAATGGATGGGGACATTGTATATGTTTCATGGTCTTTCTGTGGATTGCATAGACAAGCATCAGCCTAATTCGCCGGCGCGTCGGAAGGCATATATGGCTGATATAACCTTTGGTACCAATAACGAGTTTGGTTTTGATTATCTGCGTGATAATATGGCTATAAATCCGGAGGATCTGGTACAGCGTAAGCACAATTATGCGATTGTCGATGAGGTTGATTCGGTGTTGATTGATGATGCACGTACACCTTTGATTATTTCAGGTCCTGTGCCTAAGGGGGACGATCAGATGTTTGACGAATATAAACCCCGTGTGGAGCGTTTAGTGAAAATGCAGCAGGAACTGGTGATGAAAATCTTCAAGGATGCCAAAGATTTGCTGGCAAGTGATGATGCAAAGAAACGGAAAGAAGGAGGAGTTCTGTTATTGCGGGCTCATAAAGGGTTGCCCAAATATAAGCCTTTGATTAAATTTCTGAGTGAAGAGGGGAATAAGGCCATTCTGATTAAGACGGAGAATGAATATATGCAGGAGAACAACCGGAGGATGCCTGAGATCACTGATCCCCTGTATTTTGTGATTGATGAGAAGCTGAATTCGATAGATTTAACCGACAAGGGGCATGATACGGTTACGGCTGCCGGAGAAGACCCGAAATTCTTTATATTGCCAGATATTGGTGCTGAAGTTGCTGAAATAGAGAAAATCGTTACAGACGAAAAAGAGAAAGTGGCTAAAAAAGATGAGCTGATTCAGCAATATGCCATGAAATCTGAACGGGTACATACAATTAACCAGTTATTGAAAGCTTATACTTTATTTGAGAAAGATATTGAATATGTGGTATTGGATAATAAGGTGAAGATTGTGGATGAGCAGACCGGCCGTATTATGGAAGGGCGTCGCTATTCCGATGGTTTGCATCAGGCGATTGAAGCCAAGGAAGGGGTAAAAGTAGAAGCTGCAACCCAAACTTTTGCCACCATCACTTTACAGAATTATTTCCGTATGTACCATAAGTTGTCGGGAATGACGGGTACTGCAGAGACAGAAGCCGGAGAATTCTGGGACATCTATAAGTTGGATGTTGTTGTAATTCCTACGAACAAGCCTGTTGTCCGCATTGATGCCAACGATTATGTGTACAAGACTAAACGTGAAAAATATAATGCTGTCATTGAGGAAATTGTACGTTTGGTGGATCTTGGGCGTCCGGTGTTGGTGGGTACGACTTCGGTGGAAGTATCTGAATTATTAAGCCGGATGTTGAAATTACGCGGGATTAAACACAATGTCCTGAATGCCAAGTTGCATCAAAAAGAAGCTGAAATTGTTGCCGTAGCAGGTCAGTCTAAGACGGTGACAATTGCAACTAATATGGCTGGTCGTGGTACTGATATTAAGTTGAGTCCGGAAGTTAAAGAAGCAGGTGGTTTGGCTATTATAGGTACTGAACGTCATGATTCCCGGCGGGTTGACCGTCAGTTGCGGGGCCGGGCCGGTCGTCAGGGGGATCCGGGCTCTTCTCAGTTCTTTGTATCTCTGGAAGATGATTTGATGCGTTTGTTCAGTTCGGAACGTATCATCCGGGTGATGGACCGTTTAGGACATCAGGAAGGTGATGTGATACAGCATTCTATGATTACAAAGTCCATAGAACGTGCTCAGAAGAAAGTTGAAGAAAATAACTTTGGTATCCGTAAGCGTTTGCTGGAATACGATGATGTGATGAATTCGCAGCGTACTGTTATTTATAAACAGAGGCGTCAGGCGTTACTGGGAGAACGTATCGGCGTGGCGGTAGCCAATAATACATATGATGTATGTGAGTCGATAGTCATGGAATACCAGCCAGTTAATGATCCGGATGGTTTCCGTATGGAAGTTTTACGTGTGTTGTCTGTGGATTTTGAGATAGACCCGGAAGAATTTCATAAAATACGTCCGGACGAACTGACGGAACAATTGTATCAGTATGTCCGGGCTGCTTATCAGCGGAAAGTAGAAGCAATTGCACGGCAGGCATTCCCGGTGATTAAAAATGTGTTTGAAACCCGTGGAGATGTCTTTAAAAATATAGTGGTTCCTTTCACGGACGGCACAAAAATGTATAGTGTTGTCACTAATTTGGAAAAAGCTTATCGTACAGAAGGCGAAGATTTGATGCGTTCTTTTGAAAAGGCGGTGATTTTGGCTCATATAGATGATGCCTGGAAAGAACATTTGCGTGAAATGGATGAGTTGAAGCAATCTGTTCAGAATGCAACTTACGAGCAAAAAGATCCTTTGTTGATTTATAAGTTTGAGTCTTATAATCTTTTCAAGACGATGGTAGAAAAGATTAATAAGGGGATGGTGTCTACTTTGATGAAAGGTCAGATTCCTATGCAGGAGCCTGAGCAGGTAAGAGAAGCAGAACAGCGTCGGACAGATTTGAGTAAAATGCGGGAAAGCCGTGCTGAAGCTCAGGCTGCAACAGCGAACCGGGGACCTGTTCATCAGACACCGGTGAAAGTAGGTCCCAAGGTAGGACGTAATGAGCTTTGTCCTTGCGGAAGCGGACTGAAGTATAAGAATTGTCATGGAAAAAACGAGTAACCGATGAACGGGGTAACGATGAATGATGAGTAATGATTACATGTCTCGTCATTTGTCGGTTATCACTCATCATTCATCATTCATCATATGTTGTCATTATTTATCAATTGGGATATTAGTCCTGAAATTTTCAATCTGGGAGGAATTTCAATCCGTTATTACGGACTTTTATTTGCTTTAGCTTTTGTATTGGGTTACCGGGTAGAAGAAAAGATGTTTAAGGCAGAAGGGTTGCCGATGGCTTGGTTGGATAAATTGTGGTTGTATGTTGCAATAGCAACGATTATCGGAGCCCGGCTGGGACATTGCATTTTTTATGACTGGGCTTATTATAGCCAGCATCCTTTGGAAATGATATTGCCTGTCCGTTTTGTTCCGGAATTTAAATTTACAGGTTATCAGGGTTTGGCCAGTCATGGTGCAGCGATTGGTATTATTGCCGGATTGTGGTATTATTCCCGTAAAGTCAGTAAGAAGTCTATCTTTTGGATTTTGGACAGGGCGGTAATTCCGATTGCTCTGGCCGGTTTTTTTATTCGAATGGGGAATTTGATGAATTCGGAGATTATAGGTTTGCCGACAGATGTACCCTGGGGATTTCGTTTTGTTAATTCTGGTATGGAAAATCCTGAATTGCCCCGCCATCCGGCTCAATTGTATGAAGCAGTTTGTTATCTGGTCAGTTTTTTTGTTTTGATGTATCTTTATTGGCGTACAGATGTCAAGAAGCGGATGGGATTTATTTTCGGAGCTTTTCTGATTTTGATTTTTACGGCCCGTTTTATCATTGAATTTGTAAAGGAAGTGCAGGAACCCTGGGAAATAGGAATGATGTTGAATATGGGGCAAATTTTGAGTATTCCTTTTATTTGTGCAGGTGTATTTATGCTTTGGTATAGTAAGAAAATGCCTGCTCCGGAAACAAAGATTCCGCAGACGGGCAAGAAAGCTTAGGGAGATTATGTACGAAAAAAAATTTATGATAGAGGCTATCCGTCTGGCAATGGAAAATGTGGAGAAAGGGAAAGGCGGACCTTTTGCTGCAATAGTTGTGAAAGAAGGCAAGGTAATAGCTGCCTGTGCCAATACGGTGACTGCTGATTGTGATCCTACCGCGCATGCCGAGGTAAATGTTATCCGTATGGCTTGCCGTGAGTTACGTAGTCATCAGTTGTCCGGTTGTGAACTCTATTGCAGTTGTGAGCCTTGTCCGATGTGTTTGGGTGCTATATACTGGGCCAGGCCTGCCCGGGTTTATTATGCTTCGTCTCAGGAAGATGCAGCAGAGGCCGGTTTTGACGATTCCTTTATCTACAAAGAGATTGCTTTGCCGGAATCTGACCGGACGATTCCTTTTTTGCATGAAAAGGAGGCCGGTGCGGGAGAAGAATTCAGGTTGTGGATGACAACTCCGGAAAAAATAGAATATTAAAGTTGCTTTATGGAGTTAGTGCTCACTGGTTTATGGCTTATTGCAGGTCTGGGAATTGGCTGGTTGTTGTCTTTACCGGTCCGGAAAGTTGACCGTATCCGCCTGAATATCTTGCAACAGCATTTTGATTCGCTTTTAAAAAAAGAGCAGGAACTCCGGGAAGAGCATATTGCTTTATTACGGGAATCTGAAAGACTGAAAGAAAATCTGCGGCTTACGGAAGAAAAACTGCAATCTCAAAAGAAAGAGATGGGAGAACTTCAGCAATTATTATCGGACCAATTCCGGAATCTGGCAACTGAGATATTAGATGATAAATCCAGGCGTTTCACAGAAACGAACCGGGAAAACATAGAGAAAATCCTTTCGCCTTTGAATAAAGATATTGAAGAATTCCGTAAAAAGGTGGATGAAGCTTACCATAAAGAGTCGACAGAGCGGACTATTTTGGAACGCAAGATTGCGGAATTGGTGCAGTTAAATAATCAGCTTAGGGTGGACGCTGCTAATTTGACGAACGCTTTGAAAGGAAATACTAAGACACAAGGAGATTGGGGGGAAATGATCCTGGAGCGTATTTTGGAAAATTCCGGTTTGACCCGGGGCAGGGAGTATTTTGTGCAGGAAACCCTGAAAGATGATGCCAACCGGACCATTCACGGTGAGCGTGGCAATTTGATGCGTCCGGATGTGGTTATCGTCTATCCGGATAGCCGGAAAGTGATTATTGATTCGAAAGTTTCCCTGACAGCTTATGTCAACTATTGTAATGCAGAAACGGATGTTGAGCGTGAACTTACTTTAAAAGCTCATATGCAATCCATCCGGAAACACATTGATGAGTTATCGGAAAAGAATTATTGTGCATGGGCTGGCGGGACCTTGGATTTTGTTATGATGTTTATCCCTAATGAAGCTTCGTATGTATTGGCTATGCAAACAGATTCAGCTTTGTGGAATGAAGCTTACCGGAAACGGGTATTGCTGCTGAGTCCGGCCAATCTGATTGTTTCCTTAAAGCTTACAGCCGATTTGTGGAGTCGGGAATATCAAAATAGGAATGCTTTGGAAATTGCAGAACGGGGAGCAAAGTTATACGATAAATGTGTTTCATTTTTAGAGAGTTTTACTTCTGTCGGTGAGAGTATCCGTAAGACACAGGATGTCTATGAACAGGCTTTTAGTCGTTTAAAAAGCGGAAATGGCAATTTGATAGCACAAACTATGAAATTGAAGGAACTGGGAGTTAAGTCCAGGAAAGGAAGTAAAGAAATTCCGCAGGAACTGGCGGATGGCGCGGAACCGGAATCTTGATTTTATACCAGTTTGTTTCAAATGACGGAATAAGTTTTTTTGTAAAAATCTAAGGAATTTGAATTATGGATATATTAAAAGCAGAGTTTGTTGTCAGTAATTCGACTGTGGATAAATGTCCGAAACCAGATCGCCATGAATATGCTTTTATCGGACGTTCAAATGTAGGAAAATCCTCTTTAATCAACATGCTGACTAATAACAAAAAGTTAGCTAAAACTGCTGCGAAGCCTGGTAAAACCCAATTGATAAATCATTTTTTAATTAATGATTTCTGGTATATGGTGGATTTACCGGGTTATGGGTATGCCCGTACTTCTGAAACCAACCGCCGGTTGTTTGAAAGAATGATCCGGGATTATATTCTGAAGCGTGAAAATCTGGTTTGTCTTTTTGTGCTGATAGACAGTCGGCATGAGCCTCAGCAGATAGATCTGGAATTTATGGAATGGTTGGGTGAAAACGGAGTACCTTTTGTAATGGTGTTTACCAAAGCCGATAAGCTGACTACTACCCAACGTATCACATGTATTGATGAATATCATAAAGTGATGCTGAATACCTGGGAATCAACCCCGGTGGCTTTTATGACTTCGTCGGAAAAACGTCTGGGGCGGGAAGAGTTGTTGGATTATATTGATGAATTGAATAAAAGTGTGAAGTTGTAACGGTATGATATTATGGTGGTTTTTCCAAATGCAAAAATAAATATAGGGCTTTTCGTGACCGGGAAAAGACCGGATGGTTTTCATAATCTGGAGACTGTTTTTTATCCGGTGGGGTTGTCTGATGTTTTGGAAATTGCTGAAGGAAACGGATGTCCCGGGGAATATATTTTTCACAATACGGGGATAGATGTGGGGTGTGAACCTGAAAAAAATTTGATTATAAAAGCTTATCTTTTGCTGGCTGCTGCATATCGTTTGCCAGCGGTGAATATCCATTTGCATAAAGTAATTCCTTTCGGTGCAGGTTTGGGAGGAGGTTCGGCGGATGCGGCGTTTATGCTGAAAGCTCTGAATGAATATTTTGAATTGCATCTGCCGGAACAAAAATTAATGGAGTTAGCTGCAGCATTAGGGAGCGACTGTGCTTTTTTTATCCGGAATCATCCCGTATTTGCAACCGGAAAGGGAGAGTTGCTCGAGGATATACAACTTTCTTTGGCCGATTATCAAATCGTTGTTGTAAAGCCGACTGCCGGAGTTTCTACGCCTGAGGCATATGCCGGGATTGTTCCCGGACCGGCACCTGTTCATTTGCAGGAAATAGGAAAATGGACTGTTACAGATTGGAAAGAAAGGGTGTACAACGACTTTGAAAAAACTGTGTTTTTGAAGTATCCTGAGGTTGCGGCATTAAAGCAGAAATTATACGAGTCCGGAGCTTTGTATGCTTCAATGACAGGAAGCGGTTCTGCTGTTTTCGGTATTTTTGAAAAAAGAAATAAAATAAAAATAGAATATCCGGGCTGTTTTGTCTGGCAGGAGAATCAGGATTGATTTTTTTGAATAAGATGAGGAATTAAAATGAAAGAAAATCTGACAATTATATTGATAGGTCTGGTAGCCGGTTTTATCGGTATTTTGCCGTTGTTGCAGAAAAAGGCGGATAGATATTCTCTTTTGGCTGCTTTTTTGTTGTTTTTTATGATGCCTTATATCGTATTTCATTTCCATCTGCCGTGGGCGCAATGGTGGTGGAAAGGTATGCTGATTTCCGGGGTGCTGGCTTTACCGCTGGCTTTTTCTTTTGTCCGGGGAAATTCCCGGTGTACTTTTCCTTTATTATTGGCTGCTGTCATTGTCGGGGCTTTTATCTCTTTTCTGGGGCATTATCTTTTGTAAAAAGGATGCGATAAGAAAAGATAATAGTTTGCAATGATGTGTATACATAATGTTGTACTAAAATGAAGCAAAAGATACTCTTTGTTTGTCACGGAAACATTTGCCGTAGTCCGATGGCAGAATTTATAATGAAGAAACTGGTTAAAGATGCCGGACGTGAGGATGAATTTGAGATAGCCTCTGCGGCTACTTCCACAGAGGAGATAGGTAATGATATTTATCCTTTGGCCAAAGCTTGTTTATTGAAGCATGGTATATCGTTTACCCCCAGAGAGGCACGGCAGGTGACGTGTTCCGATTATGATTATTACGACCGTATTTTTTTGATGGATAGGAACAACTTGTGTTGGTTGCGCAATGTATTGCCCGAAGTGAAAGATGAAAGAGGTAAGATACAATTGCTGATGTCATTGACGGGTAGTAACTGTGATGTGGCTGACCCATGGTACACCGGTGATTTTGAGCGGACTTATCAGGATATTACTGAGGCTTTGTCACATTTATTGTAAAGAAACCAATAGCGTTTAATTTTATTATGGCGGGGTGTGTTACGGATTTTGTATACACACTCCGCCGTTGAATTTACCGTTTCAGGGCAAATGAATAGAAAATAGCGGAGATTCCGCCAAATATAAAAGCCAACCCCGTCCATATAATGATGTTAAACGCACCAAACAGGGGATGGAAAATAATCAGAAAAGCGAAAATTAAAGTGAGAATACCTCCTGCCAATACCCATCCCCAGGAAGGACTGTGATACGATTGCATGACAGAGGATTGTCCGATGAAACTGATACCTGCGAACATAAGGATGAAACCAACCAAATAAGGTAACATATCTGCTGTCCAGACCAGATTTCCCAATAGTATAAATCCGATAATCAGGTCCAGAATACCAATGGCCAGTCCCCAACCCCAGTTGCGGAAGTGCCGTCCGGCAAAAGCATTGACGATTTCACCGATACCATACATGATAAACATGATACTGAAATAAACAGCCAATGCGAAATAGGATTCTACAGGATTCCGGAATACCCAGATTCCACAGGCAATAGAGAGAATACCGATAATCAGCATTAGCCACCAATACCGGTTTGTTGGAATGTAATTGTTTGTCGTTTCCATAACTATAATTGTTTTTGATTATAGCTGTTTTAACGGGAAAGAAAAGGGAAGGTTTAAAAATGTGCGGATTACTTTATGTCCGGGAGGGGATTTGAAATCCGGTTTTGACCGGAATAGCAGAAAAAAACTGTCCGGACAGTTTTTTCCGGACAGTTTTTTCCGGACAGTTTTTTTCTTTGCTATTATCTGTTATTTAACTAAATGTACATCGAGTTGAGGGAAAGGTATGTTGATATTTTCTTCGGCAAATGTTTTGTATATTTTTTCATTCATGTCGAAGTATACTCCCCAGTAGTCCGGAGCATTAACCCAAGCACGTACAACAATATTCACAGAACTTTCTCCCAGTGAGGTCAGGGCAATAAAATAGTCCGGATTTTTCAGAATGCGGTTGTCAGCGTTCAGAAGTTTTTCAATGACGTTCCGTGCTTTATCGTAGTTATCTCCGTAAGCAATTCCGAATTGCCAGTCTACTCGCCGGGTTGCTTCTGTGGAATAGTTTTGGGTGATACCCGTTGATAAACCTCCATTGGGTATGATGATAATTTTGTTGTCGGGAGTTGTCAGGATGGTGTTGAAAATTTGTATTTCTTTGACAGTTCCGCTTTGTCCCTGGGCTTCAATAAAATCGCCCACTTTAAAAGGTTTGAACAGCAAAATCATAATTCCTCCGGCAAAGTTTTGCAAAGTGCCGCTTAAAGCCATGCCTACACCAACTCCGATGGAAGCGAATAAGGCAATGATGGAACTGGTTTCTACACCGAGCGTTCCGACAACCATCAGAATTAATAGAAAATTAAGTGTAATATTAATCAAACTTCGGGTGAAAGTAGATAATGAAGCTTCTACATGACGTCTTTCCAGAATGTTACTTACTAGTTTTTTTAATCTTTTTACAATCCAGCGTCCAATCAGAAAAATGATAATTGCTGCCAGTAATTTTGAACCCAGTGTAGTGCTCAGATTAATCAGCTTGTCCAGGAATACATCCCAATTCATTGTGGATACGGGTGTTAATATTTCTTCCATAATGATTGTTTAAAAAATTGAATATGATTTTAAATTTGTGTGAAATTAATAAAAAGAATATATTTTTCAAATTTATGGGCCGGGATAACAGGCAATTCATTTCTTTTTGTACAGTTTTTGCCAAATAATTGTATTTTTGCAGGCTCTGAATGGTATATAATAGTAATTAAAATAATAATCGGAATGAATATAGAAAGTCTGTTGGTTGCTAAAGTCATTGAAGCAGTTAAGGAATGTTATGGTGCGGAGGCTGAGCCGGATAAAATTCAGTTGCAGGCCACCCGAAAAGAGTTTGCAGGCGATTTGACAGTGGTTGTGTTCCCTTTTACCCGTTTTTCTAAAAAATCGCCTGAGGAAACCGGTAAAGAATTGGGAGAATATTTGAAAAGATACATAGAAGAAGTCCGGGACTATAACGTTGTAAAGGGATTTTTGAATATAGAGATTTCGTCAGCCTATTGGTTGGAAGTGTTGAATGAAGTTGCTCTTGATCCGAAATATGGTTATTTTCATGAAAAAAGCGGAAATTCTTATATGATAGAATATTCGTCTCCCAATACGAATAAGCCTTTGCATTTGGGCCATATCCGGAATAATTTGCTGGGATGGTCTGTTTCAGAAATACAAAAAGCAAACGGGCATGAGGTGAAGATGGTGAATCTGGTGAACGACCGGGGGATTCATATTTGTAAAAGTATGATAGCTTGGAAAAAGTATGCCTGTGGGGCAACTCCGGAGTCGGCCGGAATGAAAGGAGACCATTTTGTGGGAGATTATTATGTCCGTTTTGACAAGGAGTATAAGGCACAAATCAAGCAATTGACGGAAGAAAAAGGACTGGATGAGGAAGAGGCTAAAAAGCAGGCTCCCATTTTGCTGGAGGCTCAGGATATGCTGCGGAAATGGGAGGCCGGGGACGAGGAAACCGTTGGGTTATGGCGTACCATGAATGATTGGGTACTAAAGGGGTTTGATGAAACTTATAAACTGATGGGCGTCGGATTTGATAAGATATATTTTGAATCGCAGACTTATAAAAAAGGCCGTGATATTGTGTTGAAAGGTTTGGCCGACGGTGTACTTTACCGGAAAGATACGGGAAGTGTATGGGCTGATCTGACGGGAGACGGATTGGATCATAAATTGTTGTTGAGAGACGATGGAACGTCTGTATATATGACTCAGGATATTGGGACTGCGTATGAACGTTTCAATGAGTTTGATATGGATGAAATGATTTATGTTGTTGGAAATGAACAGAATTATCATTTTCAGGTTCTTTCTTTGATTTGCGGTAAATTGGGTTTTCCCTGGGCTGATAAGATAAAACATCTTTCTTACGGGATGGTGGAATTACCGGAAGGAAAAATGAAATCGCGTGAAGGTACTGTTGTGGATGCTGATGATTTGATGCAGGAAATGATTCATACAGCCCGTGAAACTTCACAGGAATTGGGTAAATTGGATGGCTATTCGGCGGAAGAGGCTGAGGAGGTGTACCGGAAAGTGGCATTGGGGGCTTTAAAATATTTCATTTTAAAAGTAGATCCCAAGAAGACAATGTTGTTCAATCCCAAAGAGTCTATTGATTTTAACGGGAATACAGGACCTTTTATCCAATATACCTACGCCCGTATTCAGTCGGTGTTGCGGAAGGCTGCCGAAGCAGGGACGGAGCCTCAGGCGGCCGGTATTCATATCCGTATTTCGGAAAAAGAACAGAATCTGATAAAATGGATTGCTAAACTTCCGGATGTAGTGCGGGAAGCGGGAGCAACTTATAGCCCTGCATTGCTGGCAAATTATTCTTATGACCTGGCAAAGGAATTTAATCAGTTTTACCATGATTTTTCTATTCTGAAGGAAGAAGACAGGGAGGTGAAAAATTTCCGGTTGCTGTTGGCAAAGGTATGTGGAGAAGCGATTAAAAATGCAATGGGTATGTTGGGTATAGAAATGCCGGACAGAATGTAAAGATGAATCTGACCAATTATCATAGTCATTGTTCTTTTTGTGACGGCCGGGCACCTATGGAAGAATTTGTAAAATCGGCTGTTGCTGCCGGTTTTACGGCTTATGGGGTATCTTCGCATGCTCCTTTGCCTTTTGCTACCCAATGGACGCTGAAACAAGAGGAGGTGGTAGCATATCTCCGGGAAATTGAGAGGCTTAAAAAGAAATATGCCGGACAGATAGAATTGTATGCCGGTATGGAAATCGATTATTTGAGCGGTGTTCAGAATCCTGCAAATGATTATTTTCAGAATTTGCCCCTGGATTACCGGATAGGTTCCGTACATCTTGTTTATACAGACGAGGGAGAAATTATTGATACGGATACCAGTGCTGAAAATTTTAGTTTTCTGTTGCATAAATATTTCGGAGGAGATTTAAGACGATTGGCAGAGCGTTATTATGAGGCTTCATTGGAGTTGGTGGAGTCGGGAGGCTTTGATTTTATCGGACATGCTGATAAAATTTTTTATAATGCGGAATGTTTTGAACCCGGAGTTACAGGATATTCCTGGTATAAAGAATTGTGTGAAAATTTGTTCCGCCGGATTGCAGGGAAAGGTTTGATGCTGGAGATTAATACCAAAGCATATCAGTCAAAGGGGTGTTTTTTTCCTGCCTGTCAGCATTTTGAAATAATCCATCGTTTGGGTATACCAGTTGTTGTAAATTCTGACGCCCATTTTCCGGAGCGGATTAATGCCGGTCGGCAGGAAGCTTTGGCGCAGCTTAAAGCAAGTGGTTTTACTTCTGTTTGTGAGATGCATCAGGGGAAATGGTTGGAAGTAAGTATTGATATATAGTGTGGGCCGTGGAAATTAGTTGGTGAAGGCTCTGAGGTCTTTTCCGGATGAACAAAGTTCCGGAAATTAAAAAAATGAAAAGATGAATGAGGAATTGAATTTAGAACAGGTATTGGAATTGGTTGTAGTGTGGGCCAAAGAAGCGGGAAAGCTCCATCTTTCTTATTTCCGGGGAAATAACCTGGATATCCGTACCAAATCCAATGTATATGATGTGGTTACCCGGGCGGACAAAGAGGCTGAGGCTTTTTTGATTCATGAAATCGGGAAAAATTTTCCGGAGCATGCTGTATTGGGAGAGGAAAGCGGAGAACATACCGGACTGGCGGATTACCGTTGGGTAATCGATCCTTTGGACGGAACGAATAATTTTAGCCAGGGCTTGCCTGTATTTACTGTTTCCATCGGTTTGCAATATAAGAAGGAAACCGTGTTGGGCGTTGTATATGCTCCTTATTTTGATGAACTTTACACGGCTGTAAAAGGAAAAGGTGCTTTTTTGAATGCAGCACCTATTCATGTATCTGTCAAAAACGATTTGGGGCATTCTGTTCTGGGAACAGGGTTCCCTTATGATAAAGACATAAATCCGGATAATAATGCTGCCAACCTTGCTGCTATTTTGCCTCATTTGCGGGGTATCCGTCGCATGGGTTCGGCTGCATATGATTTGTGCTGTACGGCTGCCGGGTGGTTGGATGGATATTGGGAGCTGGGATTAAGTCTGTGGGATATGTGTGCCGGAGCGTTGATTGTGGAAGAAGCCGGCGGATGTGTGGTAACTTTCCGGGAAAACAGAGGTATTTCTATTATTGCCGGAAATGCCGTTATTGTGAAAAAAATCCGTGAAAAAATCAATTGAATGCTTAAATATCCCGGTAATTCCGCTACTCTGTAACTTTTATATAAGATTTAATTATTTATAATATGAGAATAAGAATCATTTGTTTATGCGTGTGTGTTTTGTGTGTTTACAGTCTTCGGGCACAGTTGTCCGGGCCGGTCTATCCTGTTCCGCAGGAGATGAAATGGGGACTGCAGGTAGTGGAGTTGCCTGCTGGTTTTCAATTGACCGGAGAATCGTCGGCTAATCCTTTTGCTGTAAATCAACTGAAAGCATTGTTGGGAGGGGAAAGTGGCAAGACTGAAAAATTTACAATATATATTGGGAAAAGAGGAGACAAAGCAGTTCGTAAATATGCGCATCTTATTCCTCAGCAGCCTGAAGGTTATTATCTTTCGGTAGCGGACGACCGGATTGTATTGGCCGGAAATGATGACCGAGGAACTTATTATGCGGTGCAGACTTTGCGTCAGTTATTGCAGGGAAAGCGCATTCAGGAAGTTGAAATCAGAGATTATCCTGTGGTCCGTTTCCGGGGTGTGGTTGAAGGTTTCTATGGTACACCGTGGAGTCATGAAGCACGTCTGAGACAATTGAGATTCTATGGCGATAATAAGCTCAATACTTATATTTATGGTCCCAAAGATGATCCTTTTCACAGTTGTCCGGACTGGCGTAAACCTTATCCGGCCGAAGAAGCAGACCACATTCGTGAGTTGGTCCGGGTAGCCCGGGAGAATGCTGTAGATTTTGTATGGGCTATTCATCCGGGGCAGGATATCAAATGGAACGAAGAGGACCGCAGTCTGTTGCTGGCAAAATTTGAAAGTATGTATCGGTTGGGAGTCCGGGCATTTGCTGTTTTTTTTGATGATATTTCAGGTGAAGGGACCCATCCGGAACGTCAGGCCGATTTATTGAATTATATTGATAATTATTTTGTGAAGGTGAAAGGTGATGTCACACCTTTAATTATGTGTCCTACGGAATATAATAAAAGCTGGTCTAATCCGGCCAAAGGATATTTGACTACTCTGGGGACAAAGCTGAATTCCGGGATTCAGATTATGTGGACGGGAGACCGGGTGATTTCGGATATAACGGAATCCGGGCTGGCTTGGGTGAATGAAAAAATCAAACGTCCGGCTTATGTGTGGTGGAACTTTCCGGTATCGGATTATGTGCGGGACCATTTGTTGATGGGAGCGGTTTATGGGTTAGAGCTTCATATTGGCAAAGAAATGTCGGGTTTTGTGACTAATCCGATGGAGCATGCAGAGGCTTCAAAGATTGCTATTTTCAGTGTGGCGGATTATGCCTGGAATCCGGAGCACTATCATGTTCAAGGTAGCTGGAAAGCTGCAGTAAAGGCTGTATTGCCCGGTGAATCTGAGAGTTTGCAGGTATTTGTTAATCATAATTCTGATTTAGGACCAAATGGACATGGCTATCGCCGGGAGGAATCTGTGGAAATTTATCCGGTGGCTGATCGTTTTTTGAAAGGGTGCCGTCAGGGGAAATTGTCATCAGAAGAGTATTTGTTGTTGGCTGATGAGTTCACTAAAATTGTGGAAGCTGCCGATGTCTTGGCTGTTAATCAGGAAAACAGGGCTTTGGCGGAGGAGCTTCGGCCCTGGTTGGAACAGTTTAAAAATATGGGATTGTCCGGGCTTGAAGTATTGGCTATGTGGAAAGCTGCAGAAGCGGGTGATAAAGATATGTTCCTGCGAAAATATAAACATATGAGAGCATTGCAGCAAAAAGGTTTTGCGATAGACCAGACTTATAATCAAAATCCTTATCAACCTGGCGTAAAGACCGGTTCAAAGGTGATGCAGCCGTTGATTGATACGCTTTTTGTGTTGGCGACGGAATGTTATAACCGGAAATGCGGTGCTCAGTTGGACAGCAAGATATTCACTTCTCCTCATCAGTCATATAGTACGGTGGAGCAATTCAAAACTTTGCCGGTACGTGTAAAAAACAACCGTATTATAGTTTCTCCTATGCTTGAAGTAGTGAAATGGGGCAACGGACAATATTTGGGTGTAGAATTAGACAATGTGTATACATTGAAAGGTTTGGAGGCAGATTTTGGTGTGAAGGAAAGTGCAGCCTGGTTGCAACTGGAAACGTCGGTTGACGGGAAGTTGTGGGAAACTGTTGGGATGTCGCAGCATGAGAATCAGGTGAAAGCACAATTGGACGTGAAAGCCCGTTTTATCCGTATAGTTAATAAAAGCGGACAGGAACAGCAGGCTTATCTCAGGAAATTTGTGGTAGTACTTTAGAGTTCAGGACATAACGATGGTTTGAGCAGACGGTTTGAGGATGGAATTGGCCAGGATGCGCCGGGCTGTCTGATAACCTTCGTTGTAGATTTCCTGAATGTGTTCGAGGTCAAACATGCTGTATTTGCTCATATTTTGCGGTGCAATGAATACATCGCTCATACTGCGGTCTATGTCGGTATTCCGGTCTATTCCCAAGTGGAAAGAACGAATAGCCATTCCCAGCATGTTGGTTATTTTTTCGGAAGTATCCAGTGAATTGATTTCTACGGAAATGATTTTTTCACATCTTTTCCGGATAGGCCGGACCGGAAGGTTCATAAAAACGCCTCCGTCTACATAGTCGTTACTGTCGATTTCTTTCGGGGTAAAGACAACCGGAATAGAGCAGGAGGCAATGATGCAGGGAAGGAGTTCCCCATGTTCAAAATGGACCGGGATAGCGTGATTGATGTCACTGGCTGTAATCACTAAAGGAATTTTTAATTCTTCGAAAGTTGCTGTATGCAGAAATTCTTTCAGGTGTTCTTCCATTCCGTTCATAGTCATGATACCCTTTTTGGACATAGTGGGACGGGCAAAATGTAATATCTTTTTTCCTGTGAAAAATTTCAGGCATTCTTCAGGAGTATGGCCGGAAGCTATCATTGCTCCGATAATGGAACCGGCACTGGTTCCTGATATGATGTCCGGTTTAAGCCCGGTGTCGTACATGGCTTGTATGACTCCCAGATGAGCAAACCCTCTGGCACCTCCTCCTCCGAGTACCAAGCCTATGTGATATTGTGGTGCAATGTCCATGAACACAATTTATGATATGTTTATGAATGTGTACGAAAAAAAACAACTCCGGGTTTTATTTCTCAAATATAGCAAAAAGAAATTGTTTTTTTACAGATATTCACTTAAGTTTAGGGTGGAAATCATGAAATTTTTACCAAGTTGTAAGATACGTACAAATCTGAATAAGGATATGGTTATATTACAGAGAATCAGGAGCGGGAAAGAAGTTGCTTTCCAAAAATTGCTGGAATTGTATACTGAAGCTTTTCCGCCGGAAGAACGCAGGGATACGGAACAATTGGCGGAGTGGCTGGATACTAAGCCGGCTATGTGTTTTAATGCAGTGGAATGTGACGGGGTATTGGCTGGCTTAGTGGTATATTGGGATTTCGGGACTTTTTATTATCTGGAGCATCTGGCTGTATTTGCTGATATGAGAAATAAGAAGATCGGGCAACAGATTCTGGATTGGATAAAAGAGCATTTGAAAGGGATATGGGTTTTGGAAGTGGAACCGGCTGATACGGAAATGGCAATGAGGCGTATTAACTATTACCGGCGGAATGGTTTTCAGATACTTGATAAGACTTATATGCAACCTTCTTATCGTTCCGGGGGAGAAGCATTTCCGCTTTGGATTATGGGAAATGAACCGGGCCAACCGCAGCCAGTGTTGGACGAACAGATACAGGTGATAAAAAACAGGGTATATTATTCCGGTTGGAATGAATGTTGCGGTTGAACTGTAGTGTCGTAACAGGGAGCGCGTGGAATATTAGTCCGTTGGTGCGCTTACAGTGTTGGTGTATATAAAGAAAAACCGGATTTCAGTATACTGAACCCGGTTTTAAAATTTTTGGCTAAATTCTGTTTTTTACTTTATTTTTTTCAGCATTTCACAGATTTCATTGTATACAGATTCGCCTGTGAAGCCGAATTTTTCGTCCAGAACTTTGGCTGGTGCGGAGTAGCCGAAATGATTTACTCCGTGTATTTTTCCGTGGCAACCGACCAGTCCTTCGAGTGTGACGGATAGCCCTGCAGTAAGCCCGAATTTAGGTCTATCTGCCGGAATCACTTCTTCCTGGTAAGCAATTGGTTGTTGCCGGAACAGACCTTCTGAAATAGCAGATACAACTTGTGAGGTGATGCCTTTTCTTTCTTTCAGCAGATGGGCAGCTTCGGTCAAAGTAGATACTTCCGAACCGGATGCAATCAGAATGACATCGGGATTCTGTCCGTTTTTCAGTGTAATGTAGGCACCTTTTTCGGCAGCCATAGCTTCGTCATAGCGATTGTTTTCTGCTGGCAGGTCATTTACATTTTGCCGGGAGAATACCAATGCCGTCGGGGTGTCGGTGTTTTCCATTGCCATTTTCCACGCTATACTGGTTTCGGCGGCATCTGCAGGGCGTAGTGCCAGTAAGCTCATTTTGTGATGGTGATTCTGCATTTTTTCCAGTAGCCGTAACTGGGCTTCGTGTTCGATAGGCTGGTGGGTAGGACCGTCTTCACCCACGCGGAATGCGTCGTGGGTCCAGATATATTTCACCGGTACTTCCATTAAAGCTGATAACCGGAAAGCCGGTTTCATATAGTCTGAGAATACAAAGAAAGTTCCGCAGGCTACATGGATACCACCGTGGAGGGCGATGCCGTTGCAAATGGCTGCCATGGTCAGTTCTGCTACGCCGGCTTGCAGGAATTTTCCGCTGAAGTCTCCTTTTACCAGATTTCTTGCACCTCCTTTGATGAATCCGTCGGTTTTGTCGGAGTTTGAAAGGTCGGCAGAACTGACAATCATATTGTCTACCTGTTTAGCCAATTCTGCCAATACATCGGCAGAAGCTGCCCGGGTGGCAATGTTGGCTTTGTGGGCAATGGCTTTGTAGTCGATGTCAGGAGCTTTTCCCGACAGATAATAGTGATATTTGGCTGCCAGTTCAGGATTTGCTTTTTCCCAGGCTGCCTGTTCTTCTTTTTTCTTTTTGGCGTAAGCCTTTTTTTCTTCAATCACCTTTTTGTAATATTCCAGTACTTCGGGGAAGATGGTGAAAGGATGTTCCGGATTGCCGCCCAGGTTTTCAATGGTTTTTTGGATTGATGCACCTGCTGCGCTGAGTGGCTGACCATGCGTAGATACTTTATTGGAGTAGTCTTCATTGTTTTCTCCGATGGCACCTTTTCCCATTAAGGTATGACCGATAATCAGAGTAGGACGTTGCGTTTCCGCCTGGGCTTTTTTCAATGCCTGGCGGATTTCTTCCGCACTATTTCCGTTGATGGTTATCGTATTCCAGCCCCAGGCTTTGTATTTCATTGCTGTATCTTCGTGGGTAACTTCGTCCACTTTAGTGGAGAGCTGGATGTTGTTGGCATCGTAAAACATAATCAGGTTTGACAGTCCCAGTGTTCCGGCTATGCGGCCTGCTCCCTGGGAAATTTCTTCCTGTATACCTCCGTCTGAGATGAAAGCGTATGTTTTGTGGGCCATCCATTCTCCGAAACGCGCCACCAGAAAGCGTTCCGCAATAGCTGCTCCGACGGCCATAGCATGTCCCTGTCCCAACGGACCGGAAGTATTTTCAATACCTCTTTGTATGTCTCTTTCCGGATGTCCGGGAGTGATGCTGCCCCATTGACGGAAGTTTTGCAGGTCTTCCATAGTGTATTTACCAAGCAGGCTTAGTGTTGCATAGAGCATCGGTGACATATGGCCGGGGTCCAGGAAAAAACGGTCCCGGTTTGCCCATGTTGCATCTTCCGGATCAAAGTTCAGAAATTCTGAAAATAACACATTGGCGTAGTCGGCTCCTCCCATAGCTCCGCCGGGGTGTCCTGATTTAGCTTTTTCTACCATTGCTGCTGCAAGAATCCGGATATTATCCGCTGCTCTGTCGGTTATTGTATTCATATTAGTTTTAGGGTTTATTTATTTTTTGAACAAAGATATAATAAAGAAATGAAAGTCTGGTATAGTATACTTTCTCATACTTTTTGTTTGATTACAAGGAATTTTATATTTAAAGATTTAGGTCTTTATACTGATGTTCCCACCAAGCCGGCTGGTCTTTCAGGTATTTGGCAAAGTAGGAGAGGATGGTATTGTTCCATAAGATGCGCTGGTTGTAATCGACAACAGCGTGGTCGGCATCTTTTACGAAAACCAGTTCTGCATCTTTGCCTAAGAGTTTCAGGGCTGTATAAAATTCGATGCTCTGTCCGGTAGGAACGTTTACGTCTTTGGTGCCGTGGATTAACAACAGGGGTACTTTGACTTTGTCTGCATTGAATAGCGGGCTTTGGTCTACATATATATCCCTGCGGTTCCAGGGGTAAGCGTGTGCCGAGGCGTTGGTGCTGTATCCGTAGCCCCAATATCCTTCACCCCAGTATCCGGCAATGGAAGATATTCCGGCATGCGATATGGCACAGGCGAAAATATCGGTCTGTGTTGTCAGGTATTCGGTGGTAAATCCGCCGTAAGATGCTCCCATGCAGCCAACTCTTGCCGGGTCGATGAAAGTATGCGCCTTGATAAATGCTTTTGTTGAAGCGATGATTTCGTCGCCTGTGATTTTTCCCCAGTTGTTCTGGTGGCGGGCAGAAAATTCCTGGCCGTATCCGATGGTTCCGGAGGGTTGGAGTACATAAACAACGTAACCATTGGCTGTGTATAGGTTAAATGGCCAACGGCCGCCGAAAGTACGTGATACCGGGGTTGTCCCGCCGTAATAATAGACAATCAACGGGTATTTTTTGGATGGGTCAAAGTCTGCCGGCAGATAGTAACGGCCGTCAATAACCGTACCTTTTTTGTAGTTGTAGTCCCAGTCTTTCATTTCCCCGAATGTGATGTTTTCATATTGTTTTTGAGCAGGATTGTCCCATAAAGCGGCCTGGTTGCCGGATAGATTCAGGGTGTAAATGCGGGGTGGGTAATTGGTATTGGAAGCGGTGTACATCATTTCATTGGCATTTTCCGAAAAGCTGGTTCTCAGAATCATGTCGCCCGGGCAGTTGATGCGGGTAAATTTACCGTTTTTGTATTGATATAACCGGACAAAATCGGCTTCGGTAACTTTGGCATAGATAGTTCCGTTCTTATGCCATATTGCTTCTTCGACAGAAGGATTGAAATTCCGGGTGATTGCCTGGGTTTGTTTTGTGGTCAGGTCATACAGGTAGAGCTGGGTGTCATATTGGTTTGCAATTTGGTTTTTGCCAATATTTTCACCCATTTTTCCGAATGCTGAAGGGCCGCCTTGTACTAATAATTTTGTTCCGTCGGGGGAAAAACTGCAATTAACAGAGAATAAGCGGTCCTGCCACAGTGTATCGGTTTTTAATGTGGCGATGTCTATCAGATATATGCTTTGTTTGCTGAATGGGTATTCAGTGTATTCCGGCCGGCTTGTTGAGAATAGCAGTTTTTTTCCGTCTGCACTGATATCCATAAGTGAAGTAGTCAGATTCCCCCAGGTCAGCCGGGAATGTAATCCGGTAGCAAAGTCGTATTTACACAGGTAATAGCGTTGCCGGAAATAAGCCTGACGGTCTTGGATGCCGGCAAGTTTACGTAGTTCCCATTGTGAGTCGCTGTAATTTTCGTAATCGTAATAAATCAGGTAAGAACGATCCGGCGACCAGGTGTAGCTTGTGATTTGCTGGTCTTCCTTAATCAGACAGGTTTGCTGTTGTTTTTCGATGTCGTAACTATATAGAGAAAGTCCGGAGCCTTCGCTTTGCAGGAAGGAAAGCCGGTCTTTTCCCGGAATCCATTGAATGTTGCTGATACCGCTGTAGAATGTGTAGACGATTTCTTTGTCGCCAATCCGGTAAACATAAGTATTGGTGATACTCTTGCCTTGTGATGTATTGGTGATGCCTACGATGGCATATTTTCCGCTAGGGGATACCTGAAGGGTGCTGACTTGCTTGCCATTTAAAATATCGTAGATGTTTTTGCCACGTTGCGGAGAAATAGAAAATTCAACAGGAGCGTTTTCAAATTCTTTGTCGGCTTCAAAATGGGCAAAGGCTATTTTTCCTCCCCGGGTGAGTGATTTAATGATAAGGGTATGTTTGCCGGGAAGCCATTCTCCCGGAATTTGCCGGGTGGTTGGTTTGTTTTCGGAAACAGTGATTTTTTTTACGCCATCTATGTAAATTTCGGTATTTCCGAAGAGATGAAAATGGAGTTTTCCGCTTATCCACTCTGAATTGCTGAAATAGATGGCGTAATAATTTAGGGAAAAAGATTCTTGTTTTGCCGCTACAATTGTATCTTTTTCTGTGTTAGCCAGGGTCCATTTCAGTTGATGGAAATGAGATTCTGTTTTGTTTGTGTCCGGAATCAGGTTTTGAATATTAATGCTGTTGTATCCGGAGAGCATATTTTCTGTGAAGGACTGGTCTTTGACATTTTTTGTTTGGCTGAATGCAGGTTCCTTTACGGGAATCGGGGTGAGGCTCAGCCATTCTTTTGCGTTTTGTGCCTGTACGCAGAATGTACCGGCTAACAGGAAAAGAAAAAGGAGTTTTTTCATTGTATCGGGTTTTATTCTGATGTTTGAATAATAGTTGTGTTTACAGGTGCGAATTTATTGTTTTTTAAAAGAAAAGAAAGTTAATAACACGTTAAAGGATAAGGTAACTTAAATGATTGTCGGGTCGTAAAAGAGTAAAAAAAATGTATGAAAAACGGTATTTTGGTATTGCTTTCGGGATGTTTGTTGATGGCATGTCATTCTCAGCGGAAGATGAGCAACCGTCAACCTGTGCCGATTCCTGTTGAAGTTACTTTACATGAGACTGTGCGGGATACGGTGGTTTTTGAAGAACCTACAGAACCGGTAAAATCAGAAACTGTAGTGAGAACTCATGGGAACGACTTGATGCATTATTGTATTATTGTGGGGAGTTTTGTGTATGAGCAGAATGCAGTTAACCTCAGAAATAGCCTTATCGGTCAAGGATTCTTGGGTACTTCCATTATGCAAAATGAGCAGGGGATGTACAGGGTCAGTGCTGCATGTGATAATTCCTGGCAGGATGCATGGAATGAGGTATGCCGGATTCGTAGCCGGTATCCTCAGTTTCGTGATGCATGGCTTTTGGAGGTGAAAGACAAATAATAGTCCGGGATTTATTGTCGGTTTTTATTCCAACATTGAATCATGGCGATTTACTTTGATTACTCCGGCAACATGTTTTAACCGGGAAATAAGTTGCGCAAGATGGTCGGTGTTGTCTATCAGCACTGTCAGGTTGCCGTCGAATAATCCTTCTGCGGAATTGACGGAAATGGCACGTAAGGTGGCGTGCGGATCTTTTCCGATCATTTCTGTGATTTTTGTAATAATTCCGGGTTCGTCTTTTCCGGTGATGTTTAATACGGTTTGATATGAGGTGGCTCCGTCGTTTGTCCATTGGGTTTTGACAATCCGGTAGGGGTAGCGGCGCATTAGTTCCTGTGCGTTTTTGCAGAGCCGGCGGTGTACTTTTATTCCTTCGCCGATAGAGACAAAGCCAATGATGTCATCCCCATAGACCGGATTGCAGCAACGGGCGAATTTGTATTCTACGTTGTCGACGTTTTTGTCGATTAGCAATACATCTTCATCGATTTTTTTAGGGTGTACTACTTTAATGTCTTTATGGGGCGTTGCCGGAATTGTTTTTTCTTCGGTTTGTGTCAGAATTTCCTTAATTTCGGAAGGTTCGTGTTTTCCTGTGGCAATGCCGTGATAGAAATCCAATGCAAATTTGTATTTGTAGTGTTGCATTAGTTTCCGGATGACTTCGTCGTTGTATTCGATTTTCCAGTTTTTCAACCGGCGCATCAGAGTTTCTTTTCCGATGTCGGCCTGATGATTGATTTCTTCGTTCAGGAATTGGCGGATTTTATTCCGGGCTTTTGAGGTTACGGTAAAGTTGAGCCAGTCAGCTTTGGGTTGCTGGTTTGCGGCTGTGATGACAGATATCTGGTCGCCGTTTTTCAAGATGTATTTCAGGCTTTCGATCCGGTTGTTGACAATGCCTCCGGCGCATTTGCTTCCTATATTTGTATGGATGGCGTAGGCAAAGTCGAGCAAAGTGGCACCTGCCTGGAGTGTTATTAAATCTCCTTTTGGGGTAAAGACATGGACTTCTTTATCCTGCAGGTTGATTTTCATATCGTCCAGCAAGTCAATGGCGTTTTCTTTGTTGCTTTCCAGTATGTCCCGTAATTCGTTCAACCAGTTTTCTATGATGGAATCGGATGAGCCTCCTTTGTATTTCCAGTGGGCAGCAAATCCTTTTTCGGCGATTTCGTCCATACGTTCGGTGCGGATTTGCACTTCAACCCAGCGATTCTGAGGACCTAATACTGTAGTTTGCAAAGATTCATAACCGTTGGATTTCGGTACGGAAATCCAATCCCGCAGGCGTTGGGGGTTAGGGGTGTACTTGTCGGTTACGATGGAATATACCCGCCAGCAATCGGGTTTTTCATTTTCTCCGGTGCTGTCAATGATAAAGCGTACGGCAAAAATGTCATAGATTTCTTCGAACTCAACCTGGCTTTTCCGCATTTTGTTGAGGATGGAAGCAATGGTTTTGGTCCGGTATTTCATTTTATATTTTATTTTTTTCCGGTCCAGTTCTTCGGTGATGGGGGCAATAAATTCCGCGATATAGGCTTCGCGTGCCGTTTTGGATTCTTTTAGTTTTTGTTCTATTTCCTGATATATTTTGGAATTGGAATACCGCAATGCAGTGTCTTCCATTTCCGATTTTATGTTGTATAATCCCAGACGATGGGCGAACGGAATATAGATGTAGCTGGTTTCTTTGGCGAGTTGTTTCTGTTCTGTTGCTGACAACCGGCCGGCTTGCCGGAGGGCATACAGTTTTTCTGCCAGAAAGATAAGCTGTACGCGGATGTCTTCTGCGAAACTGAGCAATAGTTTCCGGAAGTTTTCTGAGTCGACAATTTTCTGGGTGGCATAAATGTGACTGATGTCTTTTAATCCCTTGATGATTTGTGTCACTTTGTCCCCGAACATTTCCTGAATTTGTTGCAGAGTCAGTATTTCTTTTTCTACCGTCCGGTGCAACATGGCACAGATGATGGAAGTCCGGCCCAGACCGATTTCCTGGGTGATAATCAGTGTGATGTCCAGAATACGTATAATTTCCTGATAATTCAGAGTTGAAGCATCCACTTCGTTTTTCAGGGCGATTTCAAATGCTTGCCGGATTTGCCGGATATCCTGATTGGTAATCAGATTCCGGCATGATTTTAAAACAGTTGTGTATTTTTTTAAAATCAGCGGACGATATTGTTGTTCGGTCAGTGTTTCCATAAAATAGAGTTGTAAGTATTGTTTCCGGACGGGACAAAATTAGTTTTGTAAAAATAACGAATTCTTTTTAAGAATATGGGTATGAAATTCTATTTTTGTCTAAAATTTGTTGAAAAGTGTGTGTACTTCTGAACAAGAAGAAATTATGTAACGATTTTATCATGAAAACAGGTGGTGTAAAGGTATTTTTTCTGGTAATGTTGTGTTTTCCTGTTCTGACGCGGGCACAGGATGCTAAAATTCTGGCCGACCGGATGGAAACTGTATTTAAGGTATTGCGGCCTGCCGAGCGGAAAACTTTGGTGGAGGGATATGTCGAGGCTATGACTTCGTCTTTCCTGACTTTGGAAGAAAAGGAGACTGTGGAAACTGTTTTTCGGGAATTACAGGAGTTGCATATGGCTGTTGTACCTGATTTGCAGGATTACGTGTTGTGTGTGAACGCATTTTGCAAACGGCAGGAAAAAGAAAATCTGAACATTTGGCTGACCGAGATGCAAAAGGCTTTGGCGGCAGCGGACCGCAAGCATACAGTGGTGAAAACTTATTTAGAATCGTTGTCCATGTTGGCAAGTCGCCGGATTTTATACGATGGCAACGGTTTTTTGTGGCAATTTGACGGGAAAATGGATTGGCAGACAGAACCGCTTCGTGTGGATTTTCAGGACGGTGATTTGATTTGTGCCACCCGGAAAGATACAATTCGTATTTATTCGACCCGGGGAACATACATTTTGGGGGAAGAAGAATTGCAAGCGCAGGGGGGGCAGGTGAGATGGAAGGAAAATGAAGAAATGTGGGGTGATTTGGGTCGCTATACGATTAATCTGAAAGGTTCTTCCTATACGGCGGATTCGGTTTGGTTTCATTATGAATCCAGATACTCGCGTCCTTTGCTGGGAACATTAAAGGATAATGCGTTTAAATATACCCGGGGAAAGGATGTTCCTTATCCTGAGTTTGTTTCATACGGGTTGGATGTGGAAATCAATGACTTGTTTAAGGATATTCATTTTAGAGGAGGGGTGGCTTACAAGGGGATGAAATTTTTCGGGCTGGGAACTGAGGAACATCCGGCTTTATTATATGTCGTGCCGAACGACAGCATCAGTCTGAAACTTCATTCCAAGCAATTTACAATCGATACAGCCCGGATTATGTCCGGACATTCGTCTATGGAGATTATTATGGATGGTGGGGAAATCACTCATTCCAATATTAATTTTCTCTATGCGTATCCTCAGCATACAGTGACCATTAAACGAATCAGTGAACAGAGTTTGCATTTGCCTTTCAAGGATTCTTATCACCAAATTCTGTTCGATATGGAAGAAATATTCTGGCCTTTGGACAGCAATTACCTGGAAATGAGGATGAGCAGTCGTTCGGGATTGTTTAGGGCAACGATTGAATCCATGAATTTTTTCAGTGACAACATTTATGATAAGATACAAGGAATGGATGAGATAAATCCCTTGAACGGTCTTTTGAAATGTTCGCTTTTGCTGAAAAAAAACACGTTTACGATTGCCGATTATGCCGGATTTATCAAGAAGTCTGCCGACCAGTTGCGCAAACAGGTTATCTTGCTTTCTTATGACGATTTTGTCGATTTCAATGAAACGAGGGATGAAGTTACTTTAAAGCAACGGTTGTTTGATTATACCAAGGCCCGGGTGGGTAAGCAGGATTATGACAATATCCGTTTCTTTTCCTTGCCCGGTAAGGCAAAACCTAATGCTGTAATGGATGTCAGAAATTACAACCTCCGGATTGCCGGAGTAGAGAAGCTGATGATTAGCGAATCCCGGAATATATTTGCAGAGCCGTCAGACCAGCAGGTGTTGTTCATGAAAAACCGGGATATGACTTTTAACGGGAAATTGAATGCCGGTATGTTTGACATGTATGGGCAGAATCTGTTCTTTTCCTATGACAAATATGCTATTTCCTTACCGAAAGTGGATTCTACCAGCATGTATACAGCCGGTCAGGAAAAAAATTCCCGGGGTAAGAAAGTACAATCATTGATTCGGGATCTTACCGGTGAAATTGTGATAGACAATCCTGATAATAAATCGGGAAAAAAGGAAGATCCTGGCTTTCCGAAGCTGAATTCCACAGGAGAATCCTATGTCTATTTTGACGATCCGGTTATCCGGAACGGGCAATATAAACGGGATAGTTTTTATTATATAATCAAGCCTTATACTTTGTCGGGCATAAATGACGGAAAGCGTTTCAAGTATGCGTTTAACGGAACCCTGATTTCTAATATTGTATCTCCGATTGATGACACGTTGAAGTTGCAGGAAGACAATTCTTTGGGATTGACTTATCAGACGCCGGAATCGGGTATCGATTTGTATGGGAAAGGCCGGCTTTGCAGTCACATTGTTTTGAACAAGAAGGGGTTTGTTGCTTCCGGTAAAGTAGATATGAATAAGAGTCATTTTCAGTCGGATACAATCTTGATGCTTCCTTCCCGTTTGTTGGCTAATACCCGGGAGTTAAAAGTGGATGAAATCGGAAATCGCAGACCTGTTGCCTACGGTAAAGACGTGAAGATTCAATATTTAACGGCAGATGGAAATTTGCAGGCGACTTCTGTTTCCAGGCCGTTTGATGTGTATGAGGGTAGAATCAAGCATGAGGGGAGGTTGTTGGTTTATGAGGATTTACTGGATGCTTCCGGAAAATTGCATCTGGAAGGGGCTGAATTGAGTTCCAAACTCTTTCATCTTCAACCTGTCAGGATATTGTCACAAAGTACGGCTTTGAACATTGCTTCCGTGTTGAATAAAGATATCCGGTTGAATACTTCAAACGTCACTGCCGATATTGATCTGTCTGCGAATAAAGGAAAATTTGCCAATAATGCTGAAAATAACCGGGCTGCTTTTTCGGGAAGCCGTTATGATTGCACTTTTGAAAGTTTTACCTGGTACATGAAAGACGCTTATTTGAATATAGGTATAGAGGATTCTGTCCAGTTGACAAAAATTTGGAAGATAGAAAATATTGACCAGATTCCGAGGTCCGGGAGAAATTTGTTTATTTCCACTAATCCTTTGCTGGATTCTCTGAATTTTATTGCACCTTTGGCCCGCTATGATTTGAAGACGGGAGATATTGATTGTCACTGGATAAACCATGTGGACGTTGCCAACGGACGTTTTTATCCGGATCAGGGAGCGTTATATATTCATGCTAACGGGGATATCCGGGAATTTGAATCCGGCCGTTTGTTGTGTGAACGGACCAATCCGGGCAGGTCGTTACAGAATGTAAAATTTAAATTGAGAGGGCGGTTTGATTTTAGCGGTTCCGGAGATTATACATATGTCAGCGAGGAGAAAAAGAAAAGTGTAATCCGGTTTACGGAAATAGGGGTGGATACTTTGAATTTGGTTTATGCCAGGGCTTCTTTGAAAGAAGATGCCCCCTTGTTGCTGAATGACGGATTGAAATATAAAGGAAAGGTTACCCTGCATTCCCGTCAACCTAACCTGTATTTTGCCGGATATGCGAAGATGACGACCGATACTGCCGTGCTGAAACATACCTGGGTGGCTGTGAAAGATTATTTGGTGGCAAATCGTATCCGTATAGCTTTGGAAACGGAAAATCGGAATGACCGGCAAGGACGGATTTATAATGGTATTTATCTGAATACAGACCGGAGCTTTAAGCCTTATGCGGCTTTCCTGAGTAAACGTCTTTTTTACAAAGATGATTTGTTGATTGGCGGACAGGGAAAATTGGAATGGTTTGCCGGAATGAAGCAATATATTATTTCGGACACTCTGCAAGACAGGTATTACCGTTTCCGATACGACCCGGGAACGGAGACGGTTTCTGCTTTCGGAAAAATCGGGCTTGATTTGAATATTCCCGGTATCCGGCACAGAATGAGCGGAAATATTGTTTATGAAATGGAAAAACAAAAACTGGAAATCGGACGGGCATTCTGTTTGCTGGATTTTGCTTTGTTGAACAAGATGGAGGTTGTATTGCTGAAAGATTTTGCGGATAAGAAACTCAAAAATATAGGGATGTACCATGCTTTGTATGAAAAGATTTATGAAGTGTACGGAAAGGAGGAGATGAAAGTGATAGATAAACATTTGAAGGGCAATTCGGTACCGGATTCGTTGAGCCAGTTGTTTGTATTGGATTCCCTGGATATCCGTTGGAATGGTCAGACCCGTTCTTATATGGCGGACGGGGCGATGAAAGTGGTGGCGATGAAGGGTAAGCCTGTTGGCAAAACAATGAATGTGAAGATGGAATTTATACGCGGCCGTTCCGGAAATCAATATTTTATGTATGTTTATGACGATAATTTATGGTATTATTTTGAGTATTCGGACCATAGTCTGTACACTTTATCTTCCAATGAAGAATATAATACGGTTGTCAAATTAGAAAAGCCCGAGAGGAAAGTAATGACGAACAAGGCCGGGGAAATATTATATACTATAACACTTTGTCCGGATTCAAAAAAGGAACGTTTTTTAAAAAGAATAAAATAATACAGGCAAGGACAATGACAACAAAAGAACGTTACAAAGGAGTGTTGGGATGGTTTTCGGAGCATATGGGGCTGGCTGAGACCGAATTGCATTATAGAAATCCGTATGAGTTAATTGTTGCAGTAATTTTGTCAGCCCAATGCACGGATAAGAGGGTGAATATGACCACTCCGGCAATTTTCGAAAGATTCCCGGAGCCGGCAGCTATGGCGGCAGGGAGTGTGGAGGAGATTTATCAGTTGATTAAATCGATTTCTTATCCCAATAACAAAGCAAAACATTTGTATGAAATGGCCCGGAAGCTGGTGAGCGATTTTCAGGGGGAAGTTCCGGAAGATTTTGAATTGTTGCAGACTTTACCGGGGGTGGGGAGAAAGACTGCCAATGTGATTATGGCGGTGGCTTTTCCCCGGCCTGCCATGCCGGTGGATACACATGTTTTCCGGGTAACCAACCGGATAGGTTTGGTGAATCATACAAAAACACCTTTGGAAACTGAGAAACAGTTGGTTAATAATATTCCGGCAGAAATGTTGTCTACGGCACATCATTGGTTTATTTTGCATGGTCGTTATGTGTGTACGGCCCGGAAACCGAAATGTGAAACGTGTGGAATCCGGACGTGGTGTAAGTTTGCGGAAAAATAATTTCTTATCAGAGGAGGCTGTGAAAAATGTCTAAACGTCGTCCAAAAGTTTTTTCAGAGCGACGTTTTAGACATTTATCATCAGATGTTTTTGTTTTTACTGCTTTTGGTCGTTTATAGTCAAGCTACCTTTTTTCAAAATCAATTCGTTCTTTGTCAGTTTTTCAATCGTAAGGGTATCTGTAAAAGAACTCGTTTCGTGGTTGCCAATACTTTTACCGGAAAGAATTAACATATTGTTTTTCTTTTCCCATTTTTCATATTGCCAGATGTAGATTATATTCCCAACTCCCTTTTTAGCCACACCTTCATCACCGGATCGGGGATGACAATCTGACGTTTTTCAACCTCTATAAGTTCCTTTTTGACCAATGCCCTCTTTACGATGCTTACATTTGCAGACGAACCGAGCTGATATTTTTGCAGAACCTTCTGCGTGGTAAACTCGCTATGAACCCCGTCTATGACAGCTCGCAGAAAATTCATCTGATAAGTGGTAAGGCTCTCGGTCTGCTTCTCGAACAACGGCGTATTCTGGTCGATAATATCTTGATATGCCGCCTCGAAATCCAGCTCGGTAGCAGTTCCATCCGTATGAATCCATACCAACCACGCCAACTGCTGCACATAAGATGAATGGTTATCAACTGTTTGGCATATTTTTTTTGCAAACTCTTTTGAAATCCGCTTGCCCGTAGCTTCAAAACGACTGCATATATAATCCACCCAATCCGATGTCCCGATTTTAGGCAAATAAATGGCATCGCCGAATTTATAGAACGGGAGACTCTTTTTCTCGAAAAGTTCATTCATTAAATGCTTCTTGCTACCAAACAAGCAATAAGATACCGATTTTTGCAGTTGCCATACGGTACGCAATCGCTTCTGAAATGTCTTGGAATCTTTGAACTCGGCAATTTGCTGGAACTCGTCGATACACACAACGATATTGCAGCCTTTCTTCTGCGCTATTTTTTCCGGTAGCTGCAAAATTTCATCCACATCGTTACTTTTGGGGTTCATCTCAAGTGAAATGGAAAAATCCGTCATAGGATCTGTACCCATTGATATTTTCGGGCTGATACGAGAAAGGAATAGTTTGGCATTTTCCAACCACTCATCCCATTTAGAAGTTGTTTGTTTGAGGACAGCAGCCGCAAATGCATTATAGAAATCCTTGTCACTGCGACATGAGAAAATATCAAGATACACGACTTTTAATTTGTCGGATTGCGCCAAACGACACGCTTTTTGTACCAACGAGGTCTTACCCCAACGACGAGGTGAAATTAGCACGGTATTGACACCATGCCGGAAATTCAGCAACAGACGCTCCGTTTCTTTCTCCCGGTCGGTAAAATTATCGCCCGATGTGGCAACGCCGAATATAAAAGGCTTATTCTCCATAATCTTTAAATATTATTCGGAGGCAAATATATGAAATAGCTTTATTACTAACAATATTATTACTAATGGAGTTATTACAGATGATGGTTTTCTTGCCTAATATTATATCCAACCTTGTTGGATGTCATGTCTATATTGACCTCCGATAGCCCCATTTGTTATTTTGTTAAGATTGCAAGTTATTTGTAACGGCCAATTTGGGCCTTATGGTGGCATTTTTATCGGAATGTCCTCAATGGTGGGCAACATTGATAGATGTCTGATATTTGCCCAAGCCGTTTTAGTTCGAGCTTACCCTTGTGCCGCGAAATATGTTTCGAGGAATCTTAATACCCCGACAGACATTTGTCTGTCGGCAGATATACTAATGTTAGCAAGCGTATTATAGTGTTATCTGTATAATATGAATGACTAAAATCAGCGATTCTCAATAAACTCTAATGATGATAATTTTATCTTTTTATTGCATAATATTTTATATATTTGCATTGGAAATATCGAAAGCATTAAAGATGAACAAGCCCAAAAAAAGATTGTCGCTTTGATTGAGATTGATTCTATTTTAAAGGGGACGCCAGAAAGCGTATGGGAAAAAACTAAAAGACATGCCGGTGTTTCCAAGGATTTTTTTATGCTCTATTTTACCGACCATCAAGATTCTTATGCAATTAAATTTAAAACGGTTTTCAAATTAGAGACTCCGAAATCTTTAATGTGTTTGGAAAATCATATTGCTGCTCCACAATCTTATACATACCTCACAGAGACAACAGAGGAATTGTGTAATAAATTAGGAATAAAGTGATTGAGCTATGATAAATTTCGACGAATACATCCGCCAAGACGAACCGCAAAAACGGGAGAAAGGCTATGCGTGGCAAACTGCAATCGGCTTGCAGGCCGTCGATGGACTTAAACCATCCCACTATCTGATTGAAACCGCACGAAAAGATATTGAGGGCGAAATTACGATTGACGAAGCAGAACAGCTCATAAGAAGCTACTACCAGTCGAAGGAAGTACGCACTCCCGAAGATGCGGAAATGTACGAGGCGGATACGGCATCGACCAACATTCGCCGACTTCTTACCGAAAAAACATTTGCGTTTACACTTGTCGGACTGACATCGATTCATCGTAGGATATTCGATGGTGTATTCAAGTTTGCCGGTCAAATACGCGATTACAACATCACGAAAAAGGAATGGGTACTTCGTGGAGATACAGTGCTCTATGTTTCCGCGCCCGATCTTCGCAAAGCGATTGAATACGACTTGGAACAGGAACGCCAGTTCGACTATTCAAAAGTGGACAGGAATGGATTAGTGAGCCACATGGCCAGGTTTGTGTCGGGACTATGGCAAATCCATCCGTTCGGCGAGGGAAATACCCGAACAACTGCCGTGTTCACGATTCTCTATCTCCGTTCTATGGGTTTTGACGTAACAAATGACCTGTTCGCCAATTATTCGTGGTATTTCCGTAATGCGCTGGTACGCGCCAACTACCAAAACGTGCAAAAAGGCATTATGCGTAATTCCGAATATTTGGAACGATTTTTCCGCAATCTGTTATTGGGAGAAAATAACGAACTGCGGAATCGGTATATGGTCGTAAATGCTCCGAAAGAACTGGTTACAGAGCAAGCACAACATAACCGTGCAAGTACCGAACAACCTACCGTACAAGTAACCGAACAAGTTCTCGCTTTGTTGCTCGCCTTGTCAAACGAACAATTGTCGCTGAAAGGATTAATGGAGAAAGTCGGTTTGAAACATCGCCCGACTTTTATAGAAAACTACATAAATCCTGCTGTCGAGACAGGTATTCTCAAGATTCTATATCCCGATAAACCCAATCATCCAAGACAGAAATATTTGCTGACAGCAAAAGGGCTGGCCTTATATAATGATCTAAAGAAAAAACATTCGATCTAATAGTTAGTTAATCGCAATTATATTTACTAAAAGATATGAACTTATTTGATAAAGAGATATATACCATTAAAGACATTCAATATTTAATCGATAATGGGGTTGAAGAATCTATACACCTTGATTTCAAGGCCGCAGGTGCTCTTACAAAAGATGATAAAAAGAAAAACGAGATAGCCAAAGATGTGTCGGCATTTTCTGGATTTTATCTGTGATTCAATAATATGGTTTAAGTTACTGTTTTTTATCATATTGCAAAGGTATGAAAAAAGTGCTGTTCATGAATGGTGCTTTTTGTTGTTCTGCCCTGTAGAAAACAAAATCGTAAGGAAATGCCCGAACATTGTTCGTTGCGATTTGCTCTAATTTACAATTCTGCTATGTATTTATTTTATGGTATGACAAAGTTGACGTCATTTATCAAATACAGATTTGTTTTTGGGGTTATGTTTAGGGAATTTCGTCCCGATGGGCTGCTCTGACCCGTAAAATTAATATATAAACACCATAAAAATATAACGGACCGCTTACCTGCTGTAAGCAGCCCGTTATATTTGATATTATTCCTTTTTGATTATTGGGCGACAGTTCTTTTGAAATAGATTGTCCAGGAATCATAATTGGAACCCGGCGGACAATATAAAGTACAAGAGTTTTTGAAATTTGACGGGAATGTTTCGGGTGTAATTGCCGGAGCAGTGGGGGCATTACATATAATCATGGATACATTTTGGCAGTTAAAAAATACATTGTTGCCAAATTCAGTGAATGTTGACGGTAAATGCAAACCGGGGATGGCAGTGTTGCTGAAAGCACTATGGCCAATTTTCACTAATTGTTGCGGTAAAGAAAGCGTAGAGAGGTTTTTACAGAGTTCAAATGCCTGATTGGGTATTTCGGTCAGGCGGGTTTCAAACATGCTTGCATTTTCCAGGCCTGAATTATAGAAAGCTGCTTCTCCCATTTTTTGCAGTGCTTTTGGCCACGGCATACTGCTTTCATCGCTTCGTTCAACCATGAGTTCATGAAGCGAAGAACACCAGGAAAAACATTCCTGGCCGAATTCGGTGATTTCGTCGTGTAGTATCACTAATTCCAAACTTGAACAACTATAGAACAATGATGGGCTTAATACCCTTAGTTTTTGAGGGGCAATAAAACTTTCCAGGGAATAACAGTTGAAAAATGCTCCGTTTCCGATGGCTGTGATTTCATCATGTAAATAAATCCGTTCCAAATTTTTGCAATTTGAAAAACACCATTCCGGGATTTCTTTTACTGTTGCCGGAATGTGGATAAAACTGATACCGCAACCGTAAAAGGTACTTGGAGAGAGTGTTTTTAGTCCGTTGTGAAGTGTAACGGATTCCAGATAATGACATCCTTCTACAATCCAACGGCCTAAAGATTCTACGCTTTCGGGAATTTCTAAGGTTCTTAATAACGGACAGAATCCCAGTGCTACGTTTTTTATTTCTTTCAGGCTCTGAGGGAGAACAATTGTTTCAAAGTTCATGCCTTGCAAAGCCCGTTCCGGCAAAACCGTAATGTCGGTGTTGTATAAGTCCAGTCGGTTTAAAGAGGTCAGGTGACTTTTGAGATATGAAAAATCTTCTTCTCCTAAAGTTCCGGTAAGTGTTAAATGGATTGCATCATTTGCTTCTATCCCGGCATTCGCAAGTGCTTGTTGCAATCCTCCGGCTGTGGCGACATGGATGGTATTTCCGTCGGTGGTGGTTTTGGACAAGGTTATTTTTTCTCCGCCTTTTAGTGTGAAAACGATATTATCCGGATGGCTGTTGTCTATATTTTCAAACATAGAAGTTTCTTTGTTGCCGGTTGCTTTTATTCCTGTGGAAGTGTAAGTATTTCCTTTGTCAATAGAGATTTCCCATTCCTTGGTGTCATAATTGATGCGAACCTGTGGTATTATAACATTGTTTTCCTCGTCTTCTCCTGTGCCGGTTACGGGAATTTTGTTATCCTGCTCAAGCAGGAATGTTCCATTTACTGTCCAATAGTATCTGCCGGTGGTTTCGTCCCGCTGTATACCTATAACGGGTGTGTCTCCTGTTGTGTCTTTTTTTCCGTGTCTGATAATTACATTACCGCTTTTTCGGAAAGAAATGACATATCCCGAGCCGTCTGCAAGAGGTAAAACTTCTGTGATGTAATCTTTGCCTTCGCGGGCTTTTATTAAATATTGTATGGCCTGGATATCTGCGTTTAAAGACTTTTGCCGTTCTTCGAGAGCAGTAATGCGGTCTTTCAAATCCTCTGTTTCTTTTTTTATCCAGGTGTCGTCATAATTTTCGGTACAGGAAAACAGTCCCAGCATACAAAAGCACATAGAATAATACAAAATACCTCTTTTGAGAGGTACATAGCTAAAAAGAGTTTTTTTCATAATTTCTTTTATTTCCGATTTACAAGATAGGTATGACGCTTCTTTTTTCCAATTTACGGAGAAGAGAAAAATTCCAATCCGCTTGCAAAAATAATAAAAGCCATGATAATCGCTTATTACCTGTATATTCATTTTTAATTCCTATCTTTGCCTTGAGGCAATAATTGAAGAATTATGGAGAATAGTCGGAGAAAACCGGAATGGCTAAAGATAAAGTTACCGATGGGACAACTTTCTGCAGAAGTGTTGAATACTGTTCGCGGACATCATTTGAATACGATTTGTACCAGTGGGAAATGCCCTAATCAGGGAGAGTGTTGGGGATGTGGTACGGCTACTTTTATGATAGGAGGAAATATTTGTACGAGGGCTTGTAAATTTTGCAATGTAACGACAGGCAAACCTTTTCCGTTGGATCCGCATGAACCGGAACACGTTGCGCAGTCGGTGAAATTGTTGAAATTACGGCATGTGGTGATTACTTCCGTGGACCGTGACGATGTGGAGGATTTAGGAGCCGGGCATTGGGTGAAAGTCATCCGGGCAGTGAAACGGGAAAATCCTGGAGCCACGATGGAGGTTTTGATTCCTGATTTTCAGGGAAGGGAGGAGTTGGTGCAACAGGTGATAGAGGCACGCCCCGAGGTAATTTCCCATAATCTGGAAACGGTCCGGCGTTTATCGGACAGAGTGCGTAGCCGGGCTACCTATGAAGTGTCCCTGAAAGTTATTGTGCAAATTGCCCGTTCCGGTATTGTTGCCAAATCGGGCATTATGTTGGGGTTGGGTGAAACAAGGGAAGAAATTCTCGGGACAATGGATGATTTACGGGCAGCCGGGTGTCAGGTGATGACCATTGGACAGTATTTACAGCCTACAGCTAAGAATATCGAAGTAAAAGAATATATCCGGCCGGAAGTATTTGAAGAATATAAAAATATCGGTTTGGCAAAGGGATTCCGTTTTGTGGAAAGCGGGCCGTTGGTCAGGTCGAGTTATCATGCAGAACGACACGTCGGAAGCAAGTAGAAACACGATGAAAATACAGGTTGTTGATTTGGGTATCCGGGGCTATCGGGAAGTCTGGGAGATGCAGGAAAAGTATTTGGAAGAGGCGAAAAGGCTGAAACAAAAACATGAGCCGGTTCAGAATACTTTGTTGCTGGTGGAGCATCATCCCGTATATACTTTGGGAAAGAGTGGAAACGAAGCCAATATGTTGATTTCTTCTCTTCAATTGCGGGCAAAACATGCAGATTTTATCAAAGTGGACCGGGGGGGGGATATTACTTTTCACGGTCCGGGACAATTGGTTGTATATCCGGTGGTAGACCTGGAGGAATCAGGGATTGGTATAAAAGAATATGTTGACCGTCTTGAAGAGGTGGTTATCCGGACTATTGCGGAATATGGTATCCGGGGTGAACGTTTGGCCGGAGCGACCGGAGTATGGCTTGAGCCGGGGTTGCCGGAGGCCCGTAAGATATGTGCTATAGGTGTCAAATGTTCCCGGTATATTACCATGCATGGATTTGCGTTGAATGTGAATACCGATTTGACTTATTTTAATTATATCCATCCTTGCGGATTTACGGATAAAGGAGTTACCTCTATTCAACGGGAAATGGGGCGTGAAGCGGATATGAAGGAGGTGAAAGAGAAAATACAGAAACAATTCGGGATTGTCATGGGGTGTTGAGTTGGGTGGGCTTTTTGTTGTAATGAAAAATCAAAACAGAGTGATAGCTGAATATACGGCAATTATTCCTGTTGTTGCAATTCCGGTATAGATGGGGATATAAGTGTATTTTAATATTTTTTCCGGCTCATTGTATTGTAACAGTTCAGTTAATTTTCTTTGCCGGAGGCAATAACGAAACAGATAGTAAACCAGTAAGGCTCCGCTTAATCCCACCAGCATGCCTGCCAGGAGGTCTCCGGGATAATGTACTCCCAGATAAATACGGGAATATGAATTCAAAGCGGCCCAGCATAACATGAAAATAGTCAGGGTTTTCTGTTTTAGCAATAGCATGATGATAAATGCCAAGCCGAAAGAGTTTGAGGCATGGCAGGAAGGAAAACCGTAGCGGCCGCCCCGTTTTCCGTTTAATATGTGTACAAATTCAGACAAAGGGTTATTGGGATTGGAAGGCCTCATGCGTTCGGCAAAAGGGCGAATGACGGAGGCACAGATCTGGTCTGCGTAAACAATAGTCAGAACGATTACAATTAAAAAAAATAAGGTTGCCCGGATATTAAAGTTTCGGTATAAGACAAATAATAGGGCTGCATACAAGGGGCTCCATGTAAGTTTTGCAGAAACAATCCACATAAAACTGTCCCAGAAAGGTGTATGCAGACCGTTTAAAATAAGTAGTAATTGTTGGTCCAGTTGTTGTAAAGTTTCAAGCATGAGTTGAATTTGATTGATCACCTTGCAAAAGTAACTTAAAAAACGAAATGATTTTCGTTTATCTGAAAGTTTAAAACCAGACCGGGTTTAAAATGTACAAATTTTATGTACAGCCTTAATTTTTTATGTTCAGTTTTTCTGAGATGATGTGTTCCAGTTGATTTTTTGGACGAAAACCTGTGACAATAAAAGGTTTTCCGTCTTTGGGGATGAAAACCATCATCGGGATGCTGCTGGCATTGAATAGTTGTGCCAGTTCCCGCGACTTATCCACATCCACTTTATAGATTCGGATTTTTTTCCCATATTCTTTCTGAATCTCATCCAGAATGGGTGAAAGTTTTTTGCAGGGAGGACACCAGGTGGCATATAAATCGATAATAGCTGGTTTGCTGCCTTTGTATTTCCACTCTTTGTCGGTGGTGTAATCCCAGATTTCTTTTTTGAATTCTTCTGTTGTCAGTTGTTTGACTTCTTGTGCATTCAGATGGTGGATTGCACTTGTCAGACAGAGGATTATGGAGAGAATTAGAAATTTTTTCATAGTTGTTTGAAATTAATTTGTTTACCTATATGAACGATATATGCGGTGCGAAGTTACGAAAAAAAGGCAGGTAAACAAATTTGAATATTTTCGTATCTTTGTGACTCATAAACTAATTTGAGAAATATGAAGGTTTTCGGGTTATTGGTTCTGTTTATCTGGTGTTTGACCGGATATAGCCTGGGACAGGAAGTAAAATGCGGATATTATCCGGATGGAAAATTGCGTTATAAAGGATATTTTAACAACGGGAAACCGGAAGGGAAACTGATACGTTATTATCCGGAAGGCAATGTAAAAGCGAAGATGAATTACCGGGGAGATACTGTGGATGTTGTTTTGTATAACCGGAAGGGGGATTGTGTGATAACGGGTAAATATTTTCAGAAAAAGAAAACCGGTATTTGGACAACTTGCCGGGAAAACCGGTTGATTGCCCGGGAAGAATATCAGAATGATTTATTGAACGGAAAGAGTATCCGGTATACGGAAGCCGGAGGGGTGGCGGAAGAAAAGCATTGGAAAGGGGGGAAACCTGACGGGGTATGGAAATTGTTTTTTCCGGACGGAAAGCTCAAACTGCAGACTTATTATGTCGCCGGAGAATTGGAAGGAAGTATGATTTCTTATTTTCCGGAAGAAAAATTGAGGGCCAGAGGAAAGTACAGAAGTAATCTGAGAGAAGGAGTGTGGGAATTTTATAATATAGCCGGAGAATTGGTGAAAAAACAGATTTATCACAAAGGAATGCCGGAAGATGCCGGGGAAAGGGAAATTGAAGAAAGCCGGCAGTTGGATATTTTGATAAAGTCAGGAAAAAAAATACCTGATCCGGCTGTATTTGCTGACGATCCGGAAGCCTACATGAAATTAACGGGAATAGAATAGGGGAAAATATGGAGGCTATCACCTTATATGAATTGAATAACCGGATTAAACAGGTTCTGAAACAGGAATTTAAGGAGTCTGTATGGATTACTGCAGAGATCACAGAAATACAGTTGAATCATTCGGGCCATTGTTATTTGCAATTGGCAGATAAGCGGGAAGCCGATGAGAGTATTGTGGCGACAGCCCGGGGAACTATCTGGGCTTTTACTTTCCGTACTTTGCGTCCTTATTTTGAAACCATGACCGGACGCAGTCTTTCCAAAGGAATGAAAGTTATGTTGAATGTGGAAGTCGTTTATCATGAATTATATGGTTGTTCGCTGAATGTGAGGGATATTGATCCGACTTATACGGTGGGGGATCTGGAGCGTAAAAGAAGGGAAATATTGGGGCAGTTGGAGGAGGAAGGGATTATCAATATGAACCGTGAACTGGAGTTTCCTTTGTTACCAAAAACAATTGCAGTGATTTCTTCTCCAACGGCTGCCGGTTTCGGAGATTTTATGAATCAGTTGGAAAGGAATCCGTATGGTTTCCGTTTTCATGTAAAGTTGTTTCCGGCCATTATGCAGGGAGATAAGGCGACGGAATCTGTTATTGCTGCATTGGACCGGATTTATGCTTATGAAAACCTGTTTGATGTGGTTGTCATTATCCGTGGAGGTGGTTCGCAGACGGATTTAGGTTGTTTTGATTCGTATGATATGGCAGCGAATGTGGCTCAGTTTCCTTTGCCGGTTATTGCCGGTATCGGGCATGAAAGAGATGAAACTATCGTTGACCGGGTAGCTCATTTGCGGGTGAAAACTCCTACTGCAGCAGCAGCTTATTTGATAGAACTTTTTCAGGAACAGGAAAGCGGATTGGTGGCTTTGCGGCATGATTTTATGACCGGAATACAGGATGTACTGAGCCAGGAACGTAATCGTCAGCTTTTGGTTGTTTCCGAATTCAAGCGTTCTGTACAGATTGTGTTGTCCGGGAATGTCACCCGTATGAAGTTGTTATTCCGGCATGTGGAGCATGCATCGGAAATTTATATCCGGAACCGGTTGTATTATTTTGAACAGTTGAAAAACCGGCTGAATAGTAAGATTGCTTTGTTGTCGGAAAAGCAGAAAAGCCGGATTCAGCTTGTGAGCGGAGTTGTCCGGCAAAGGATTCAACATATACTGACAGCATACGGACGCCGGCTGGATTTAGCGGAGAACACGGTTAAATTGGCAGATCCCGGAAAAGTTTTGGCCCGCGGATATTCTATTACCCGTCTGAATGGCAAGGCCATAAAAAATGCTGTTGTTCTGAAATCAGGAGACTGTTTGGAAACTGAACTGGCAGAGGGAATCGTAAAAAGTGAGGTGAAATAATAATGTATTAATTAAGATAATGGAAGAAAATAAATTGAGTTATAAAGAAGCGATGGCTGAGATTGAGAGCATTGTGTCAAAATTGGAAGACAACCAGTTGGATGTAGATGAATTGAGCGGAAAAGTGAAAAGGGTATCGGAATTGATAACCTATTGTAAATCGAAATTGCATGAAACGGAAGAAGAGGTTGAGAAGATTTTAAAATCGATAGACGATTGATATTCAGATATGAAAGGGAGAGGACTCTGGTTACTGTTTTTTTTGTGCTGGACTTGGAGTGTTCCGGCACAAAATCAGTCTGTATTGCAGCAATTGTTGCAGACTAAAGGATTGAAACAGGCTGCGGTGGGGATTTCTGTCCGGGCGGTTGCAGACGGAAGGAAGGTATTGGAATATTGTCCGGATATGGCGTTGACTCCTGCTTCTGTAATGAAATTGCTTCCCTCCTGGCTGGCTTTACGTGAAAAAGGAGAAAAATATCAGTTCCGGACTCCGGTTTATTATTCCGGCGAGTTGAAGGACGGTGTTTTGGCGGGTAATATTATTGTTGTTTCACAAGGAGATCCGACTTTGGATTCCCGGTATTTTCCCAAACGTTCGTTTTTGCAGGATTTGGTGGCTGCTGTTGAGAAAAAAGGAATCCGGCGGATTCAGGGAAAGGTGATTATCGAAGGAGCCCGGAAAGGAGTACGGATTCCGGGTTCATGGCCTTGGGAAGATGTTTCTAACTATTATGCAGCTTTGTATCTTCCTTTTAATTATAAAGACAATACATTTACACTTCAATTCCGTTCCGGTGAAGCGGGGAAACCGGTAGAATTGATTTCGGTAACTCCGTTTTTGCCGGGTACAGAGGTTCGGAATGAAGTGATAGCTGCGACTGATAAACGGGATAATGCCTGGATTTTCGGAGGCCCGTATAGTCCGGTACTTTATGTTAAGGGAACTATTCCTGCCAATCATGCTGTTTTCAGGGTAAAAGGGGCAATGCATGACCCTGCGGCGGTTTTTGTATCCGAATTAGAGACTGTATTGCTTAAAAATAATATCTGCGTTGAGCAAAAGGAAATTACTTCCGGGGAAAGGTATGAATTGCTTAGCGTCGGGTCTCCTTCGCTTGGAGAAATTGTTTTTCATACCAACAAGTCCAGTGTTAATTTGTTTGCCGAAGCTTTAGGCTGTCTGGCAGCTGGAGATGATTGGTCTGTGAGGGTTGAGGAGACGTTGAAGCAAGCCGGGGTGGATGCTTCCGGAATGGTTTTGAAAGATGCCTGCGGACTTTCTCCCATGAATGCCATTCCGGCCCGGGTATTTACCGATTTGCTGGTGAATGTAGGACAACAGCGACAGACGGCTCTGTTAAATTCTCTGCCGCAGGCCGGAGCGGACGGAGGTTTGGCTGGTTATTGCCATGCTTCGCCGGAGCTTAAAAACAGGTTGAAAGCAAAAACGGGGTCAATGGCCGGAGTGCGTTGCCTGGCCGGATTCGTTACCCGTAAAAGTGGGGAGCAACTGGCTTTTACAATACTAATCAATCATTATACCTGTACTACGGCAGAGCTGCAAAGAGCGGTAGGTAAATTTTTGAATAGTTTTTTATAAGGATTCGGATACTCACTGATTTCGTATATGACGGATTTGTTCTATTTAATTGTTTTTTATGTTTTATAAAGGAAATCTGCTGGTTATCGGATTTGCATTACTGGCTATTTTTGCCGTTGCTGTTTGGTTGGTAGGAATAGGTATCGACAGAACGGCCCGGCAAATGCATGGGGCGATGCTGGAAGAAGTCGGGCGGTATCGTGCCGACCTGATAGCATTGGATTTCAACAGGACTGTACAATTGATGGGGAATATCCGGGAGTATGTAAAAGAAAATCCGGGGAACGGAAAAGAGTTCCGGGGGTTATTAAAGGGATTGGTAAAAATGGATGCTAAAGTGTCCCGGATTTGGTATCAGGATGAAAGTCTGAATTATACGATTGTTGACTCTTCAGGGGTACAATCGGGAAATGTCGTAACGGGCGGTATTTTGCAAGAAATGGCGGAAAAAGCAACTGAACAGGGAGAAAGTTGTTTATATTATAATGACAGTGTGCTAACCTGGACCTCGTTACAACGATTGGGGAGAATTGTGGTGGGGGTGGATGTTTCATTGCCCGGCTTGCATGCTTATTTTGCTGAAAAAAGTCCGCATGTGCGGAGCTATGCTTATATTTTGAACGGAGAAGGTGTTTTGTTTACCCACCCGGATGAAACCCGGATTGGCGGGATAATGTCTGGCAATGAGGATACCCGTTGTTTCGAAGAGACTCTTAAAGAAAATAAAGTTGTCCATAGTGCGGGATTCTCATCTTATTTGCTTTTGCCGGTAGAACGGGTATATTATCCGGTGACGATAGGAAAGGAGAGGTGGGTTGTTGTTGTGAATGTACCGGAATTGATTACCCGGGAAGAAATGAGCAGTTTTCATCGGTATACTTTAATTATTGTTGTTTTTACTGTTTTATTGTTCAGTATATTACTTGCTTTTTCCCAATATCGCTGGAGGAAGGAATATGACCGCAGAAGAAAGTTGGAGCAGGAAGCTTTGCAGTTGGATATGCAACAATTGAGAAATCAGATTAATCCGCATTTTTTGTTTAATTCTTTAAATTCTTTGAGTGCTTTGATTACTTCCAAACCTGTTTTGGCCAAAGAATTTGTACTTAATCTGTCCAAAATTTATCGTTATGTATTGGAAAAGAAAAATGTGGGTTTGGTGCCTGTCTGTGACGAAATAGAATTTATCCGGCATTATTGTTTTTTACAAAAAATCCGGTTTCAGGAACAGTTGAATGTAACTATAGATGAGGGACTGAGTAGAGAAGAACAAAAAATACCTGTCATGAGTTTGCAGATGCTGATAGAAAATGCCATTAAACATAATGAAATTACTCATGAACATCCTCTGGAAATTCATATTTATTCGGAAAATACAGATATAATTGTCGAAAATAATTACAATCCACGGGCAGATGTGACGGAGCAGTCTTTTGGAGTTGGATTTGAAAATATCCGGAAAATTTATGCTTATTGTTCGGATAAACAGTTTTATTATACTGTAAAGGATAGGCACTTTATTTGTATTCTGCCACTTATTTAGGAACCGGATTTTGTTTTTGGTGTCTTTTTGCTGTGGTTATTTATTCCTGATTTCCGGAATTTCACACCCTGAATTTAGCATTTGATTCTTGTTTTTTTTCAAATTCATAACTTTTCAATTAACATTGTATAATGCATAAATATTGATGTATAATGAATGCAACAGAGCATTATAAATTGATTTGGATGAGGAAAAACGGAACACTTTTAATGGCAACTCTGATGATGTTGCTGGCTTTGACTACTGATTCCTATGCCTGGGGATTTCGAAAAAGAAAAGCTGAGAAAACAGATACGGCAATTGTAAAAACAGGCCGTTATGATGAGATAACGAAGAAAGCAAAAAGCCGTGACGGAATGTTTACCATTCATCAGGTGGAGGGTGACTGGTATTTTGAATTGCCGGACACATTGATGGGCCGGGATTTACTGATTGTCAATAAAGTGTCGGGTGTTCCTTATGAATTGAACGATGCCGGATTGAATAAAGGAATGTCTTATGAAGATAAGCTCATTCGTTTTCATAAAGATATAGTGCAAAAAAAGGTGTGGGTGACAACATGGAACCCCCGTGTCAGTGTGCCCGAAGGGGATGCAATAGCCCGTTCGGTAAAGGATAACTATCGGGAAGCTGTGATAGAACAGTTCCCGATAGAGGCCTTTAATAACGATTCGACCGCAGTGTTGATAAAAGTAAATAAGGTGTTTGATGGCAGTGAAAAGAGCTTTAATGATTTGTATAACAGCATTTCTTTGGGTACTGCAGTGAAACGGGAACTTTCCCGGATTGCTTCGATGAAATCTTTTCCGCAAAATATTGTTGTCAAATCGTTTCTGACAACGCAGGTGACGGAAGGACATGAATCTGTTCCGGTGACGGTAGAAACCACCACTAATATAGTATTACTGCCGGAGCAGCCGATGAAACCCCGGTTTGCTGACAATAGAGTGGGCTTTTTTTCCACGCCGCATATTTATTTTAATGATAAACAGCAGGCGGTGGAAAAGCGGGAGTTGGTGCATCGTTGGCGTTTGGAGCCCAAACCGGAAGATGTGGAAAAGTATAAACGCGGGGAATTGGTGGAACCGGTTAAACCGATTGTATTTTATATAGATCCGGCAACTCCGGCGCAATGGCGTGAAGCGATAAAAGCGGGAGTATTTGACTGGCAGGAAGCTTTTGAGGCTGCAGGCTTTAAGAATGCTGTGGTGGCGAAAGATGCTCCGGCGGATGATCCGGATTTTGATATTGATGATTCCCGGTATTCTGTGATTACTTATGCTGCTTCCCAGCAGGCGAATGCGATGGGACCTTCTGTGATTGATCCCCGTTCCGGTGAAATTATTGAAGCCGATGTGGTGTGGTGGCATAATGTGATGACTCTGTTGCATACCTGGATGCAGGTACAAACGGCACCTGTTGACCCGCGTGCCCGGTTCAATACCTTTGAGGATGAGTATATGGCCAGTGCTATTCGTTTTGTTTCTTCGCACGAGGTAGGGCATACATTCGGTTTGAAGCATAATATGGGTGCTTCTTATGCTTTCCCGGTGGATTCGTTACGTTCCCGGACTTTTACGGCAAAAATGGGGGGAACTGCCAGTTCGATTATGGATTATGCCCGGTTTAATTATGTTGCCCAGCCCGAAGATGGGGTTGAGCGGATTACGCCGGTGATTGGTATGTATGATAAATATGCTATTAACTGGGCTTATCGTTGGCTGGATGTTGAAGAGCCGCATGAAGAATTGCCTGTTCTCAACGAGTGGATTACTGCTCATTCCGGCGACCCGATGTATTGGTACGGTGAACAGCAGGATTCGCGCGATCCCATAGATCCCAGGGCACAAGATGAAGACCTGGGGAATGATTTGATAAAGGCTAACCGGTATGGTATCCTGAATTTAAAGCGGATTGTTCCGAATATAGAAAAATGGACTTCTGCTCCGGGCGAAAATTATATACAGGCCGGGAAGTTGCTGATGGCTGTGATCAATCAGTGGAAAATGTATGCGGGACATGTGATGGCTTATGTGGGAGGATTTTATATCAATAATCCTGTTGCTGGCGAGGATTTCTGCCGTTATGTACCAGTGGAAAAAGAAAAACAGCGTGAGGCAATCAAGTATTTGTCTGAGGAAGTGTTTCAAATACCGGATTGGCTGTTCGGGGCAGATATCTGGAAAAAGAGTTATCCTGTCCGTACTTCACCTGCCGGAGAAATAGAATATTCTCCTTACAGTACGGCCCGTGAACTGCAATATGCTGTTTTTTACGATTTGATGAAAGATGACCGTTTGTTGCGGATGTATGAGTCGGAGGTACTGGCAGGTTGTGAAAAAGTATATACACCTGAAGAAATGTTTGTTGATTTGCATCGTGCGGTTTTTAAAAGTTCATTGCAGGGGCGTAATTTGTCTTTGTATGAGCGGATGACTCAAAAAAACTTTATTGACGCTTTGATTGTGAGTTCCAATAAAGCTGTTGAGAAAACAACGAAAAAAGCACTGTATCATGAGCATCGGTGTAATTTTGCTGCTTGCCGGCCTGCTGTTGATTTTTCGGAAGATGTCCGGTTGCGTAATCTTCATTTTTCTTCAATGGGAAGGGTGTCGGAGGCAGTATCAGTGAAACGGGGTGCTTTGACGAAGGTTCTGCATTTGGCTGAAAAGAACCGGAACAGCGGTGATGTGGCAACCCGGCAACATTATGAAGACCTGGTGGTCCGGATTAAAGAGGCTCTGAATATCCGGTAATTATTGTGCGGCAGAAAAAAGAATTTACACACAAACACACTAACAATACATGAAAAGATTATTTATTTTAATGACCTTGTGCTTGCCGGTGCTGGCCATGGCACAAAATACCCGGAAAATTACGGGACAGGTGCTGGAATACAGTACCGGTCAGCCTCTTCCGGGAGCTACTGTTTTTATTGATCCGGATGCTCCGGAAGGGAAAGAATACAATCCGGCGGGTACGGTGACTGATCATGACGGGAAGTTTGAATTGGTATTACCTGTTACGATAAAATATGTCGTGGTTAGTTTTATTGGTTATGAAACTTTGAAAGCAGATATTTCCGGTAAGACAGAGTTTATTTTCCGGTTAAAAGAAGACTTCAAGCAATTGGATGAAGTGGTTGTGACCGGTTATCAGAAAATTGAGAAACGAAAACTGACTTCGGCAATTACAACTGTCCAGGCAGATGATATCAAAAGTATCGGTGTTGCCAGTGTAGACCAGATGCTGGAAGGTCAGGTTGCCGGTTTGATGACAGCTCCGACCAATGGTGCTCCGGGGGCTCCTGCAAAAATGCGAATCCGGAGTACGGTTTCATTAAACGGAAGTACTGACCCGCTTTGGGTTCTTGACGGGATGATTCTGGAGGGGAATGATATACCTAAAGATTTTGGGGATAAGGATAATGTTGATGAATTGTATAATACGTCAATCGGCGGGGTAAATCCTGCTGATATTGAGAGTATTACTGTCCTGAAAGATGCTGCAGCAACTGCTATTTATGGTGCGAAAGCAGCTAACGGAGTGATTGTGGTAACCACCCGGAAAGGGCGTCAGGGGAAATTGCGTGTTAATTTTTCCGGTGGGGTGTTTTATACCTTAAAACCTGACCTGGGCCGGTTGAATCTGATGAATTCTTCTGAAAAGGTGGATTTTGAGTTGGGATTAGCTTCCCGTAAGGATTTAGACTACCGGAGTGAGTATGGGGAGGTGTCCCGGTTATTGTCAGGATACGGGCAATTGGATGCATTCAGAGAGAATGGATTTAATGGTATTTCCGGTGAGGCTCAGGGAGCTATTAATGCTTTGCGCGGAAAAAGTACGGATTGGGGAGATATTATTTACAGGAATGCAGTCAATCAGCAATATAGTCTTAATATGTCGGGCGGGTCTGACAAAGCCACTTATTATTTTTCCGGTGGCTATTATAACGAGCAGGGGACCACTCGCAAGACGGGCTTTGAGCGTTATAACCTGACTTTGAAAACGGATTTTAATCTGTCTAAAAATCTGAAAGCCGGAGTGTCCCTTTTCTTCAATGACAGTAAAAAAAGAGGTTATTTAACGGATGCAGATGCTTTTATCAATCCTGCCAATTATTCCCGCAATGCCAATCCTTATCTGCCATTGACTGATGAAAACGGAAATTATGTATATGATCCTGATATTGAGGGATACAGCGGGCGTTATGTGAAATTCAATTATCTTGAAGAAATTGATAATACAGATTATACATTGAGAAATCGTTCTGTAAAACCGTTATTTTCTTTAGATTACAAATTGACTGACTGGTTAAGCCTACAGACCCTGTTTTCTATGCAATTAGACCATACCTCCGGGGAAAAAGTGGCGGACAAAGAGACTTATTTTGTCCGGAAATACCGCGAAAAGACCCGGATTAATGATGGTAGTTATTTTTTACCGGACGGCGGAATCATACAGAACACCACCAAAGACATGAATCAGTATCATTGGAAATTGCAGGGGGAGTTCAGTAAGGTCTTTGGAACAGTACATGCTGTGGATTATATGGCGGGTTTGGAATTGCGCCGGAGTAAAGTGACGGATTTAATGACCCGCGGATTTGGTTACGACCCTAATTCTCTGACAACAAAACCTTTGGTTTTTCCTGAAGGAAGTTCTGAAACCGATAATTCGGATTTTAAACAATATAGCAAGTCTTTCAATGAAGACCGTTTTCTGTCTGTTTATATGACAGGGTCGTATACTTATGATAACCGATATACTTTTTTCGGTAGTTTGCGGTATGACGGTTCGAATATGTTTGGGGTGGAACGGAAATATAAATATCTGCCGTTGTGGTCGGTGTCCGGTGCCTGGAATATAAACCGGGAGAAGTTTTTGAGGGATGTTTCCTGGATATCTGATTTGAAGCTCAGAGGTTCATATGGCGTTCAAGGGAATATTGACAAGGATACTTCACCCATGGTTGTAGGGGAATGGGATAATGTGGAAATATTACCCGGAAATTCCGAATCCAATATTGTCGTATCGTCTCCTCCTAATCAATATTTACGGTGGGAAAAAACAACCAATTGGAATGGCGGACTTGATTTTGCCGTGCTGAATAACCGGATTGCTTTGACGGCTGATATTTACAGGCGGGTAAGCAATGATTTGATAGGGATGAAGAGTTTGCCGGGAGAAAATGGGTTTAGTTTTTCTACAATGAATTGGGCTAAACTGACTAATAAAGGATATGAATTGGCTTTGTCTGCTGTAAATGTTAAAACCAGGGATTTCAGATGGGTGATGGATTTTAATATTGCACATAATAAAAGTAAAATCAATCGTCTGAATATCCGGGATAACAGTTATGAACCTTCCAGGGAAGGCTATTCTGCCGGTGCTCTGTTTTCGCTTAAAACGGCAGGATTGGATGAGAATGGTTTGCAGATGTTTTACAATAAACAAGGTGAGAAAGTGTCTTTTAATGACTTTTTCGGACTTGAGTATGGTTATATGATGGGCGGGTTTATTCCTTTTCTTAAGAGTAACCTGAGTGCGGAACAATACCGGAATCTATTTACATATGAAGGAACCACCGAGCCTAAATTTACGGGCGGATGGATTAATCGTTTTTATTATAAGAATTTTGATTTGACAGTATCGGCATCTTTTGTCCTGAATCAGACTGTACAGGAACAGCCTTTCTATGACCCGGTCCAAACTTCACCCGGCCGGAATTATTCGCGCAGGATGTCAGAGATATGGTCGCCGGATAATACGGAGGGTATATATCCCCGGTTATTGGGTACCAATACAGAAGGGGAGGACAATTGGGCTTATCAGTGGATTGGTATGCTTGATCCCGGAAATTCTTTTCGGAGATACGATTACTGGTTCCGTAAGATGAGCTATATGCGGGTCAATAGTATACGTTTGGGGTATTCTATACCGGAAAGGGTGATGGGACGCATTGGTTTCAGTGCAGCGCGTGTCAGTTTCGAAGCCCGGAATCCTTTTGTGCTGGGTAGTAGCTACAAAGGGTATTTTGATCCGGAAACTTATGGGAATATCTATACTCAGCCTCTGGCCAGGACATTTTCCTGCGGAATTGATTTGACATTTTAATTAAACGGGAATTTAAAGGATAAAATATGAAAATATTATATATAATACTGATGTTGGTTTTTTCTCTGGGAATGGGAGGATGTAATTATGTAGATATCGAACCTGTAGGAAAAGTCATTCCGGATGAAACGGATGAATACCGGGCCTTGCTGACGTCTGCTTATAGTAGCTACCCTCAGTACCGGCGTTTGTTAATGGTGCGTTCCGATGAGGTTTTTCCGGATTTTTATGGTTTGTCTTTTGACAATTACATTGATTTGGCTACTTTAAATGATGAAAATCCCGATCCGGTGACAGAAGTTTTTCCCTGGACTTCTGCTTATAAAATAATTTTTTATGCTAATTCGGTTATAGAAGGGGTAATGAAGGCGAAAGCTGACGGGAGTACGGATACGCGTGAGCAATTACTGGCCGAAGCTTATTGTCTGAGGGCATTTGTTCATTTCGACCTGATGAATTTGTATGCGAAATGGTATGACCCGGAAACTGCACCGACTGATAAGGCTATACCTTTGTCCTTGAAGGTTGACATCGGACAGGCGTATGTTCCGGCGACAGTGGAACAGGTCTATGAACAGATATTTGCTGATTTGAAAGAAGCAGAGAAATATATGCAGACAGAAGAACAAACCGGGACTTTTTTATACCGTTTTTCCGGGAAATCGTTGAAAGCATTGAAGGCCAGAGTTTATCTTTATCATCAGGACTGGCAATTGGCACAAGAAACAGCAGAAGAAATCCTGGTTCATTGTCCTTTGGAAGATTTGGTAAATGAGGAGGTTCATCCCTGGACATACACCTCCAAAGAAGCAATCCTTTCTTTGGAATCGGTTTCCAGTACGACTATGAAAGAAGACATGTATGTTTTGGATAATATAGCAGGTAAATTTAATCAGGTGCAGGAAGGAGATAAATATGCGGATGCGCGGGTCGGAAATTATCTGGTTAACAAGTATGGGACCTGGTATTGCAATAAAGGAGGAAATAAGAATGAAAAGGTTACTTTCCGGAGTGCAGAAATTTATCTGATTGCTGCCGAAGCTGCTGCGCATCGTGAAGGTCAGTTGGCTGTAGCTAAAAATTATTTGCTGGAATTATTGAAATATCGTTTGACCGAAAATTATTATCAGGAGCGGAAAGAACAGATAGAAGCAATGAATCAGGAGCAATTATTGGCGGATATTTTGGACGAAAGAGCCCGGGAACTGGCGTTTGAGGGACACCGTTGGTTTGATATCAGACGTACTGTCCGTCCTGAGGTGGTTAAGACATATACTGACGCTGACTGGAATTTGCAGACGGTAATTATCCGGAAAGATGACCCGAAGTATATCATTCCTTATCCGCAAGAAGCAATCGAAAATAATCCGGACTTGAAGCGTTAGAAAGAAAACAAGGGAGTCCGAAAGGTCGGAAAGGTCATTGTGGGAATGGCTTTTTCGACCTTTTTTCGTATTTTCGGGGTGTCTTTTTGAATGATTTTTATGACTGCAATAATAATTGAAGATGAACCCCTGGCAGTGACGGAACTGGAGAGTGTCCTGCATGAAATAGCTCCTGAAATAGAAATTATTGCACGGCTGGATTCTGTTCGTGTCAGTGTTAAATGGCTGAAAGAAAATCCGGTGGATTTGATTTTCAGTGATATTCATTTGGGAGACGGACAGAGTTTTGATATTTTTCGTCAGGTGTCTGTGAAAGTGCCGGTTATTTTTATTACAGCTTACGATGAGTATGCTTTGCAGGCTTTTAAAAATCAGGGGATTGGCTATATTTTAAAGCCTTTTGACAAACAGGAAATCAGTCAGGCACTGGAGAATGTGAAAAATTGGTTTGTCAAAGAGCAGTCGACAGGAGGACAATCCGTTGCGGATGCCGCTTATCAGGAACGTTTTCTTGTGCAGATGGGAGCTCGTATAAAGTCTGTACCGGTGAATGAAGTAGCTTATTTTATGGCCGATGGAAAATACTTGATGTTGTATACTTTTGAAGGGAATGGGTATGTCGTAGACCAAACAATGGGAGGACTGGAAGTGCGTCTGGAACCTCGTTCTTTTTTTCGGGTCAACCGGAAGTTCATAGTTAATTATCAAGCGATAAAAGATATGATTCGTTATTCAAACAGCCGCATTAAAATTATTCTTTCTCCTGCTGCTCCTGAAGATATGGAAGTAATTGTCAGCAACGAACGCATGAAAGAGTTCAAGGAATGGCTCAACAGATGAAAAAATATCAAAATAAAATGCATGAATGTGTTTTATAATTAAAAAATTGTACCTTTGGACGGAGTGTGAATTGTCCATCGATTGTGTTTTGTGGTAAATATTTGTATATTATGGATATGCGTTTTTAGAGTGAAATTGTACAATCGATGGAACATAGTTTACAGCAGGAAAAATGCTGTCTTTTTTTTCGGTTGGAAAAATGGGATTTTGGTTTTAAAATACAAATAAATAATAATATAGGTTAACGATTTTAAATAAGTCTTTGATGAAAAATTTTAATGACGAAAATTTTTTGTTACAAACTCCGGTAGCAGAAAAATTGTATCATGACCATGCAGCCAAAATGCCGGTTATTGATTACCATTGCCATTTAAATCCTGCTTATATAGCCGATAATCACCAGTTTGATAATTTATCCAAAATTTGGTTGGAAGGCGACCATTATAAGTGGAGAGCAATGCGTGCCAATGGAGTCAATGAACGGTATATTACGGGAAAAGATACTTCCGATTGGGAAAAATTTGAAAAATGGGCGAAAACTGTTCCGAACACTATGCGCAATCCATTGTACCATTGGACTCACCTGGAATTAAAAACTGCTTTTGGAGTGACGAAGTTGTTGAATCCGGTTACGGCAAGGGAGATTTATGAGGAGTGTTCTTTGAAGCTCCGGACTCCGGATTACAGTGCCCGGGGATTGATGTTGAAATACCGGGTAGAGGTGGTGTGTACGACGGATGATCCAGTGGACAGTCTGGAGTATCATTTGAAATGTAAGGCCGATGGGTTTCAGGTGAAAGTACTTCCGACCTGGCGTCCGGATAAAGCGATGGCTGTTGAGAATCCGGAGAATTTCCGTGCTTATATGGAGAAACTGGCTATGGTATCCGGTGTTGCTATCAGCAGGTATGAAGATATGCTTGCTGCGTTGCGGAAACGGCATGATTTTTTTGCTTCGGTGGGGTGTCGGCTTTCTGACCACGGAATTGAAGAATTTTATGCAGAGGATTATACTCAGGCTGAAATTGGTGCTATTTTCAATAAGGTATATGGCGGTGTGGTGTTGAGCCGGGAAGAAATCAGAAAATTCAAATCGGCGATGATGCTGGAATTTGCTGTCATGGATTGGGAGAAAGGATGGACCCAGCAGTTTCATTACGGTACAATCCGAAACAGTAATACCAAGATGTTCAGGTTAATAGGACCTGATACAGGTTATGATTCGATTGGGGAATTCAGTACGGCGAATGCACTGGCAAAGTTTCTGGACCGTCTGGCTGTACAGGATAAGTTGACAAAAACCATTTTATATAACTTGAATCCTTGTGCCAATGAGGTCATTGCAACCATGATCGGTAACTTTCAGGATGGAGAGATTCCGGGTAAAATTCAATTTGGTTCCGGCTGGTGGTTTTCTGATCAGAAAGACGGTATGGAGAAACAGCTGAATGCTTTGTCTTTGCAGGGATTATTGAGTCGTTTTGTTGGGATGTTAACTGATTCCCGGAGTTTCTTGTCTTATCCCCGGCATGAATATTTCCGTCGTACATTGTGTAATCTGATAGGGGAAGATGTGGAAAAGGGTTTATTGCCGGTTTCGGAGATTGGTTTTCTGGGGCAAATGGTGGAGAATATTTGTTATAATAATGCGAAGAGGTATTTTAATTTTTGATTCGGGTATTGTTTTTTCACTGGATGGTAAGTTTGAAATTTTAAATTTAAAATCGAAATAGGATGGCTAAATTTTCAAAATTGCAAGTTTTGAGTGTGATGGCTGAAACGGGAATGGTTCCGGTTTTTTATCACAAGGACGTAGACATTGCAAAACAAGTGCTGAGAGCGTGCTATGCCGGAGGTGTACGGGCTTTTGAGTTTACCAATCGGGGTGATTTTGCCCAGGAGGTGTTTGCGGAACTGGTGAAGTTTGCAGCAAAAGAATGTCCGGAAATGATTTTGGGGGTTGGGTCTGTAGTAGATTCTGCGACTGCTGCTCTTTATATTCAACTGGGGGCAAATTTTGTGGTTGGTCCTCTTTTAAATCCTGAAATTGCGAAAGTCTGCAATCGCCGTTTGATTCCTTATACACCGGGATGTGGGACTGTGTCGGAAATCGGATTTGCCCAGGAAGCAGGTTGTGATTTGTGTAAGGTGTTTCCGGCTGGGAATGTCGGGGGGCCTTCTTTTGTTAAAAATGTCAAGGCACCTATGCCTTGGTCTATGTTGATGGTTACGGGCGGAGTTGAACCAACGGAAGAAAATCTGACCGCTTGGATAAAGGCTGGAGTTACCTGTGTCGGTATGGGGTCGAATTTATTTCCGAAAGAGGTTATTGTTGCCGGAGACTGGAATAAAATCACGGAATTAAGTAAAAATGCATTGTCTTATATAAAAAAAGCAAGGGGGTAACTGATGGCAACCGATTCAAAAAACAATTTAATGACCAACTGGCGTTGGTGGATGTGTGGTATGTTGTTTGTGGCAACGGCTGTGAATTATATGGACCGTCAGGTACTTTCCCTGACGTGGGATGAATTTATCAAACCGGAATTTCACTGGGATGAATCTCATTATGGTACGATTACCTCTGTATTTTCCATTGTGTATGCCTTTTGTATGTTATTTGCCGGACGGTTTATAGACTGGATGGGGACCAAAAAAGGATACCTTTGGGCCATCGGAGTATGGTCGGCCGGAGCCTGTGCTCATGCTTTGTGCGGGATAATTACTAAATCCTGGTTGGGATTGAGTGGTGCTGCAGAAATGGTTGCTGCCACGGGCGCAACAGTGACTATGATTGCTACAGTGAGCATGTGGTGTTTTATTGTGGCCCGTTGTGTATTGGCTTTGGGAGAGGCTGGTAATTTTCCGGCAGCTATAAAAGTGACTGCCGAATATTTTCCAAAGAAAGACCGGGCATACGCTACCAGTATTTTTAATGCGGGCGCGTCTATCGGTGCCTTGATTGCACCGCTTTCCATACCGTTACTGGCTAAATATTTTCAGGGCATAGGTGTGGGAAATGGTTGGGAAATGGCTTTTATTGTCATCGGTGCCTTGGGATTTGTCTGGATGGGTTTCTGGATTTTCTGGTATGATGAGCCTCATAAAAGCAAGCATGTCAATCAGGCAGAGCTGGATTATATCGAACAGGATCCGGATGATAATACTCAGGCAATTGGCACTCCCGAAAAGAAAATGTCTTTTTTGCAGGCTTTTTCTTATAAACAGACCTGGGCTTTTGCTTTTGGTAAATTTATGACTGACGGGGTGTGGTGGTTCTTTTTGTTCTGGACTCCTTCTTATCTCAATACCCAATTTGGTATTAAAACTTCGGATAATCTGGGAGTGGCTCTGATTTTTACATTGTATTTGATTACGATGCTTTCTATTTACGGAGGAAAATTGCCGACTATTATTATCAATAAGACCGGATTGAATCCGTATGCGGCCCGTATGCGTGCCATGCTGATTTTCGCTTTCTTTCCTTTGGTAGTACTGCTGGCTCAGCCATTGGGAACTATTTCTCCCTGGTTGCCTGTTATTATGATTGGTATTGGCGGGGCTGCCCATCAGTCTTGGTCTGCCAATATATTTTCAACGGTTGGCGATATGTTTCCGAAATCGGCTATAGCAACAATTACAGGTATCGGTGGTATGGCCGGCGGGATTGGTTCGATGATTTTGCAGAAAGTTGCGGGAAATTTGTTTGTGTATGCCGGTGAGACGAATATGGTTTTCCTGGGTTTTGCGGGTAAACCTGCCGGATATTTTATTATTTTCTGCGTTTGTGCTGTTGCTTATCTGATTGGATGGGGTGTGATGAAGGTTTTGGTACCTCAATATAAACCTATTGTTGTAGAATAGAATAATGAGTAATAAAAAAGAGCTGAATAACATTGTTTGTTAAACAGCTCTTTTTTATTTTAAGTAATTGCTTAGTTTATCATTTCCCGGCCCATAAATTCCTGTAATACTTTGGGCAGGCGTATTCCTTCCGGGCATTGATTGTTTTCAAGTAATGCGGCTACGATACGCGGCAATGCCAAAGAACTGCCGTTCAAGGTGTGGCAAGTGGTTGTTTTTTTATCACCTTTATCTTTGAAACGTAGTTTCAGACGGTTGGCCTGGAATTCTTCGAAATTGGAAACGGAACTAACTTCCAACCATTTTTCCTGTGCTTTTGAGTAAACTTCAAAGTCATACGTTAATGCGGATGTAAAACTGATGTCACCTCCGCACAAACGGACAATCCGGTAAGGAAGTTCCAGTTTAATCAGTAGGCTTTCAACGTGTTTGACCATGCCTTCTAAAGCTTCATAGGAAAGTTCCGGACGTGTAATCTGTACGATTTCTACTTTGTCGAATTGATGCAGACGGTTCAGGCCCCGTACATCTTTGCCGTAGGAGCCGGCTTCTCTCCGGAAACAGGCTGAATAAGCAGTGTTTTTAATAGGGAGTTGGTCACCATCTACAATAGTATCCCGGTATATGTTGGTTACCGGAACTTCTGCCGTCGGAATAAGATAAAGATTGTCTTCCTGGATGTAATACATCTGTCCGTCTTTATCCGGGAGCTGTCCGGTTCCATAACCTGAGTCTGCATTTACCATCAACGGGGGTTGTACTTCCTGATAGCCTGCTTTTATATTTTCTTCCAGGAAGAAATTGATCAAAGCCCGTTGCAATTTTGCGCCAAGGCCTTTATATAGCGGGAATCCGGCTCCTGTAATTTTTACGCCTGTTTCGAAATCAATCAGGTTGTATTTTTTGGTTAGCTCCCAATGCGGTATGTCGTTTTCGTGTTTTTGGGGAATGTTGTCGACAATCTTTATAATTTCGTTATCAGCTTCTGATTTACCTTGAGGAACTGATATATGTGGCATATTCGGTAAACGGAGCAGGAGATTGTTCAGCTCAGTGCTTACTTCGTTGCCTTGACTGTTCAGTTCGGCAATGGAGGTTTTCAATTCTGTTGTTTCCTGACGTTTTTTTTCTGCTTCTTCTTTTTGACCGGAGTGCATCAATTGACCAATCTGTTTAGCTATGCTGTTCATTTTAGCTTGTCTGGTCTCTGTTTCTTGCTGAAGCGATTTGCGCTGATTGTCGAGTGCTATGATTTTTTCAACGATTTCCCGGGCGTCCACATTTTTTACTGCCAGACGCTCAATGACCGTTTCCTTATTTTCCTGGATAAATTTCAGATTCAACATAACGATTAATTTTGATGTCCAAAAATACAAAAAACTCCTGTATTCGTGCAGAATACAGGAGTTTGATATTTCATTTCTTTTCAGTTTATTCTGCAACAGCTTCCACTGAAACGAACGATTTGTTATTCTTTTTCTTGCGGAAAACAACGATACCGTCTATCAGTGCAAATAAAGTATGGTCTTTACCCATACCTACATTTTCACCCGGATTGTGTACAGTACCTCTCTGACGAACCAGAATATTACCGGCTTTCGCAAATTGTCCACCCCAAATTTTTACTCCTAATCGTTTGCTTTCTGATTCACGGCCGTTCTTAGAACTACCGACTCCTTTCTTATGTGCCATATTGTATAATAATTTAAGAAGTTACAATAAAATAAAATTAGTCAGCATGCTTTAAGCATTAATAGATTCAATCTGAATCTGAGTCAGATATTGACGGTGGCCGTTCTTTCTTTCAAAAGTTTTTCTTCTTCTTTTCTTGAAGATAATTACTTTATCCCCTTTCAGATGACTGAGTACTTTTGCGGTAACTTTAGCTCCTTCTACTTTAGGTGTACCGATTTTAACCTGACCTTCACTGTCCACTAAAAGAACGTTGTCGAATTCAACCTGTGCACCTTCTTCGGCTGCCAGTCTGTGAACATAAACCTTACGGTCTTTTTCTACTTTAAATTGCTGTCCTGCAATTTCAACAATAGCGTACATTTGTTTTATTGTTTTTATTGTTAATACCATGGGGTGGGTGTTATCCGCTTATTGTACCCCTAAGGAAAATTTGCGGTGCAAAGGTAAGGTTTATTTTTTGTGTTGCAAAAGAATTTCTTTCTTTTTCCAATAATTTGGTTATTGGATATATTTTACTAAGACAAATTTTTAGTTTTTGTTTAAGGGACTTTGTCCCGAATGGCTGTTCTGACAGCCTTTGATAAAGCACTTTGCAAGGATTTATTAAAATTTACAATTTTCAAACTTTCAACTAAAGAAATTTGGTTACTATAAAATGGGATATAGGCTTTGATAATTTTATGAACTTCATTAGAAATCTTGTTCAGAGTGAATATCGTGCGATTTTATCAGCAGAACGTTTACTGTAAATTATTTTTCTAAATTTGCAGAACCAATAAAGTATTGCATCATGAAATATATAGCAAAATTTATCATGTGGTTGGGGGGATGGAAGTTCAGGGGAGAACTGCCCCAAGAGAAAAAGGCGGTGATTATATCGGTGCCGCATACTTCCAATTGGGATTTCGTATGGGGAGAACTGGCTTTTTTGAGCCAGGGAATACCAGCTTTTATATTGATGAAAAAAGAGTTTTTCTTTTTTCCGTTGGGAGCCATTTTAAGGGCGTTGCGTGTGATTCCTGTAGACCGGGGTAATAAGGACAGTCAATTGGTGGAGCAGATGGTGACCGAATTTGATAAACGGGATTCCATGTATCTTTGCATTACCCCGGAGGGGAGCCGGAAAAAAAGGAAAAAGTGGAAGAAAGGTTTTTTGGTTATCGCTTATGCTGCTAATGTTCCTGTGTATTTGGGACGTATTGACTATAAAGGGAAATATTGTGAGGTGGGACCTTTATTTTGTCCTACCGGAGACGTGGAGGCTGATTTGGCATATATCATGAATACTTATCACGATGCGAATCCGAAATATCCGGAGAATTTTTCATACGGTAATTAAAATCATTAGTTAGCCGGTGCATTTGTGTATGTAGTTTTGCTTGTTTCTAAAGCTGTAACAAGATGATGAATAAACTGGTTTATTGGGGAAAGGGACTTTTCATGTGTTTCTGGTTTGCCGGATGTGTACATTCCAAGGAAGCGGAAATTATTAATCAGAAAGCCTTTTTGTTGCCGGTTATTGAAGAAAAGCAGTTGGAGAGGCCGGCTGATACGGAGACGGAAAAACGGATGAGAAATCAGGGGTTGGTGGACATACAGGAAATCGACTCAACAATTCAGGTCTATCTTGTGTATGCAACGACGGCTAATTTTGTAGGAAAGGTTTTGTATTCGGATATCCGTAAGGCTTTTATGTTGCCGGAAACGGCAAGGCGTTTGGCGGATGCTCAAAGGCGTTTGAAAATGTTGAGACCGGAACTTAGTTTAATGGTCTATGATGCTGCCCGCCCAATGGATGTTCAGAAAGAGATGTGGGACAAGGTGCGGGGAACAGACAAACGGGTATATGTCAGTAACCCGGCCAACGGAGGTGGATTACATAATTATGGAGCTGCGGTGGACCTTACATTGGTGGATGCGACGGGACTGCCTTTACCTATGGGAAGTCCTTTTGATTGGTTTGGTGATGAGGCTCGTCCGGATCGGGAAGAGGAATTGATAAAACAAGGGAAAATGATTTTATTGCATTTACATAACCGTCGCTTATTACGTAAAGTTATGACGGATGCCGGATTTAAAATATTGCCCAGCGAATGGTGGCATTTTAATCTGATTTCCAGAGAGGAGGCAAAGAATACACTTAAAAGGATAGAGCTTAAAAACGGGGAATAAATGTTTACGGGTGAGATTACATCATATATTTGTCAATGAAAATGAACTGCAAACCGGGGGAAGAGGCTGAATTTGTCCGGCTTATGCCGGGGCGCAGTGTGATTGTGGATTGAAAATCTAAACTATGAAGCTTGCTTTAATTCAATCAGAGTTAGTCTGGGGGAATGTGACGGAAAATTTACGCCGGTTTGATGAGAAAATGGAATATTGCCGGGGATGTGATATTATTTTGCTGCCTGAGATGTTTACTTCCGGGTGTATGATGGTGAAAAAATCCCGGGAAGTTGCTGTGGCAGAAAAGAAAACGGTTGCTTGCCGGTTTGATGATGTACGGCGGAAAATGTTGGAATGGGCGGGAAAATATACAGCCGTTATTGTCGGTTCGACTGTTTATGAAGAGAAGAGCCGGTATTACAATCGTTTGATTATTGCGTTTCCGGATGGCAGGTGTGAATATTACGACAAACGGCATTGTTTCCGGATGGGGGGAGAGAATGAACATTTTTCTCCCGGTAACCGGCAGGTTGTGTTTGAGTATCGGGGAGTAAAGATTGCTACTTTTATTTGTTATGATTTGCGTTTTCCTGTATGGAGCAGGAATACGGAAGGATATGACCTGGCTGTATATGTGGCGAATTGGCCGGAGACCCGGCGGGATGTGTGGAGTATTTTGTTGAGAGCCAGGGCTATAGAGAATCAGGCTTTTGTTGCCGGAGTAAATTGTTTTGGGGTGGATAACAACGGAATTCGTTATGCCGGAGATTCCATGGTGGTGGATGCACGCGGAAATATATTGGGCAATAGTAATGAATTTCAGGAAGAGGTCCTTGTCGTGGATTGTGATATTACAGCTTTGCATGAGTTCCGGCGTAGGTTCTCTGTGTTGGATGACCGGGATTTTTTTCAGATACAATAGGTGATTCATTTAGTTGTATCAGGAGGTAGGAAATTTGTCAAAATGGATTCTGACATTTTGATGCACTTTCTTCTTTTCGTATTCATATTTGCAGATTAATTCTGTTAATTTTTATATTTTTGCAGATGTTTGCTGGTTGTGAAATAATCAAATTGTTTACGTATATGAAATATTTATTACTTACGTTTATAGGAGTGGCTATGATGTTGAACTCTGGAGCACAGGAAAAAGTACTGACAATGGAGGATGCAGTACTCGGTTACCATCTTTATCCTAAGAATTTGTATATTCAGTGGCAGGGGGAGAAGAATGTGCTTACTTATGCAAAGGGGCCGGAGCTGATAGGAGAAAATGCAGACGACGGAGAGAAAAAAGTAATTATGACAGTGGATGAATTGAATCGTATTTTGGGGTCCGATTTGAAAGGATGGCCTCAATATACTTGGAAAGATGGAAAAACACTGGTCATCATGCGTCAGGGAAAACTGACTGAAATAGATGTGGATAAAAAAGTGTTGCTAAATAGTTTTGTTCTGGCCCAAGGAGCTCAGAATGTGGTTTCCAACGGAAAAGAGTTGGTGGCCTATACGAAAGGCAATAATTTATTTTATGTGGATGCCAATGGCAATGAATTTGCTGTGACTGATGACAAGGACCTGAATATCGTGAATGGTCAGTCCGTGAGCCGGAATGAATTTGGTATTCATGGCGGAATTTTCTGGTCTCCGGATGGAAAAAAGTTGGCTTTTTACCGGAAGGATGAGAGTCTGGTAGGTACTTTCCCTTTGTTGGATATAAATACCCGGACGGGGTCTTTGCGGGAGATTAAGTATCCGATGACGGGCATGAAGTCTGAGCAAATCAGTTTGGGAGTATATCATGTTGCGTCGGGAAAGACTGTATTTCTTGATGTGGATGATTTCGGACGGGAGCAGTATCTGACCAATATAGCCTGGGGACCGGCTTCAGATTATATTTATGTGCAAGTGCTTGACCGTGCTCAAAAACACATGCATCTGAATCAGTATGAAGCCAGGACGGGAAAGTTTGTAAAAACTTTGTTGAAAGAGCAGAATGATAAATATGTTGAGCCGTTGACTCCAATCGTGTTTTTAAAAAATGAGCCTTCAAAGTTTATTTACCGGACAAATAACCGGGACGGTTATTTTAATCTGTATCTGGTAGATGCAAATTCGGGCAAAGTATTGAAAAGAATAACTGACGTGGAAGCTGATGTGGAAATGTTGGGACAGGACGGAAAGGCTGTTTATTATACTTCGGCAGAAGTGAGTCCTGTTGATAATCATTTGTTTAAAGTAGAACTGAAATCCGGAAAAAAGACACGTCTGACACAGGCTGAAGGATGGCACAAAGTGACAATGAGCAATGATATGAAATATTTTGTGGATAACTACAGTAGCCTGAATGTCCCGCGTGTGATTCATTTGATGCGGAATGATGGCAACCGGGTGAAAGAATTACTGAAAGCTGAAAATCCGACGAAAGACTATAATTTCGGGGAAATTACTATGGGAACGGTGAAAACGGCTGACGGTAAATTCGATAATTACTATCGGCTGATAAAGCCGATGAATTTCGATTCTTCCAGGAAATACCCTGTTATTGTTTATGTATATGGAGGGCCGCATTCGCAGATGGTGAAAAATACATGGCAGGGAGAATTGCGGCGTTGGGAAATGTATATGGCTCAGCATGGGTATGTTGTATTTGTGATGGACAACCGTGGAACTTCGAACCGTGGAGCTGAATTTGAAAAAGCTATTCATGGCCAGTGTGGTCAGGCTGAAATGGCCGATCAGATGGAAGGCATCCGGTTTCTGAAATCGTTACCCTATGTGGATGCCGACCGGATAGGTGTGCATGGCTGGAGTTATGGCGGGTTTATGACTATTTCACTGATAACGAATCATCCGGAGGTATTTAAAGTGGCTGTAGCCGGAGGTCCGGTAATTGATTGGAAATGGTATGAAGTTATGTATGGAGAACGTTATATGGATTCTCCCAATACCAATGCCGCAGGTTATGAGAAAACCAGCCTTATTCGCAAAGCAAAAGATTTGAAAGGGAAATTGTTGATTTGTCAGGGAGCAATAGATAATGTGGTTGTGTGGGAACATAGCCTGAGTTTTATCCGGGAATGTATTAAAAATAATGTGCAGGTTGATTATTTTCCTTATCCGTGTGCGGAACATAATGTATTCGGGAAGGACCGGATTCATTTGATGCAGAAAGTAACGGATTATTTTGAAGATTATCTGAAATAGTTTTAAAATGGACGGGGTGAATGCCCCGTCCTCATGTGTCAGGGTATGCGTATTGATATATTGAGTGTTGTACCTGAATTGTTGGTGAGTCCTTTGAATCATTCAATTATCAGGCGTGCACAGGATAAAGGAATCGTGGAGATTCATATTCATAATATCCGGGATTGGTCTAAAGATAAATTCCGGAAAGTGGATGATTATCCTTTCGGGGGAGAGGCCGGATTGGTGATGATGATACAGCCGGTGTTTGATTGTATCCGAGAGTTGACAGCCCAACGGCATTATGATGAGGTTATATATACAGCACCTGATGCTCCTGTTTTTAACCAGAAAATGGCCAATGAATTATCATTGAAAGAAAATATTATGATTTTGTCCGGTCATTATAAAGGGATTGACCAGCGTATCCGGGATTATTTGGTTACCCGTGAAATTTCCGTCGGGGATTATGTTTTGACTGGCGGAGAGTTGCCGGCGTGTATTATAACAGATGCTATCGTGCGTTTGATACCGGGAGCTATGAATGACGAGACTTCGGCTTTGAGTGACTCTTTTCAGGATAATTTGCTGGCTCCTCCGGTTTATACCCGTCCTGCTGAATTTAATGGATGGAAAGTTCCTGATATTCTCCTTTCAGGCAATCATGCGAAGATCCGCGAATGGCAGGAAAAGATTGCTTATGAACGGACAAAGGCTTTACGGCCTGATTTGTTGGAAGAATAATTTAAGTGGGATATAGATAGTTAAAACAGTAGCTGTGATTGGCTTATGAATTTTTTTTCTCTGCTGTTGCGTCAGGAAACGGAGTTTGGGTAATTAAGCTGTATGTTTTGAGTAATTGTTGTGTGGTTGATATTTGATAATTCCGGATATTAAAAATTCCGAAAGGGGATATTTTTATATTATTTTTCCGGCAGTACAGGGTTGTATTGACGATGATTTGAAAATGTGCGAACAATTGGAAGAAGAGAGGGGTATATAATATTTTTTCTGTTTTTTTGGAAGATTTTAAAGTTAACTTCAATATATAAGTGAAAATCAATATCTGTGCTTGTCCGTTGTTTGAGTTGCCGGAGTATTTTACGGACCAGAAGTTTAAAAAACAATCGGGTATTTCCCGGGTAGTACTGTTTTGGTGATGGAATATAAAATCAATACTTTTCATGATTATATAATATTCATCTGAAGTATATTTTGTGCCATTGTCTATCAGATTCATGGGCATTTTATATAGAAAGGTTGCAATTTTGTTTGTTTTATTGCTGAAAATAAATTTACCTGTTAGTAACCGTGTTAGGTAAATTAGTAAGCAACTGGGTATGAAAGTGGCGGTTCCACCTTTCCCGTTGCTTAACACCTTACAGGCTGTGGGCACATTAATGCTCCACACGGGGGTATGGAACCGCCGTATGGAACGCAGGTATCAGATAATACCTGCGCGGGTTGGCAGTTTCCTGCCTGTAAGGAATGTTAAGCGTTGCAAATATATGACTTTTCGGATATAAATAAAGTAGAATTGTTCATTATGTTATATGATATTCTGTGTTTTTGTAAAACAAGTGATTAAGTAATGAAAAAATTAAGTATGCTCCGGATAAATATGGATGGCTTGTGTCAAGGGGATATAAACCGGCATGTTGTTTATGGTATTTAAAATCTTGTCAAAAGGAAACAGGTTTATATAATTAACATACTATATTTTTTTCCGGAATATCCACCGGAGTATCACAATGAATATTAAAAAAGAGGAGATAAAGAGCAGAAAATGTCCGTACCGGAGGTCAGAATGTTTATCGAGAATGCTGATTGCTCCGATGAAAAGTCCTACGAGCAGGATAGAATAAGCCAGCCGGGAGGTTACGTTGCGTAACATTTTCTGAATTTCAGTCATATCCGTAAATTGTAATTCGTGTTTGATTTCTCCTTGTTTTAATTTGTAAAGGATTTCACTGATGTCTCCCGGGGCTGTTTTTAAGAGAGTTGAATAACCTTTAAGAGTTTGGTAAAGTTCTGCTGCAAGTTTCCGGGGAGAGAATTGCGTCATAACCACTTCTTTGGCATAGGGTATGATTAATTTTGCAAAAGGGATGTCCGGGTCCAGTCTTTCGGCTACTTTTTGAATGGCAGCCAGTGCTTTGGCTAACATGAAAATGCCTGAAGGCAGACATAAATTGTATTTGGTAATGAGGTCCAGGCATTCCTGAATCATTTTGGCGTAATTGAATTTTTCAACTGGGAGTTGGGAATATCGTTTTATCATTTGTTGTAAATTGAAAATCAGATCATCCCGGTGGTCGAAAAATCGCTGATCGCATAATTGAATCATGGAGTCGGCCAGGCTTATCGGATCACGCCGTGCGAATCCGATAGAGAGATGAGCCAGAAAATTCATTTCACGCGGACGAAGAGCTCCGACCATGCCAAAATCAATGAAAGCAACCCGGTTTTCAGGTAAAATGAACAGATTCCCGGCATGAGGGTCTGCATGGAAAAAACCTTCTTTGAAAATCATTGTTAACAATGCTTCGGCACCATTTCGTGCTATTTGTTCAGGGTCCAGTCCGGCAGAACGTAATAATTCAGGATCATCAGGTGACATTCCGAAGATTCGTTCCATGATAATCATTTTATGAGTTGTATATTTCATGTTGACGCGGGGAATACAGATGTGCGGGTCGTCTTTGAATATTTCCCGGAACCGGAGCAGATTGGTTGCTTCATTGTAATAATTCAGTTCTTTGAAAATACTTTCTCCGAATTCATCGACAACTCCGATAATATTGATAGCTTCCATTTCCTGATACTCCCGGGCCAGGCGTTTGGCTACGTAACGCATCAGATAGAGGTCTAATTTGATTTTTTGGTCGATGTTTGGTCGCCGGATTTTAATGACTACTTCCTGTCCGTCTTTTAAACGTCCGGTATATACTTGTCCGATAGAAGCTGAGGCGATGCAATGTGGATTGAATTCGGAAAATACATCTTTGATTTGTGCCCCCAATTCATCTTCAATCAGACGGACAGCCAGATGATCATCGAAGGGCAGAGCATTGGTCTGTAATTTTTTCAGTTCTTTGCGGAATCTCTCTGAGAGAATGTCGGGACGGTCGGCCAGGATTTGTCCGAATTTCACATATGTAGGACCAAGGTCTTCAATGGTTAGCCTGAGCCGTTCCTGTGTGGTATAAACCGGTTTATGCCGTCGGATTTTTCGTTTCCGGATGTGGCGTCCGAAAATAGAACGGTTGACTATTTCACGAAAACCGTGTTTTGTGATGATTCCCAGAATTTGAATGGTGCGGGTGATTTTCAGGTATCCGACATATAAATCAGTTATTCTCATTCTTTGTCTGTTTTAGGGATTGAATTATCCGGCAAACCGGCTTCTTCCAGTAATGTGTTTAATTTTTCGACGGCGATGGTTAGTTCGTCAAGTGTTTTGTTCAATTTTTTATCCCGTTTGGGAATAAATAATTGTTGAAGAAGCAGCGTTCCGTTCAGACCTTCCATTATTCCTGCGAGCTGGTTGCTAAGCTGGCGGGCCGATTTGGGATCCCGGTGCATTTTATGCTCAATGATTCCGGAAACTTTTTCAATGAAAGTTTCCCGGTCGCTGAGCGAAGCGGTAATGGAAGCTCTCAGTAAAAGAAATAAAAGGTCTTTGGCCATAATTTCAGATTTAGGTATGGTCTGTTTAACGGAAAGGAAGTTTGTCAGGTTGCTGAGAAGCAGTTATATTCCCTGAAAAAAATGGTCCCGGCATTTAATCAGTTTAAATGTTTTTTACTGCTGTAGGAATTTGTAAATTTGCGGCTTTAGTGAAAATAGTGTTTTATATGGAATGGATGTATAATTTGTTTTTCGGAGGGGGAATCGGGCATTCAATATTGTTGGTGGCCACAGTTATTTTTATGGGGATTTTATTAGGAAAAATAAAGATAGCCGGTATTTCTTTGGGAATCACCTGGATTCTTTTTGTGGGAATTTTTTTCAGTCATTTTAATATGCGGATGGATCCGGAAGCACTTCATTTTTTGAAAGAGTTTGGTTTAATTCTGTTTGTGTATTCCGTGGGATTGCAGGTGGGCCCCGGTTTTTTTTCTTCTTTTAAAAAGGGAGGAATGACTTTAAATATGTTGGCAGTATTGATTATTTTTTTAGGTATATTGACAACTTATGTGATTTATAAGGTGACCGGCTTGCCTATAACTACGATGGTTGGCATTTTATCCGGTGCCGTAACAAATACTCCGGGGTTAGGTGCTGCGCAGCAAGCTTTTTTTGATATTACGGGAAAAGAAGGTACAGATATTGCGATGGGTTATGCGGTAGCTTATCCTTTAGGTGTGATAGGTATTATTGTGGCTATTATATTGATTCGTCGTATATTCAGGATTTCTTTTGAGAAAGAGAATGAGATGCTTCAAAATGAACGGGAAGAAAAGGCAGTCCGTGCCACTCATGTTTCTGTTTTGGTAAAAAATCCGGCTTTATTTGGCAAGGAAGTGGCTGAGATAGCCGATTTGATTGACAGAAAATTTGTTATATCCAGGGTTTTGCATGAGAATTCGGGAATTGAGATTGCTTATTCGCGTACACATCTGGAGCAAGGGGATAAATTATTTATTATTGCTGCGAAGCAAGATATCGGTCCGATAATCGCTTTTATTGGCGAACGTTTGGATATGCATCGTGCGGATTGGGAGCAACTGGATGCCAATCTGATTTCCAGGCGCATCGTAATTACCCGGTCTGAAATCAATGGTAAAGCTTTGGCTGATTTACATCTAAGGGGTGGGTTCGGAGTAAATGTGACCCGGGTGAATCGTTCCGGGTTGGATTTGGTGGCCAGTCCGGGACTGGAATTGCAGATTGGAGACCGGATTACTGTAGTCGGTACAGACAAGAATGTCGGCAATGTGGAGAAGATTTTGGGAAATTCGTTACGTCGTTTGCGGGAGCCTAATCTGGTGCCTATCTTTTTAGGTATAGCTTTGGGTATTTTGCTGGGAAGTATTCCCTTTACTTTTCCGGGTATACCCCAGCCTGTGAAATTAGGGCTGGCGGGAGGACCGTTGATTGTTGCTATTCTGATTAGTCGTTTCGGGCCGCATTACAAATTAGTGACATATACGACCATGAGTGCAAACCTGATGATGCGTGAAATCGGAATTTCCTTATTTTTAGCATGTGTCGGTCTGGATGCTGGGGCGGGGTTTGCGGATACTGTGATAAATGGTGGTTATGCCTGGATAGGGTATGGTTTTATCATCACTTTTTTACCGTTGATGATTGTTGGAATGATAGCCCGGGTAGTATATAAAATAAATTATTTCACTTTGATGGGATTAATTGCCGGGAGTACGACTGACCCGCCGGCATTGGCATATTCAAATAATATAGCCGGTAATGACATGCCTTCTGTCGGGTATGCAACAGTTTATCCTTTGACTATGTTTTTACGTGTATTGACAGCACAGCTTTTGGTATTGTTTTTAATGTAATTGGTTTATGGGTTTCGGTATTGCAGATTTGAGTATTGTTCCTGTGCGTCGTGAACAGTCGGAGAGAAGTGAGATGGTATCTCAGGTCCTTTTCGGGGAATTGTTTGAGGTATTGGAAGTGGCAGAGAAATGGGTATATATCCGTTTGGTGCATGATGGATATGAAGGTTGGATTGACCGGAAAATGTATTTGCCGGTATCCGATGAATATGCGGCAAATTATCAGGCAGAAGAACCTGTGCTGGCGACCGAAGTATTTAATATTGTAACCAAGGAGGGGGATTATGGAAATAAACTGATTGTTTCCGGTAGTGCTTTCCCTTTTTTCGATGTGGATACAAAAAAAATGCAAATAGGAGAAGACACCTATACTTTGGTAAGCAAAATCAAGGAGGTGGGAATTGATAGTTTGAGGGATTTGATTATAGGTTATGCTTTGATGTATTATAATACTCCTTATCTGTGGGGAGGACGTACTCCGTATGGGATTGATTGTTCCGGTTTATCGCAGATTGTTTATAAGATGGCAGGCATCTTTCTGCCGAGGGATGCTTCGCAGCAAGTGGCCAACGGACAGGATTTTTCGTTTGTGGAGGAAGCATTGCCGGGTGATCTTGCCTTTTTTGGAGATGATTCAGGTGCTATAACCCATGTAGGAATTATTTGGGAACAGAATCGTATTATTCATGCTTCAGGGCGGGTCAGAGTGGATAAAATTGATCATCAGGGTATTTTTAATGAAGACTTGAAACGTTATACCCACAATCTGAAAGTGATAAAACGGATTATTGAAGAGGGGTGACAGACATCCGTTCGTCATAAGTTCCGGACTAAAGTTTCCCTTCTGTGCCGCAACAAAATAATAAATCCAGTATACTCAGGTTAGGGATAAACGGAAACCGGTCACTAAAAGTTTGGCGGTAGGGATGGACCGGAAAATCAGTATCGGGTTTTCGTTTGGCAGGTTTCGGATGAAAGGCATTCCGCAGGTCTGTGTAAACGGTTCCGTTTTCAGGGATATAGTCGTTTGTCATCTGAAGAGGACGTTTTATTCTCAGAAAGCCAAGTATGGTTTCCAGGATAGCGTTGTTTAAGTCAAGTAAATAGGTTTCTTTTTTTTCAAAAAAAGGCATAAGTTCATCTATATAATATTCATAATATGGTGAATTTTTGTATGCTGATTCTATACTCCGGAGATGTAATTTTTGCCAGGGAGTAGCATACATAATTTTCAAATCTTTTGTTAATGTTTTGCTGTTTGCTTTGACAACCGGAACTGTCAGAGAAATAGTTCCGTTAGCTGTCATGATTTCACAACGGTTCCGGTAACTTTGTTTTCCGAAATTTTCAAATTGTTCAATAATAATGTGCCGGGATTGTTTAATTGCCATAAAATAAGCAACCGGGGGAAAATAGGCAGTATTTAATAACAGGTTTTCCATTCAGTTATTGTTTCTTTTATGCTTACAAAAATAGAAAAAAATATTTTGTAGGTTAAAGATGTTAAAATGTCATTTGATTTATCACGAATGTATTACAGTAAATTTTTAAAATTGCAATCTTTGTGTGTCAAATTTTAAAATTGCAAATTTTTATTGTTAAAATTTTAATAAAAAATTGCAATTACTTAGATTAATTCCTATCTTTCGAATGCTGAACTGAATTAAACGCTATTTATGTTTTGTTTAAGAGTGAATTTAGTTAAAGAGGGAAAGGGGTAGATTTTCAACGCAATCAGAACTTTTGCCTTAACAAATTCGTAAAACGTTTAGAATGTTCCTGTGAAAAATGATTATTTGAATTTTTTAACAATCTTTTGATGATGTGTAAATGTGTGAATATGTATTAATTATAATAAAGGTGAGAATTGCATGTTTATCAGATGGATTTTAAGCAGGATACAGCATAATATTAATGCTAATTGTGTTGTAAGATGAGATGGAATATAACTGTCAATGATCCTTTATTGGAACCTTTTCTTCCGGTTATCCGTCGCAGGCATGAGAAAAGCGTGTTGAAGGAACTGGAGTTTTCCGGTCGTAAAAGGATGTTGTCGGATTGTTTTAACAATCATTTGTATTTTGGTTTGCATTGTACAGAAGATGGCGGATGGATATTCCGGGAATGGGCTCCTAATGCAACTGCCATATATTTGGTCGGAGAATCCAATGAATGGCAAAAAAGAGAAGATTTCAGATTGCGGCCTGTTGGCAGTGGTGTATGGGAATTGAAGTTGCCGGCTGAATCGATGTGGCATGGTATGGATTATAAGTTATGGGTGGCATGGGAGGATGGTTGCGGAGAGAGAATACCGTCCTATGCCCGTCGGGTGGTGCAGGATGATTTATCCAAAATATTTACTGCTCAGGTATGGGCTCCCGAACAACCTTATTTGTGGAAAAATGCGGTTTTGCCCCGGTGCAGCCATCCGTTGATTTATGAGGCGCATGTGGGAATGAGCATGGAAAACAGGAGGGTTACTACTTTTAATGAATTCCGGGTTTATGTGTTGCCCAGAATAGTCGACCTGGGATACAATATGATTCAGTTGATGGGGATACAGGAACATCCTTATTATGGTTCTTTTGGGTATCAGGTATCTAATTTTTATGCTGTAAGTTCCCGGTTCGGAACTCCTGATGAGCTGAAACGGCTGATTGACGAGGCTCATGGCTTCGGAATAGGGGTGATTATGGATTTAGTGCATTCTCATGCCGTGAAAAATGAAGCGGAAGGATTGAGTTGTTTTGCCGGAGACTATAGTCAATATTTTTATCGGGGAGAGCGCGGAACACATAAATTGTGGAATTCACGGTGTTTTGATTACGGGAAAAATGAGGTGGTCAGTTTTCTGTTATCGAATTGTAAGTTCTGGGCTGAAGAGTTTCATTTTGACGGATTTCGTTTTGACGGTATTACCAGTATGTTGTATTGGGACCATGGCTTAGGGCGTGATTTTACAGAATACAAGTTTTATTATGACGGCAATCAGGATGAGGATGCGATTACTTATCTGACGTTGGCTAATAAACTGATTCATGAAATAAATCCTGACATGATTACTATTGCTGAAGATATGAGCGGAATGCCTGGTCTGGCACAGCCTGCAAGTGAAGGGGGAATAGGGTTTGATTTTCGGATGAGCATGGGAGTGCCGGATTATTGGATTAAGCTGATTAAAGGCAAAAAAGATGAAGAATGGCATGTGGGGGATATGTTTTATGAATTGACCAATAAACGTGCGGAAGAGCATACCATCAGTTATGCGGAAAGTCATGACCAGGCAATGGTTGGCGATAAGACTATATTTTTCCGTTTGGTGGATAAGGATATTTACACCGGGATGAGTGTGTTTGACCATAAACTGGTGATAGACCGTGGTATGGCTTTGCATAAAATGATCCGTTTATTGACGGTTGCTACGGCTGGTGACGGGTATCTGAATTTTATGGGAAATGAATTCGGGCATCCGGAATGGATTGATTTTCCGAGGGAAGGTAACAATTGGAGTTATGAACATGCCCGCCGGCAATGGAGCCTTGTAGACGATGCTAATCTGCGTTTCCGCTTTTTGAATGCTTTTGACAAAGCAATGATTGGGATTGTGAATAAAGCGGGCTTTTTTGAACCAATTCCGGAGCCTGTCGTAAGAGATAATGAACGTCAGATTCTGGTGTTCCGGAGGGGGAAATACTTGTTTGTGTTTAATTTCAATCCGGAGAATTCTTATTCGGATTACAGGTTTGACGCGGAGGCTGGAAAATATGTTCCGGTTTTGAATACGGACAGTGAGTGTTTTGATGGTTTTAACCGGATTGACGACCGGCAGTCGCATTTTACGCTCTTCCGGGACGGACGGAATTTACTGAGTTTGTATATACCGGCGAGGACAGCCTTGGTATTGCAATTACAGTAGGATGTTTTGTTCAGGAAGATGAAGTGAAAAATAAATTAAAAGATATAAAGTAAAATTTATTATGGCGTATTTGAAATTTAATAAGGATGAATTGGTGAATCTGGAATATTCACTGAAACGTGAAGTATTGGCAACAAACCGGGCGGGAGGTTATATGTCCTCTACGATTATTTGTTGTAATACCCGTAAATACCATGGTTTACTGATTGTACCTATTGATGAGTTCGGGGGTGAAAATCATGTGCTATTGTCGGGTTTGGATGAGACTGTGGTTCAGCATGGTCAGGCCTTTAATTTGGGGATTCATAAATATCCGGGCAATTATGAACCCAGAGGTCACAAATATATTATTGATTTTGAATATGAACCGGTATATACCCTGACCTATCGGGTAGGCGGGGTGATTTTACGCAAAGAGATTGTATTGGTACATAATGAAGATCAGGTGCTTATCCGTTATACTTTACTGGATGCCCATTCGGATACTACTTTGCGGTTGAAACCGTTTTTGGCATACCGGAATATTCATTCTTTATCTAAAGCGAATATGGTGGCCAATACGAAATATCAGGAGGTGGAAAATGGCATCTGTTCCAAATTATACAATGGCTTTCCGGCTTTAAATATGCAGATTAGCAAGAAAAATGAATTTGTGGCGACGCCGGATTGGTATTATAATGTAGAGTATATGGAGGAACGGAACCGGGGTTATGATTTCCGGGAGGATTTATTTGTTCCGGGATATTTTGAATTTCCGATAAAGAAAGGGGAGAGTATTATTTTTTCTGCGTCAGTGGAACCGGTAGCGACAACCCGTTTAAAAATGAAATTTCAGAAGCTGGTGGAAACACGTGCTCCGCGTGACAGTTTTGAAAACTGTCTGAAATATTCGGCTTCTCAATTTATAGTCCGGAGAAAAAAAGATACGGAAGTGGTTGCCGGATATCCCTGGTTCGGCCGGTGGGGGCGTGACACTTTTATTGCTTTGCCGGGTATAACCTTATCTGCTTCAAATGACACCAAAACCTGTAAAGATGTATTGGATACCATGATCCGTGAATTGCATAACGGTTTATTTCCCAATATCGGAAAAGAGCAGAATGCTTCGTATAATTCGGTGGATGCCCCGATGTGGTTTTTTAAGGCTGTGCAGGAATATGGGGATGCAGTTAAAGATGATATTGCCGTATGGAAAAGCTATGGTACTAAAATGAAAGCCGTTTTAAAAGCTTATCGGGATGGTATCAATGAATATGTGAAGATGGCGGATAACTACTTAATCTGGGCAGATGAACCAGGTAAGGCATTGACTTGGATGGATGCCATTGTCGGCGGGATACCGGTAACTCCCCGGGGAGGCTATCAGGTGGAAATCAATGCTTTGTGGTATAATGCCATTTGTTATGTTTTGAAATTAGCCCGGAATGCCGGAGATACTAAGTTTATAGAGGAATGGGAGGGTATGCCTGAAAAAGTGAGAGAGAGTTTCGTACACGTATTTTGGATTAAGGAAAAAGGGTATCTGGCGGATTTTGTGAATGGGGGAGGACAAAATGTGTATGTCCGTCCCAATCAGGTGATTGCCTGTTCTTTGGAATATAGTCCCCTTACAGACGAAATGAAGCGTGGAGTGTTGAATGTTGTTGAAAATGAATTGCTGACTCCCAAAGGCTTGCGTACATTGGCCCCAAAAAATGTTCATTATGAGGGGACTTATGAGGGCGATCAGGCTACCCGCGACCATGCTTATCATCAGGGTACTGTGTGGCCTTGGTTAATAGGGCCTTATATTGAAGCAAATTTCCGTTTGTATGGTAAAAAATTTGTGAAAACTGCAAAAGAAATTCTGGCCGGTTTTGAAGAAGATATGACAGTATATGGTGTTTGTTCGGTGAGTGAAGTTTATGACGGAAATCCTCCTTACACCCCCAATGGCTGTATTTCCCAGGCATGGAGTGTCGGTGAGATTTTGCGGAGCGGAGCATTGATCAGAAAGTATGAGAAGGCGAAGAAATGATAGGTGACTGTTTTTTCCGGTTGATTGCCGGAAAGTTTGTTTGAAGATGTTGTAGGAAAAAGATTGATTTATTATATTATGAAAACGAAAGTATTAATGTTTGGCTGGGAGTTTCCTCCTCACATCGCCGGGGGACTGGGAACTGCTTGTTTAGGGTTAACAAGAGGATTAGCCAAACAAGGAGTTGAAGTATTGTTCGTGATGCCGAAGGCCAGTGGGGATGAAGACCAGAGTGCTGCAAAGATTATTAATGCCAGTGATGTGGAATCCCTGTTCGAATATCACCAGATAGAAGAGTATTGGAAGAATATTAATTTCATGCAGGTTGGTTCCAACCTGATGCCTTATATGGACCCTGAAAGGTTTTCTTATGAAGTGAATAAAAGTATTCGTGGAGCTGGGAATGAAAAACGGATTGGTTTTAAAAATAAGTATGAGTTTTCCGGGAAGTATGGAGCCAACCTGATGGAAGAAGTGGCCCGTTATGCTCTGGTGGCGGCAACAATAGCTACTCAGCAGCAGTTTGATGTGATTCATGCTCATGACTGGTTGACTTATGCTGCCGGTATTGCTGCCAAAAGAGTATCCGGTAAACCGTTGGTGGTTCATGTTCATGCCACCGAGTTTGACCGGAGTGGTGAAAATGTGAATCAGATTGTATATAATCTGGAACGTCAGGGAATGCTGGAGGCTGATCGTGTGATTACCGTTAGCAATCTGACGCGTGATATTGTAATCAATCGTTACCACATCAATCCGGATAAAGTTTTTACAGTTCATAATGCCGTGGATTTTCAGTCCTATAAGGATATGGAAGTCAATAGAGGAATTAAGGAAAAAGTGGTTACTTTTCTGGGACGTATTACTTACCAGAAAGGGCCGGAATATTTTATTGAAGCTGCCAATAAAGTACTGAAACGTTATCCGAATGTACGTTTCGTCATGGCAGGGAGTGGGGATATGATGAATCGTTCTATCCGTCGTGTGGCAAAACTAAAGATAGCGACTAAATTTCATTTTACCGGTTTCTTACGGGGACAGGATGTGCAGAAAATGTTTGCTTATAGTGATGTCTATGTAATGCCTTCTGTTTCTGAGCCTTTTGGAATCTCGCCTCTGGAGGCAATGCGTTCGGGGGTACCTACCATTATTTCCAAACAATCGGGTGTGGCTGAGGTTTTAAAACATGCCATTAAGGTTGATTTCTGGGATGTGGATGCAATGGCTGATGCAATTTATGGTCTTTTGGCATATCCTGGTTTAGCGGAATTTGCTGCAAAATACGGTTTAAATGAGGTCAATACACTTAAATGGGAAAATGCGGCATTTAAACTAAAACAGATTTATGAAGAAGTGAAAAGGAGATAGGATGAGGTATTCCGACGTATTTAGCCATATATAAAACGAAATAATTATAAATAAATATAACACCATGGATAAAAAGACTTTATGTTTGTATTTTCAGGTACACCAGCCGATACGTTTAAGAAAATACCATTTTTTCGATATCGGGAAAAACAGGGATTATTATGATGATTTTGCCAACCGGACGATAACCCGCAAGGTGGCAGAACGGTGTTATCTTCCTGCTAACCGGATGATGCTGGATTTGATTAAAAAATATGGCAAGAATTTTAAAGTGAGTTTTTCGATTACCGGTTTGGCCATTGAACAATTCCAGATGTATGCGCCTGAGGTGATTGATAGTTTCAAGGAATTGGCGGCAACCGGAAGTGTGGAATTTTTGGCGGAAACCTATTCTCATTCTCTGGCTTGTTTGATGGATGAGAAAGAATTTAGACAACAGGTGAAACGCCATACTGCTTTGATGAAAAGTTTGTTTGGTGTGAAACCGGTGACTTTCCGGAATACTGAATTGATTTATTCTGATGAAATCGGGGAAATGGTTGCCGGTATGGGGTATACCACCATGCTGACCGAAGGGGCCCGTCATATTCTGGGATGGAAAAGTCCGAATTATGTTTATACCAATTCTGTCAATCCGAAGTTGAAGTTATTGTTAAAAAATTTCCGGTTGAGCGATGATATTGCTTTTCGTTTTTCTGACCGGGATTGGGACCAGTGGCCTTTGACTGCTGATAAATTTGCCGGGTGGTTGAATAATGCTGACGGTGAGATTGTCAATTTATTCATGGATTATGAAACTTTGGGAGAACATCAGGGTGCTGACACCGGTATTTTTGATTTTTTTTCTTCTCTTCCGGAGCAGGTTTTTAAATTTTCTGATTTTGAATTTTTGACACCGTGCGAAGCTGCTGTCAAACATCAGCCGATAGCTCCTTTACATGTTCCTTATCCTATTTCATGGGCGGATGAAGAACGCGATTTGACAGCATGGCTGGGCAATGAATTGCAGAATGAGGCGTTTGAGGAGTTATATAAAACCGGAAATAAGGTATATAATCTCAAAGATGAGGCTTTGCTGCGTGATTTTGACCGTTTACAGGCCAGTGATCATTTTTATTATATGTGTACTAAATTATTTTCGGATGGTGCTATTCACCAGTATTTCACTCCTTATGACACTCCTTATGAAGCGTTCATTAATTATATGAATGTGTTGAGTGATTTTATATTGAGGGTTGAACATGCTGTGACAAAAACACAAAATAAGGTTGAAAAAGCGAAGATGAAAGCTTTATCTACTGTTGAGAAAAAAACAGAGACTCTCGCAGTGACAGGAAAAAAAAGAAAGTAATTGTGAAGCATTGTTGTAAAATCGGACTATAATAAAATATTCAGGAGTATTAACAAATGTTATGTATTCCTGAATCTTGTTTTTTAAACTTTGATAATCCGGTGTTTACATAAAAACATTATTTTTGCAATCTCAAAAAATAACACGCTAAATTAAAATATGGATAATAATAAATTGAAGAATCCTGCTTATTTGTTCGAAGTAAGTTGGGAAGTTTGTAATAAAGTAGGGGGAATTCATACGGTAATTTCCACTAAGGCCCTGAATATGGTGAAAGAGTATAGCAACAGTCACATTCTTATCGGACCGGATGTATGGCGTTATACGGAACAGAATCCTGAATTTATTGATGACCAGCGTTTATTCCGTTCCTGGCGGCAAAGAGCAGCGCAGGAAGGTTTGCGTATAAAAGTGGGGCGTTGGAATGTTGCAGGCGAACCTATTGTTATTTTAGTTGATTTCAGTACTTTCATTACGCAGAAGGATGAAATTTTTGCTTCATTCTGGGAAAAATATAAACTGGATTCTATCAGTGGCCAATGGGATTATATCGAACCAGCTTTATTTGGTTATGCTGCCGGGAAAGTGATTGAAAGTTTTGTCCGTTTTAATTCTTCTTTGCGTCAGAGAATTATTGCTCAGTTCCATGAATGGATGACGGGTGCCGGCCTGTTGTATTTGAAGAGTGCTATGCCGCAGGTGGGATGTGTATTTACAACCCATGCTACGGTTTTGGGGCGGTGTGTTGCCGGAAATAGTTTGCCGTTGTATAACGAGATGAAAAATTATGTACCTGAAGAATTGGCACGTCGTTTTAATGTGATTTCTAAGCAGTCTTTGGAAAAGGCTGCTGCTCATCAGGCAGATTGTTTTACAACTGTAAGTGATATTACCGCAGCAGAATGTGTTCATTTTTTGGGTAAAAAAGTAGATATTGTTACACCTAATGGTTTTGAAAATGTATTTACGCCAACAGCAGAGGAATGGGGAAAAAAACGAAAAGCGGGGCGTGAGAAATTCTTGCAGATAGCCCGTGCTTTGTTGGGGTGTCCGGTGGGGGACGAAGCTCTTTTGGTTGGAATCAGCGGACGTTATGAATTTAAAAATAAAGGTATTGATGTGTTTATTGATGCCATGGGAGAACTGAACCGTGGGAATAATCTGAATAAAGAAGTTTTGGCCTTTATTTTGGTTCCTGCCGGACATGTCGGACCGAATAAAGAATTATTACATAACCTGAATGTTCCGGAACAATTTGTTGGCAGTGGCACATCCTATCTGACCCATTATTTGACGGACGAGACTAATGATCCTGTTATGAACCGGATTAAAGCTTTGAAATTGCGTAATTCGGAAGATGATAAGGTGAAAATTTTCTTTGTGCCTAGTTATCTCAATGGAGATGACGGTGTTTTCAATATGCCGTATTACGATTTGTTAGTAGGGATGGATTTAACCGTATTTCCGTCTTATTATGAACCTTGGGGATATACGCCGTTAGAAAGTCTGGCTTTTAAGGTGCCTACTTTAACTACGACGCTGGCGGGTTTTGGACTTTGGGTGAAAGAACATTATAATATGGAGCATCCGGGTATTGAGATTATTCACCGGGAAGATGGAGATACCAATAGTGTTGCAATGGCTATTGCAGAGTGGGTGAGGAATTATACTACGGAGGGAATTGCTGAAACGGACAGGGACAGGAATAATGCGAAAGATGTGTCGCGGATTGCTTTATGGGATAATCTGATTACCTATTATAAGCAAGCTTATGCCATGGCTTTGGATCGGGTGAATGAGCGTTTAAAGGAAATGCCTATGGGCGACCTTAATCAGAATTTGTCTTTTATCGAAAAGCAATTGACTGTGAATAATCCGAGTTGGGTCAGTGTTATGATTCATCGTTCTATTCCGGAAAAATTGCTGGCATTGGAAACTATATCTAAGAATCTCTGGTGGTGTTGGCATGATGAAGCCCGTGAACTTTTCCGGATGATTGATGTGGACAAATGGCGGGAATGTGGTCACAATCCGATTGTATTGCTGGATTCGATTTCGCTGAATCGTTATAAACAATTGGAGAATGATCCCGGCTTTGTGAAAAAGCTGGAGGAAGTGTATGAGCATTTTCAGGAATATATGGAGGGAAAGAAGCAAATGTCCGGAGACGGAGTTGCTTATTTCAGTATGGAATATGGTTTGCATACTTCATTAAAAATTTATTCCGGAGGATTGGGAATTCTGGCGGGTGATTATCTGAAAGAAGCCAGTGATAAGGGAACTAAGATTACTGCAGTGGGGTTATTGTACCGATATGGTTATTTTACCCAGAAGTTGTCTGCTACGGGGGAACAGGAAGCTGAGTATGAAGCTCAGGATTTTATGAAAATCGCAGTGACTCCCGTACGGGATGAAAACGGGAATTGGCAGACCGTCAGTCTGGTATTTCCGGGCCGTAATGTGTATGCCCGGATTTGGAGGGTAGATGTAGGACGTATTGAACTGTATTTATTGGATACTGATTTTGAAGATAATTTGCCGGAAGACCGGAGTATTACTCATCATTTGTATGGCGGAGACTGGGAAAACCGGTTGAAACAGGAGTTATTGTTGGGGTGTGGAGGTATTCAGGCATTACGTAAGTTGGGAATTGATGCAGCAACTTATCATTGTAATGAAGGACATGCGGCTTTTACGGGACTTGAACGGTTAAAAGAATATATCGCCGAACGGGGATTATCGTTTGCTGAAGCTGTGGAGGTGGTACGTTGTTCTTCTTTGTTTACTACACATACACCGGTTCCTGCAGGGCACGATGCTTTTTCGGAAAATATGTTGCGTACTTATATCTCACATTATGCAGACCGTTTGAAAATATCCTGGGAACAATTATTGGGATTAGGAAAAATCAATGTGACTGATCCGAATGAGAAATTTTCCATGAGTTTTCTGGCTGCCAATCTGGCTCAGGAAGTGAATGGGGTCAGTTGGTTACATGGTGAAGTAAGTAAAGACATTTTTAAAGGAATGTGGCCCGGATATATGCCTGAAGAGTTGCATATCAGCTATGTGACAAACGGAGTTCATTATCCTACCTGGACTGCTCCCGAATGGAAAAAGATAGAAGAAGATTTGTTTGGAAAAGATTTCCAAAATCATCATTACGATAAAAAATGTTTTGAAGAGATTTTTAAAGTACCGGATGCAGCGATTGCCGAAGTGAGGACTAAATTAAGAAAGCGGTTGATAGACCATATAAAACATCATTTGTTGACTGATGGTGTAGCTGCTTCCTATTTTACTCCGCGCCAGGTGTTACAGATTCAGGAAACCTTGCGGGATGATATACTGACAATTGGGTTTGCCCGTCGTTTTGCAACTTATAAACGGGCTCATTTGTTGTTCCGTAATCTGGAACGTTTGGATGAGATTGTAAATAATCCGGAGCACCCTGTACAATTCATTTTTGCAGGCAAAGCCCATCCTGCTGATAAAGCCGGACAGGATTTGATTAAACGGATTGTTGAAGTATCAAAATATCCGCAGTTTATAGGAAAAGTTATTTTCTTGCCTAATTATGATATGGATTTGGCGAAAAAATTGGTACAGGGTGTGGATATTTGGTTGAATACCCCGACCCGTCCTCAGGAAGCTTCGGGTACCAGTGGTGAGAAGGCTGCAATGAATGGTGTGATGCATTTCAGTGTGTTGGATGGCTGGTGGGTTGAAGGCTATCGTCCCGATGCAGGATGGATGCTGCCGATGAAACGTACCTTTGAAAATCAGGCTATGCAGGATGAACTTGATTCAGAAATGGTTTACAATATCATTGATGATGAAATTGCACCACGTTTTTATGATAAAAATGCCGACGGTTTGTCTCCGAAATGGATCAAGACTATTAAGAATACGATTGCTTATGTAGCTTCCAATTTTACAACAAACCGGATGCTGGAGGATTATGAACGGCAATATTATATACCGATGGCACATCGTTACCGTAAAATGATTGCCGATGATTTTGCTATGGCAACGGAAATTACAGAATGGAAGAATAAGGTAACCCGGGAATGGAGTAGTGTTGAGTTGGTAGGATTGAATTTGCCGAATCGTTCTAAGCAGATTATTGCATTGGGGAAATCTTATTGTGGTGAAGTGAAACTGGAGCTTGGGGAACTGGATATGCGGGAAGTTGGTGTAGAACTTGTTGCTGCGGAGCAGAAAGACGGGAAATTGATTATTCGTGAAAAGCATGATTTCACCCCTGTGTCTCAGGAAGGTAGTGTTGCTTTGTACCATATTGATGTCACGGCAGATGCTCCTGGCTTGCTGATGCTGGCTATACGTATTTATCCGAAGAGTGAGTTACTTCCGCATCGTCAGGATTTTGCTCTGGTGAAGTGGTTGTAATATTATATAGAGAAATGGGCTAAAAAAAGGAGTCAGAGTTACTGATTTTGCAGTGTGTTTTGTTTGCAAAAATAGATGAGTATTCATTAATCAGTACTCTGACTGATCTTGCTTGTCTGGCTGTCAGGACTGCCGGATGGTAAAAATTATTTCTGTTTTTGTCCTGATAGAGGAAATGTTATGACAGCAGAGTGGATTAATGTACATACACATCAGCCGGGCCAAGGAATTAGTGTTGCAGACCCTTGTTTAGGTGAAGTAAATTTTTCCGGAGAGGGATGCGTTTATTATTCTTTGGGGATACATCCTTTGTATATTGACGGGGATGTTGAATGTAAATTGACGGCAATCCGGGAGGCTGCTGCCGGGAAAAAGATTGTGGCTGTCGGTGAAGCTGGGTTGGACCGTAATTCGCCGGTGGGGATGGAAGAGCAGATGGTATTGTTTCAGCGTCAGGCAGATATTGCAGCAACCAATGGTTTGCCTTTAATCATTCACGGTGTGCGTGCGATTCCTGAAATTATTACAGTTTATAATCGGTGCCGGATTCATCGGGGATGGATTATGCATGGTTTTAATAACCGAAAAGAAATTCTGGAAGATTTGTTACGGCATGATTTTTGTATTTCGGCAGGTCGTGCGGTAATGGATGAAACATCTAATATTTATCGGTTATTGCCTGAAATACCTGCGGAGCGTTTGTTTTTGGAAACTGATAATTCCGGTTTTGCTATCGAAGAAATTTATCAGGTGGCGGCTGCAAGAAGAGGAGTATCAGTGGAGGAATTGCGACGTATCGTGAGGTCGAATTTTGAGCGTGTATTTCATAAATAGGCAGGTTGTTGACAGGAGCTATAAGGCTGTAAACTAAATTTTAAAGGTATATTGAACAAAGAATATGAGCGAATGGTTGAGTAGGACAGCATTATTATTGGGAGAAGAACGGTTGGAAAAGTTGCGGGATTCACATGTTTTGGTTGCCGGTTTAGGCGGGGTCGGGGCTTATGCAGCGGAACAACTCTGCCGTGCAGGAATTGGAGAAATGACAATTATAGACGGGGATGTCGTGGAGTTGACTAATAAGAACAGACAATTACCTGCCTTGGATTGTAATTTGGGCAGAGCCAAGGCAGAAATTATGGCTGAGCGTTTTTTGAATATTAATCCGGATATAAAATTGCATGTAATTAATGATTTTATCCGGGATGAGCGGATGATCGAGGTTCTCCGCATGTCGGACTACGATTATATTGCGGATGCGATAGACACACTGGCCCCCAAGATTTTTCTGATTTATCATAGTTTACAGTTGGGGTTACCTGTTGTCAGTTCTATGGGGTCCGGAGGCAAACTGGATCCTTCGAAGATAGAAATTGCTGATATTTCCCAAAGTTACAATTGTAATCTGGCACGTATGCTGCGTAAAAGATTACATAAGTTGGGAGTATATAAAGGGGTAAAAGTGGTATTCTCTTCTGAATTTACGGCTTCTGATGCTGTTGTTTTGACTGAAAGCCAGAATAAAAAATCGAATGTCGGTACTATATCTTATATGCCCCCTTTGTTCGGATGTTTTATGGCTTCAGTGGTTATACGCGATTTGATAAATAGTGAATACAAGGAAAAAATAAAGAGAGAGGACTGAAAACTATTTTCCGGATTGGGGACGGCTTTTTGAACCGGATGGGAGAAATCTTTCAAACTTTTGATTGGCGGAACTAAAGTCCTTGATTATATTCTGTTTTGAGGATTTCAGTTCCGCCATTGAAAATTAATAAATCGTTCCTATTTCTTTCAGATCTGATCGAAATCAACGTCAAATTCGTTTTTTTCTTTTCGTTCCGCCACAGGGACTTTGTCGCTCAATGCTGCTTTTATATATTCCACAATTTCGTCCAGTCCTTCTGCAAATTTTTCGAAATCTTCTTTGTAAAGGAAAATTTTGTGTTTTTCAAAATTTTGATTTCCCTCTGTATCCAGTTTTTTCTTGCTTTCTGTGATAGTCAGATAATAATCATTGTTGCGGGTTGCTTTCACGTCGAAGAAATAGGTTCTTTTCCCTGCTCTCACTGCTTTGGAATAAATCTCTTCACGATCTTCCATACCTTCTTTTCTTTCGTATCCTTCCATGTCTACCTTGTTTTGATTAACTCTAATATTAATAAAAAACAGTAAATAATAAAATACTGCGTTTCAAATATAGAAAAAAAAGTCAATGGAAATAACATTTTTTTTATATTTTTCAATTTTCCTCTTTTTAATCCAAGAGCTTTAATTGTTAAATTATAAATTTAATGAAATTCTGTATCAAGGGTTTTGAAGAAAAAGTTATCTTTGTAGGCGAATTTGAAAAACGGATAATTTTCATAAAGTTATTGTTGAAGGAATCGGTTGCTTAAGTACTATGTTTGAATATATTAAGGGAATATTGGTTGAAGCAGCACCGGCTTATGCCGTTGTGGAGTGTGGTGGAATAGGGTATTATATCAGTATTTCAGTGAATACTTACTCGCAAATATCTTCAGCCCGGGAGGTTACATTGTATTTGCATCAGATTGTCCGGGAAGATGCCCATTTGTTATATGGTTTTTATTCCAGAGAGGAGCGGACTATTTTCCGGCAGTTGATATCGGTTTCCGGAATAGGGGCTAATACTGCCAGTGTAATGTTGAGTTCGATGACAGTAAATGAAATTGCGGGGGCTATCATGACTGAAAATGTAAACGCTATAAAAAGTGTAAAGGGGATAGGTCTGAAAACGGCTCAGCGGGTTATTATCGAATTGAAAGATAAAGTGGGGATTTCCGGTCATGCAGAAGATATTTCATCGGGAATATCCTCCGGCATCAGGGAAGAAGCTTTGGCCGCTCTGGTTATGTTGGGATTTGTTAAAGTTCAGGCTGCGAAAGTATTGGATAAGATTATTGCGGGAGGTGGAGTTTCCAGTGTGGAAGAGTTGATAAAAAAAGCCTTAAAACAATTATAGGCGTAGTGATGATTTTGTTTCCGGGGATAAAATTTTATGTCCTTGGAATTTACGAAAGTGAGGTGTGTATATGCGTCGTTGGCTGTTATTATTTTGTATAATAACTCATGTTGTTTTTGCGTTTGCAGGAACTTCTGCAAAACATGCGGTTTTTTCCGGTAGATGGACCGGGCATGCTTCTGATACCCTTTTGTTTCCTATCCGGGAGAATTTGGATAACCAGATTCGTGAAGATATTCCGGCTTCTCCTTTGTTTTTAAAATTACCTATGAATATCAGAGATTCTATTGTTTATGACCCTGTCCATAAACGGTATGTGGTGATGACTCTGATAGGAAACAAGTATTATTATAAACGTCCCTATACTCAAACCTTACAACAATTGCTGGATGCCCGAACCAAGATGTCTGTGTATGAGTATAATCGGCAACAAATCAGGGACGGGGGAAAGTACGATTTTAAAAATCTGGTGTCTGAAATTCAGTTTTTGGATAAATTATTGAGTCCGATTTTTGGTAAAGACAGGATTAAAATCGGTGTGCAGGGGTCTGTGGACCTGACTTTGGGGGTTAAAACCAATAAAGTGGACAATCCCACTTTGCCTATCGATATGCGGAAGACCACGACTTTGGATTTCGATGAAAAAATACAGTTTAATATTGACGGGAAAGTGGGGGATTTGATTAATCTGGATTGGAGCTATAATACAGAGGCGACTTACGATTTTGAAAATATTCTGAAACTCAATTATGAGGGAAAGGAAGATGACATCATAAAAAAGGTAGAAGCTGGGAACGTGTCTTTACCTTTACCGGGGACCTTAATTTCGGGTGCTCAGAATCTTTGGGGATTCCGGACTGATTTACAATTCGGGAAATTGTCGATATCGAGCATTTTTTCTCAGCAAAAAGGAGAGGCTAAAGTTATAAAATTAGAAAAAGGTGCTGAAAAACAAGAGTTTGAGATTTCAGCATTAAATTATGAAGTCAACCGTCATTTCTTTTTATCTAAATATTTCAGGGATACTTACGAGGATGCGTTGAAAAATCTTCCGTCGGTCAATAGCAGTATTTCTATACGGAAAATAGAGGTTTGGGTTACCAATAAAAGTTCCCGCTTTGATCAGGCACGTAATATTGTCGCTTTTGTAGATTTGGGGGAAAATCAGAAAAATATTTCTAATCCGGTATTCCATGGAAATAACGGTTATCCTTCCAATGAGACTAATAATTTGTATACCCAGATGACTACAGGTCCTTATGAGGGAATCCGTGATATCAATCAGGTTTCAAAATTATTAAGTCAATTCCAGTCGGGACGTGATTATGAGAAATTAGAAAATGCCCGTTTGCTGGATCCTTCCGAATATACATTAAATGAAAAATTAGGGTATATTTCCTTAAATACCACATTAAATGCTGATGAAGTATTGGCGGTGGCTTATGAATATACGGTCCGGGGAGAAGTTTATACAGTGGGAGAATTGACTTCTAATGCTTTGGCAGCTCCTTCGACTTTGGTTGTGAAGATGTTGAAAAGTACAACCCAAAGTCCTGCGATGCCGACCTGGGATTTGATGATGAAGAATATTTATAATATCGGAGCTTACAGTTTGAGCAGTGATGGTTTTATTATGGATGTTCTTTATCAGAATGATAAAGCCGGAACGAAAGTAAATTATTTACCGGATGGCCGGATGAGTGGTAAAATATTGCTTTCCATCATGAATCTGGATCGTTTGAACTCTCAGTTGGATGCTATTCCGGACGGACGTTTTGATTATATTGACGGAGTTACGGTATCTTCGTCGCGGGGAAGAGTAATTTTTCCGGTGCTGGAACCTTTTGGAGCTTGGCTGAGCGGATTAGGAGTGTCTGAGCAGTATATTTTTCAGGAGTTGTATGATAAATCGCAGACAGAAGCGGAACAGGTTGCAGAGAAAAATAAATATTACCTGAAAGGAAGTTATAAATCTTCATCTTCGTCTGAAATTTCATTGGGAGGAGGGGATATTCAGCAAGGGTCAGTAAAAGTACTTGCCGGAGGAGTGGAATTAATAGAGAATATAGATTATAGTGTAGATTATTCGAAAGGTATACTCAGGATTATCAATCAGGCTTTACTTGAAGCTGGCACGCCGATTACTGTTAAAAGTGAAGACCGGTCGCTGTATGGTATGCAAACCAGGACATTGGTGGGAACTCATTTGGATTATAAATTCAATGAAAAATTTAATATCGGGGCTACCATCATGCATATGAATGAAAAACCCTTGACCCATAAAGTCAATCTGGGAGAAGAGCCGATTTCTAATACGATTTGGGGATTGAATGCAACTTACAATTCAGAGTCAGAATTTATTACCACTTTGTTGAATAAGTTGCCTTTTATACATTCAAAATCCAAGTCACATTTGACATTTGATACGGAATTTGCGAAATTTCAACCGGGAATAGCTAAAGGAGCCGGAGGAGATGCTTATTTGGACGACTTTGAAAGTAGTAAGATCTCTTTGGATATGAAAGGTATTACTCAATGGAAATTAGCTTCTACGCCACAGGATGGGATGATTCCGGACGGCATGCTGGATAGCTTGCCCAATGGTTTTCATCGTGCCCGTTTAGCGTGGTATGTTGTAGATCCTATTTTCTATCGGATGTCTACGGCAACTCCTGCTCATATCCGTGCAGATAAAGAGCAGCGTTCCAATCATTTTGTACGTGAAATCCGGCAGACTGAAATTTTTCCGAATAAGGATCTTGCCGTCGGGGATGTAAATGTCATACCGGCTTTGACTGTGGCCTATTATCCGAAAGAGCGGGGACCTTATAATTTTAATGCGGGTTTGGATGTTGTGAATGCTGACGGGACTTTAAAAACCCCTGAAGATAATTGGGGCGGGATGATGCGGAGCATTAATACGAGTGATTTTGAGGCTGCGAATGTACAGTACATTGAAATGTGGTTGATGGACCCTTTTGTATACGATTCGCAGCATGCAGGAGGAGATGTTTACTTTGATTTGGGTAGTGTGTCGGAAGATATACTGAGAGATGGGCGTAAAGCATTTGAGAACGGTTTGCCTACCGGTCCGGAACAGACCAATGTAGATCATTGCGCCTGGGGAAAAGTGCCGAGTGTTCAATCTGTTACGAATGGTTTTGATAATAACAACCAGTCCCGGAGGTTTCAGGATGTCGGTTTGGATGGATTGAGTGACGAAGAAGAACGGGTATTTTATGCAGATTATCTGGAGAATCTGAGAATTTTATATGGTGCCGATTCAAAAGTATATCAGGATGCGTGGGAAGATCCGGCCGGAGATAATTACCATTTTTTCAGAGGTTCGGATTTTGATGCGCAGGAAACACCGGTATTGGAACGGTATAAACGATATAATGGTAGTGAGGGAAATTCGCCGACGGCAGATATGTCTCCGGAATCTTATCCGACAGCAGCAACCAATCTGCCTGATGTCGAAGATATCAATGGTGATAATACTTTGAATGAAACAGAGTCTTTTTTCCGTTATCATTTGCGTTTAGCTCCGCAGGAGATGAAAGTTGGAGAAAATTACATCACCAATATAACGACAGCATTGGTTGAATTGCCTAATGGCAATATCGATTCAATCCGTTGGTATCAGATTAAAATACCAATCAGCCGGCCCAGTAGTACTCATAATTCTCCGGATTTAAAATCTGTACGTTTTATGCGAATGTTTTTGACAGGGTTTAAGGATAGTGTTATTTTGCGTATGGCAAGTCTGGATTTAGTGAGGGATAATTGGCGGAAATATGAGGATAAGATAGATGACGGACAATTTATTGGCGGGAGCGACGGATTTGAAGTATCAGTGGTGAGTTTAGAGGAAGATGCTTCCCGTACTCCGGTTAATTATGTTATGCCTCCGGGAATCGAGCGGGTTGTAGATGCGACTAATCCCCAGCTCCGGGAATTGAATGAACAGGCGATGGCGTTGAAAGTGACCGATTTGAAACAGGATGATGCCAGAGCTGTATATAAAGGGTTCGGGAAGAATTTCCTGCGCTATAAGACTTTGCGAATGGATGTCCATGCGGAAGCAGTGGAGGGTATGCCTTTGGAAAACGATGAACTGGCTTTGTTTATCCGGTTAGGAAATGATAACCGTTCGAATTATTATGAATATGAAGTGCCTTTAAAGTTGACTGCCCCGGGATATTATAGTTCTGACGAGACCGGACGGGAAGCTGTGTGGCCTAGAGCTAATCAGATAGAATTGCCTTTAAGTTGGTTGCAGATTTTGAAGCAGAAGCGGAATACTGAGCACCGGATGGCGAATGGTGAGATAAATTATTCGGAAGTTTATCAGCAGACTGTAGGTGAACTTGCAAGTGAGGCTTCTATTGAGAAGGTAAATCATTTAGTGAAAGTGAAAGGAAAACCCACGCTTGCCGATGTGAAGAATATTATGATTGGGGTTCGGAATAAAGTTACAGGAGAGCGTTCGGGAGAAGTTTGGGTAAATGAATTAAGATTATCGGATTTTGATAATAAAGGAGGATGGGCTGCCAATGCCCGGGTGACTTTGAAACTGGCAGATGTTGCTACTGTTAGTTTTGCAGGTAGCCGTATGACTCCGGGGTTCGGGAGTCTTGAACAGCATGCAAGTGAAATTGACCGTAAAGATTTCCGTTCCATTGATTTTTCTACCAGTGTAGAATTTGGTAAATTTTTTCCTCAAAACTGGCGTTTACGGATTCCGATGTATTATGCTTATTCCCGTCAGGCAACTTTGCCGGAATACGATCCGACGGATACGGATATTCCTTTAGACATTGCCTTAAAAACTGCAACCAATAAGCAAATGAGGGATTCCATTAAGCATAATGCCGAAGATTATATGATGCGGAAAAGCTTGAATTTTACCAATGTCGGGTTTGAAAGCAAAGATAGTAAACCGCATCTTTTTTCTTTATCAAACCTGACCCTGACCTATTCTTATAATAAATCTTATGTGCGGAATGTAAATATCGAGAGAGAGTTGGAAAAAAATTACCGGGGATTGGTCAGCTATATCTTTAATGGTATGCCGCCTATCGTGGAACCGTTTAAGAATTTAAAGTCCCTGAATTCGAAATATCTGAGAGCTATTAAAGATTTTAATTTTTATTATATGCCCTCCATGGTGTCTGTGACATCGGATATTACCCGGAATTATAGGGAGATTTTGACCCGTAACCTGGATAATCCGGATTATTTGATTAGTCCCACTTACGATAAAGATTTTATGTGGAACCGGAACTATGCTTTCAAGTTTAATCTGACCCGGGGATTAGCGGTTGAGTTTAATGCTACGGCTCAGGCCCGGATTGACGAACCGGAAGGTATTGTGGACAAACAGCGTAATCCGGAAAGATATCAGCAGTGGAAAGATACGGTTTGGAATAATATACTAGACGGGGGACGTCCGGTTAATTACAACCATGATTTTACTATAGATTATACGGTTCCTATTAACAAGTTGCCGTTTTTGGACTGGACTTCTGCACGGGTGGCTTATAGTGGCAGGTATGACTGGCAGGCTGCTGCATTGACGAAAGATTCGACAAATCTGGGAAATGTCATCCGGAATGCAAATTCATTGCAGGTAAATACGTCTTTTTCAATGACTACCTTATATAATAAGTCGAAATTTTTACGAAATACGCTCCGGCCTCCGCGCAGGCAAAAAGGGAAGACCGTTAAATTTGAAAAAGGTATCGAACATTTGCAGAAAAATGAACCGGTAGTACTTAAACACCGGTTGAAAACCGGAGATATAAAAGCCCGTCTGACAACGAAAGAGGGAAAAAATGTAAAATTGAGTTATGAAAATATCGGCAAGAATAAAATCCGTATCAATCCTTCAGAAACTCTGGATGGCGGGAAGTTGCTGGTTACGGGCACTGAAAATCCCAATTCCGGTCCGGGAAATTCTATGCTCCGTTTCTTTGTCGGTATATTGACCGGTATAAAGAATGTCAGTGTGGGATATTCGGAAGATAAGGGAAGTACGCTACCGGGATTTTTGCCGGAAGCACGCTGGTTGGGACAGCAAAGTCATAACGGCCGTTCTGCTCCCGGTTTTAAGTTCCTTTTTGGTGGTCAGCCAAAGGATTTTGGTATGTCGGCAGCCCGTAAAGGATGGCTTACGACGGATTCTTTGCAAAACAATCCTTTCCTGACAAATGCTTCGCGGAGTATATATGTCAGAGCTGGTTTGGAGCCTGTGCGGAAATTACGTATTGATCTCACTTCGAATTGGAGTCGTTCTAAAAATAGCAGTGAGTATATTATTTCCGACGGAGTTAATTTTAATTCGGTCAATAAGGTGTATACCGGCAATTTCAGTATGTCGGTTGTAGCATTGAAATCATCGTTTTATTCTGTTGGTAATAACACGACGGCTTCATTGGCCATTTATCAGGAATTTTTGGAAACCCGGAAAGAGGTAGCCCGGGAACTGGCTGTAAAACGGTATGGAGAAGATGTGGATAAGGGAAGTATCCCTCTGAGGGATGCAAAAGGACAACTTACGGGTTTTTATGATGGATACGGTCCTGTGTCGCAGGATGTACTGGTAGGGGCTTTTATGAGGACTTATGCCAATGGTAATCATACTAATTTATTACCTGGTATCTGGGCTATGCGTCCCAATTGGAAGGTGGCGTATACGGGTTTGATGGATATTGATTTTATGAAAAAGATATTTAAATCATTCTCATTGAATCATCTTTATACTTGCAAATACAATGTAGGTTCGTTTGCTTCCAATTTGAAGTACGCAGAGGATGCCCGGGATGCTGAAAGTAATTTTATGGCGTTGTTTGATGTGAATACAGTTTCCATCAATGAGCAATTCAATCCGTTGATTAGTATGGATATGGTTTGGGCTAATAATCTGACTTCCCGTTTTGATATAAACCGGCGCAGAGATGTCAGCCTGAGTCTGGTGAATGCTCAGCTTTCCGAAACTTCAAGCAATGAAATGGTAATCGGTTTGGGATATCGGTTTGGGAATATTCCGATTTTCCTGAAAAATAAACGTCTGGACAATGATGTGAATGTGCAGGTGGATTATAGTATCCGTAAAAATAATGCCGTTATCCGGAGAATTTCGGAAAGTGTAGACCAATTGACTGCCGGTCAGAAAGTAGTGACGCTTAAAGTATCTGTTGACTATACTTTCAACAACCGTTTGAATCTTCGTTTGTTTTACGACCGGAATGTGAATACCCCTTATACTTCTTTGTCTTTTCCGACCACCAATACCAATTTCGGATTAGGGGTACGTTATACGTTGATGCAATGATGTTGTGGCTTTAAAACGCAAATAAAATCCAATATTATAAGTCAGGGGGCAGGTATTCGTTTATCATCTGGAAAAATATTATATTTGGTATCTGTATTGTTTTATATATATAAATAGAGATTATGGGAAAAACTTTTCTTTTTTTGGCAGAGGGTTTTGAGGATATAGAAGCCATTGCAGTAGTGGATGTTTTGAGACGGGGAGGAGTGGAAGTCCGGACTGTTTCCGTTAGTGAGCACCGACAAGTGAAGAGTGCTCATGGTGTAACCGTGACTGCCGATTTGGTTTTGGGTGATCTGGAACCGGAAGAGGCTGAGTGTCTGATTTATCCCGGAGGAATGCCGGGGGCACAGAATCTTGGGGATTGCCAGCCGTTGCTTAGCATGATGCAGCAGCAGTATGATCAAGGGGGCTATATTGCAGCCATTTGCGCAGCTCCGGCATTGGTGTTCGGGCATTTGCAGACCAGACGCCGGCTTTGTGTAACGTGTTATCCTGGCTTTGAGAAATATCTGCCGGCTGATTTTGAAATTTTAACGGATGGTGTTGTTGCCGACGGAAAAGTGATTACAGGAAAGGGGCCCGGTTTTGCTGTCAAATTCGGGTTAATCCTATTGGAACATTTGCGTTCGGCCGAAGTGGCCCAAGAAGTGGCTGCCGGAATGTTATGTATATGACAAATTTGTCAGAGGGGGAAATTTTAATGTTGTGCGGCTAAAGGTCACATAATGATAAAATTTCCCTTGGGATATTTGCCAACCCACGAACAGGCCCAGCGTCCGGAACTGTTGATTTCGTATATCCGGGTGAAAAATCCGGTTTCATTTAGTAATAGTTCGATACATGCCCAGGCGGTGTCGCGTTTTATAAAATCTAAAATTTCATCTTCAATACCGGATTGGTCTTCGCCTGTTTCTTGTCCGATACGGTCTTCCATATCGCACAATGCATCATATACCTGATTGCCGATAGCCAGGCTGACTTTTTCAAATATCTGGTCTATTTGCTGTTCAGATAATTTTTTTAATGCTTTTTTTTCTATCATTTCGGAATTACTTCCCCAGACGTCCTGGGTTTGCCGGCCGTGAGTATCGCAAGCCTCCCAGATTGTATCTACAACCCAATATTTCTCAGAAGGATTGCCTGTGTGTCTGAACCATTCGATATGTTTTATCTGAGAAATAAATTTCTCTATAGCAGTTTGTTGTGATGGATTCCAGAGCATAATACAACAAATTTATCGAAACAAAGATAATAAATAAAGCAAAAGGTACAAAAAGGAATCTTTCGCTTTATCCCAGGCTTTCTGCCACGACTTCGGCAATATCCTGCACGGGAACGGGAATTTCTGTTTTGGCAAAAGTCTTTTTACACAGCGGGCAGGCAGTAACCAGAATATCCGGTTTGTAAGTGAGATAGGCATTTACGGTGTCCTGACTCAGTCGGGTACGTTGTAAAGCAGTGATGTGGTGATTGGCAAGAGAACCACCGCAACAAAGCGATTTTTTCCCGTCGTAAGCCGTATTCAGTTTATGACTAACGGCTTTCAGAACTTCTTCCGGTGCTGTACAAACGTTGCTTCCCCGGCCTAATTCACAAGGATTGTGGAATACGGTTTTCAATTCACCGGGATGGAGTTGCAACCTGCCTTGTTGCAGCAATAGCCGAAGATATTCCGTATGGTGCATCACCTGAATGGGTAAATGATAATCTTCTTTAAAAGTTTTGTAGCAAATCGGACAGGAGGTGACCAGTAATTCCGCTCCGGAATTTTTTAATATCGTTTTATTTTTTCCGATGATGACGGATGCTGCATTTTGATTTCCGGACAACAGAATGGGTCTGCCGCAACATACACTTCCGTTTTCATCAATAAAAGTATAGTTGATGTTTGCTTTTGTAAAAATAGTTTGCATAGAACGGATAACACCGGGAGTAAGATGTCCCATACAACCGGCAAAATAGGCTACTTTGGCTTGTACTCCTGATTTTTCGGGTATATAATCATAAGCTGATTTGGTAATCCGTGTATAATCTGTCCGTTGACTGATTCTCAATGCGTTTAGTTCAAGGTCGACCGGACAGGCAGCTTCGCAACGTCCGCACATCAGGCAATTATCTGTTAATGTGGCATGTTCTTTATGGTGTCGTAACTTTTTCAGAAAATATACAGGTTGGGTGTCCTTCATACCGAGCGAAGTGCCTAATTGACACTGGTCGATACAAATGCCGCACCGTGAACAGGAATACAGTTGAAACTGACTGAAAGTTGTAAATTTGCGTCCTTGTTTTATTCCCCAGTTTTTCAGAAAAATGTATACAATTTCTGTCGGAATATGCATATAGCGGGAAAAAGGGAGTAAAAGAAAGAACAATCCCAGGGCACTGGAATAAGCCCACCAGGCAGGATAGGCCAATGTTTCGATGGGTAAGAAAGAGTTGAAGAAGTCACCGGCGTTGTGAGTCAGAAAACTGCCTCCTCCGCGAGTGCCGCTGGTAAAACTTTCTGCCAGAAAACGGAGAGGAAAAATAAGCCAAAGTACAGTCAGAATTAATAAGTCGAAAGGGCGGTGTCTGGTTGTTCTTTTTAATCCCAGAGCTTTCGAATACAGACGTTTTATCCATGCCAGCATTAAGCCGGACAGAATCATCAGTAAAATTAAATCCATCAGGAAAGCAAATGTATCGCTGTGCGGGAAAGTTTCCTGAGCTGGATGGAAAAACCGGAAAAAGATGGCAAAATAAGGAGGGTTAAGTAAACTGGTATGATATACCAGGGATTCTATTTTTCCGATAACGATTAATAAAAACCATCCGAGACCAAAACACATGTGCATATAGCCTAAAAAAGGATTGGTACGGTAGATTTTGTGATGAACCAAGCTCTCTAAAAATACTTCCCGGATGGCTTTTCCGGTTTTCAGGGTAAATATGTTTTTTCGGATGATACGTCTGTCTTCTTTTGAGAAAGAACGAATCCACCGGGCATATTTAATGACCAGATATATAAGTAGTAGATTGAGTGCTATAGTAAAAGGCAGTACAAACGGATCGTAGTACATTGGAACTATAAATTAGAAGTTAGAATTCTAGGTATTTATGAATTTCATCAGGGATAGAATGAGGCGTCGGGTATCTACTCCGCGCGGGCAAACCAACAGACATTTGCCGCAAAGCATACATTTATGAAGATTCTGTTTTACTTCTTGAGTTTCTCCTCTTTTTACCAGCATCTGTAATTTGCGGATATTGAATCCGGTCAGATTGCCTGCCGTACAAGTGGCCGTACAACCGCCGCATCCTATACACAGTTTACTGGCCGGAGCTTCGTGAGTCATGGCTGTGGCCATAGATTTGTCATTTTTATCATAGTCAATGACTCTTGCTTCGGCAATGGAAAATCCCCAGAAATTCATGATGAATGTTTAATTGATTTTTATTTCAGCTTGATTTTTATCATTCTTTCCCAAAAACTCTTTAATGGTCATGGCGGCAGAACGTGCGTCTGTCAGAGTGTCTGTCAGATTCATTGGTGACGAACTGCAACCCGCAACGAATATGCCTTCTATATTGGTTTGATTGGTAGCAAAATGCGGATCTTTCACCTGGATGAAACCATTGGGGGCTACATATAAACCCAGTTGTGCTGCCCAATGCCGGCTGCCTTCGGAAGCTTCCATACCAATCATGAGTACCATCATGTCCAGAGTCATCCGGATGGGTTTACCTATCAGTGTGTCTTCGGCTTTGATAATGACTTGCTTTTCCCGGTTTTCCGAAGCTTCGGAAAGACGTCCCCGGATAAATTTAATATTGTATTTTTCCTGGGCTTCCCGGTACAATTCTTCATAACCGGGTCCGAACATGCGCATATCCATATAAAAACAGATAATTTCTGCTTCCGGAAGCATTTCGCGCAATTCGATGGCTTGTTTTACTGCCGTAATACAGCATAATTTGGAGCAGTGGAAGTTACAGATTTTTTCATCCCGCGACCCCACGCATTGAATCAGCCCGATGCGTTGCGGAGTTTTACCGGCAGAGGTTTGAATGTGATGGTTGGTAAAAAAATTTTCTAATTCAACGGAAGTGATTACGTTCTCGTAAATGCCGTATCCGTATTCCTCTTTGCGTCGAGCATTAAATGTACGGAATCCTGTGGTCAGGAGCAAGGCATTGCCCTGAAGTTGCGTACCGTCATTTAAATGAACGGAATAACTCTGTCCGGATTGCCGGATTATTTTCACCGGTTCGCATCCCAAATGCAAATGAATATTGGGGTGCCGGATGTTTTCACGTAAAAATGCGCTCAGTTCCTTTGCGTTTTTACGGTCCGGAAATAATTGGTACCAGTTATTCAGATTGCCGCCGGTTTCGCATTCTTTTTCTATCAATTCGACTGTTTCTCCGTTCCTGGCCAATTGGCTGGCAGCTTCGCAGCCGGCGGGTCCTGCTCCTATAATAATTACACTCATCGTATTCAGGGTTGCTCAATTATAGAGTAATTGTGTTCATTAAATAAATTATCTTGTTAAGTCTATACTTTCAGATAGGTTGGACACGCCGGTACTCCCATATCTTCTCCCCGGACATTCTTGTATTTGGCGTCCGGGTCATAGTCTATGCCCATTTTTTCTAACAAGGGTTCCACACTCACCTGATGCATTTGCAGACCTATTTCCCAGGGATCGTATCCCAATACCAAAGCTGCCACTTCTTCGTATGTCAGAACGGGGATTCCGTATCCGTTTTTACCGTAGGTAATGCCTTCCATTTCGCTGATAGTATATTGCCATTTATCAAGAAACATGGCACATCCCGGACAGTTTGTAATGATAAAATCGGGTTCATAAGGTTGCATGGATTCAAATTTCTTTTTAGAATTTGCCACGGAAAATCCCCGGTTGGCCAAAACCAGATAATTCCGGAAACCGAATCCGCAGCAGTGCCGTCTTTCGGGATAATCGATGGATTCGCCGCCCCAGGCACTTACCATACCGGAAAGCACGGCTGGAAATTCAGCACCTCCGATTCCTTTGACGGGGAACATTTTGGCGTAATGGCATCCGATGTGGTCAACCACTTGTAACGGTTGTCCCGTATGAACATTTGTCAGATTGTATTTTTGCTGAGCGGCAATTTCATGCCGGAATTTGTATATAACATCTGAGGTATGGGCCAGGTTTTTGGGTTTGCGGAATTCGCGCCGGGTGGCTTTCCATAAAAAATCCCGGGTTTTTTCTTCCCATTCCGGGTGAGTTTCCCAGGTATGGAGAATTTCAGTATATATACCGAAAGAAGTAATACAGGAAGGGGTCATATTTTCGAAACCTGCTTCAGTCATCAGAGCAAAATGACGTGCGACTACAGTCATAATGGTTTCGACAGGTACAACGTCCGAATGATAGCCGATGCCTGTGCAGGTGGTATGTTTGGGGTCGTCAAGAACTGTTTTCCCCAGTTTATGTCCTAAAATATCAAGATATGCCCATTCAGAACCCGGAAAAAAAGTCTGTCGTATGCAGCTCCGGGCATAGTAATATTTATCGTCTGCTATCTCTTTCTGATAGTCTTTCCATATTTGTCGTTTGCCTTCCAGATTCATGATATAAAGTTGCTTTGTTTCCGGCTTTCCGGGTATTCAGAGGTTCTGAAAAATCCTGTCTGGTCTATTTTTCTGAGTGTTTGCCGTTGTTATCCGTATAGGTATGTAGAAAATAACTTTCCATATTCATACCCATTTCCTCGGCTTTTTGTGCGGAATAATCTTCAATTTTATCCATAAATTCTTTTCCGCCGGTTATTTCAAATATATCTTTTAATTCCTGTAAAGATTCGTCGTCAACCCGGCGCAAGGCACCTGCACCGTGTTTTTGATAATTGGAATGCGTCTTTTCGTATATTTCGTCCCGGTGTGCATAAATCCATTCCCAGACCGGACCTTGTTCCGGATGCATTTCTGGTTTTACTATGTCCGGAGTTACGCAGTAACCGAAGTTCAGTATATTATTGCCCAATACCTGTTTCAAAGCATATTGCTGGCGTCCTTTTTCCGATTGGGTGAACCAGCCTTTTTCCTGAGACAGTCTGCGTAATGCCATAATAATACCTCCCGGAGTATTACATCGGGGACAACGTGTTTTACAGGACATACATTCTCCGCAATACCAGATGGTATCTGATTTTAACAGAGTTTCCAGTGCTTCCTCATCCTGCCGTTGTACGGTGTCTGCTATGATACGCGGATCGTAATTGTAAAATTCTGCCGAGGGGCAGATTGCTGTGCACACTCCGCAGTTCATACAACTGTTCAGACTTTCTATGTAATGAATATCTTCTTTCAGCCTATCGGTTAAAGTTGACATGTTACTTTTTGTTTTCGGGCATGATTAACTACATGCAAAGATACCGGTTATGTTCAGAAAATTAAAGTATGTAAATACGTATTGGGGTGGTGGTGTTTATACCTAGAATCAGCGTATATTTCTCTGGTTTAATCATATCAGTTTATCCGGATTTTTTTTGACGAAATCACTCCAGGATTTACAGGTCTGGCCCTCTGTGGCGAGTGGGTTACAGCTCTGTAAATGATGACAATAGGCAATAGCAATGGCATCCGTTTCATCCAGTTGTCCGGTAGTTGTATTTAGGGTCATTAATTTTCCCAACAGGAGTGCGATTTGTTCTTTTGAAGCGGTTCCGGTGCCTGTTACGCTCATTTTAATTTTCCGGGGTGCATATTCGAATATGGGAATATTCCGTTGTAATGCAGCGGCAATGGCCACTCCCTGAGCTCGTCCCAGTTTGAGCATGGATTGTACATTTTTTCCGTAAAACTGGGCTTCGATGGCTAACTCATCCGGATGGTAAGTGTCAATTACTTGTAAAGTACGTTTGAATATTCGCTGCAATTTAATATATGGGTCATGGATTTTGTCCATATCAAGCACTCCCGATACAATTAATTCCGGTTTCCGGTTTTTCCCGGTTACTTTGATAATAGCATATCCCATAAAGTTGGTTCCGGGATCGATTCCCATAATTAATCTCTCCATCGGGTCAAATTTCAGTTAGTACACTACTAAAACAAACGTAACGGTTGGCATAGTTCTGAATAATTTTCTCTTCTAACTGAGGTAACCAGTTTTCTAAGAAATGGTTTTGCTGTTCTTCCGTGTTAAATATTAATTGTAAAGAATAAGTCTTTCCGTCGGGTTGGTCAATGGATACTTTTGTGAAAATGGTATCCTGACAAAGCCGGTGTTCCTCTATGACAGCCAGATAGTGTCTTTTTATGAATTCGGTCCATTCCCGTTCAATCTCTTCCTGAACAATAAAACTGGTGTTATATATTATTCTCATACATCCTGTTCTTTCATTTCCCGGTACAATTTTCCGGCTTCGATACTATAAACACTTCCGGGGTATTCGGATACCAGGGTTTTATATAATTCTTTTGCCTGGGGAATCTCTTTTTGCAGCCTTTTTAAATTTGCCAATTGATAAATAGCTTCAGCGCGTATATAAGTTTGCTGTGATTCATGTTTTAGTTTTTCCAGGAGTTCTGCGGCATTCCCGTATTGGTTTTGTTGAGTCAGTATTTTTGCTTTCAGGAGTGTTGTATAATCAGAAATTCCCGGTTCGCTGTTTGCAATCAGGCTGTCCAATACCGGAAGGGCTTCTTTTATTTGTTGTTTATATATCAGATATTCGGTTTTTGCCAGTTTTTCCAAATCCTGGTTTTGCTGTTCTTCCCCGTAATTCATGTTGATGAAGTGGGACATTTTGATGGCATCATTTGAAATTAATTTGGTTGTAGCACCTTTCAATACATCAAATTGGGCTTTTGCCCAGATTAAATCGCCTGCATAATATGCCAGCCATGCTTTTTTCAATTTTGCTTCATAGCCGGTATTATTGTTAGGATTTGATTTTTCTATCTGAGTATATAAAATGGTGGCTTCCCAGATGTTGTCGGTAAATGTGAGCAGGTCGGCTCTTTTGGATTTGATGACACTGAGAGTATTCTGATTCAGCCGGCGGATTGAAGTACTTTTTTCTAAAACACGGTTGGCAGAATCCGGCAGATTCAATTGATAAGCATATATATCGGAGAGTAACATACTGATATCTGTATTTCCGGGGGTATATCCGTATTCTTGCAGATATTGTTCGCAATTTTCTGCAATTTTCCGGTATTGTTCTTGTCCGGATTTGTTCTGTTGGGATTTTTCGTATTCGCAGGTGAGTATTTCTTTCCGGGCAGTTGTATAGAAATTGTTGTTCTCTTTCCCTTTTTCCAGTACTTTGCGGTAAGCTTCGGCAGCAATTGAATAATCGCCTGTATTGCTGGCATTCCGGGCAATATTGATGAATATGTTTTCTTTATCTTTTATTTTTTGATTGAGCAGGATGGCATATTGAAGGGCCTGGGGATAATTTTTTTTCTGTGTGGCATACCATACTGCCAGTTCGTCAAATACCGGGTTGTAGTTATTTTGTTTGAAGATACCGGCTAATCTTTTTTCAATGATATTGTCTACACTATTAATCAAATCATAAGAACGTGCAAAACTGAGTTTGGAGGTAATGTTATTTATTTCACCCGGCTTTTGTTGTAAAGTCTGAACGAAAAGGTCGAACATGTTTTCGTAATTTCTTTCCATCATGTAATTTTCCCCCAGTTCACTTAAAAAAGCATCCGGTTGTTTTAGTATTTCCCGGCCCTGCAGATAGGTTTTAATGGCCCAGCCGTATTCCCGGATGTTGCGGAATTTGTTGGCCAGACTTTTGATGTCGCTGGTTGAAGGGATTAGGTTTTTGATGGCTTTCTCGTAATATTCTTCTGATTTTCTGGTTTTTCCCTGTTGTTCATAGATATATCCTAAGTTCAGGAGGAAATCTTTGTTTTTGTCATCTGTTTTCAAGTATTTTTTTAATACTTCTTCTGCCTTATCGTATTGCTTACCGTTTATCAGACAAATGATATAATAATCCAGAAAATTAGAGGAACGGGTACGTTCGTAGAGCCGGAGGAACAATTGTCCTGCTTTATCGTATTCTTTGTTTTGATAATAAGTATATGCTAATTGTGAGTCACTTTGCTGGGCTTGTGCAAACAGCGGAATCAGAATTATAAACAGAATATATATAAATTTCATGGCTCAAAAACTTATCCGGCACAAATATATGCATAAATTGTCAATGTATGAAACTTTGGCAGCGTTCTGTCAGGGGGAGGCTTATCTGTTGAGCGGTGAGGAGTTTGTGTATTCCGGAAAAGAAACATTCGTCCGGAAAAATTCAGGTATATGGATGTTTTAATTTTTAAGCTTTGTAAATATTTCCCTTTTTTCTTTTTAGTTTTTCTTACTTTTGCAAAATTGGTTTTGTACTTTAAATGGGCCGGGAGGCCGGGAAAAATAAAATTTTTATATGGAATATAAGATTTTTGTGAACAATCCGTGGCAGGAAAATACGGTGGTTCTGTATGATGAAACGGGAGAAGCTGCTGTTGTCGATTGCGGGTGTTTCAGCCGGGAAGAAGAAGCGGGGTTGCAGGAATTTCTGGAGTTAAAATCTCTTCGGCCGGTGTTGTTGTTGAACACGCATTTGCATCCCGATCATATTTTCGGTAACAATTTTATGAAAGAGGTGTATGGATTGAGTACGAAAGCTGCGCGGGAAGACGATTTTTTGGTGGATGGTGCGGTGGAGGTTGCCTCTATGCTGGGGATAAAGGGGATTGCCCAGCCTCCGGCTGTCGGTGAATTTCTTCAAGGGGGCGACACCGTTCGGTTCGGACAGTCAGAAATGGTGGTGATAGCAGTGGGCGGACACTCTCCCGGAGGACTTTGTTTTTACAGTGAACGGGATAAATTACTGCTTTCCGGTGATGTATTGTTTGCCGGAAGTATCGGTCGTTCGGATTTGCCCGGTGGAAATGGGAAGGATTTGATTGAAGGTATCCGGAAAAAATTGTTTGTACTGCCTGAGGAGGTGAAAGTTATTCCCGGACATGGACCTGTGACAACCATCGGAGAAGAGAAAAGGCATAATCCTTTTTTTATATAGATTAATCATTCATACCGGTAAATAATGATAGGAATTATAGTTGCTATGGGGGCAGAGTTTCGTTTGACGGAGGCTTTGCTGGAACACAAAAGAGAAAGTACAATCGGGGGATTTCGTTTTTTGCAGGGAAAAATCGGGGAACAGGAGATTGTGGTGATGCAATCCGGAATCGGTAAAGTTTGTGCTGCGGCAGGGACTATGGAAATGATTACCCGTTGTGCACCTGCTTGTATTCTCAATACCGGTGTGGCCGGAGGGATAGATGCTTCTTTGCGGGTGATGGATATGGTGGTAGGCAGAGAAGTTACTTATCACGATGTCTGGTGTGGTGAAGGAAACGAAATAGGACAAGTGCAGGGGATGCCAGCCCGGTATGCCTGCGATGAGGGTTTGTACAACGCTGCCATGTCTGTGCGGAGTAATATTGCTTTGTACGGAGGATTAATATGTAGCGGAGATCAGTTTATCACAGACCGTAACGCTCTTGAAAATATAAAGAAGAATTTTCCTGAAGGACTGGCTGTTGATATGGAAAGCGGGGCCATTGCACAGATTTGTCATATGTATCAGGTTCCGTTTTTAAGTTGCCGTATTGTTAGTGATACTCCGGGACATACTGAAAATCATGCTTTGCAATATCAGGATTTTTGGACTCTTGCTCCGGAAAAATCATTTGAAGTGTTGAGACAGGTGATTACAAGTGTGATCAGAGAGGGAGCAGGCAGTAAAGTTTAATCCGGTTTGCCTGTTGTTGGAATGGATTTATGATGAGTTGAAATTTGAAATAAAATCTGAATTTAATGATGAAAAAAATACCGAGTTTTGCTATAGACCATTTGCATTTATTGAGAGGAATATATGTTTCCCGCAAAGATTATCTGGGAGAGCAGGTTGTCACCACTTTTGATATCCGTATGAAAGAACCTAACCGTGAGCCTGCGTTAGGATACGGAGAATTGCACACCATCGAACATTTGGCAGCCACTTATCTCAGGAATCATCCCGGATACGGAGAGCAGATTGTTTTCTGGGGACCTATGGGATGCTGTACCGGAAATTATTTTTTGATGAAAGGAGATCTGGAGGCAAAAGACATTGTGGAATTAATGTGTGATACTTTTCGTTTTATCCGCGATTTTGAGGGGGAGATTCCGGGGGCTGCTCCGCGGGATTGCGGGAATTATTTGTTGCATAATCTTCCTATGGCAAAGTATGAAGCCGGAAAATATCTGAGGGAAGTACTCGAAGTTATAGAGGAGAAGAATTTAGTATATCCCCAATAATATCCGGGAGCACTTTTTTATTTGTTATCGATGGGTTTGTAATTCTGCCGCTCCAGCCGGTCGGTTGTATTGGCACAATTGATTCCGCGTTCTTTCATGGCTTTGTTTTTGCCGATATGAGTTTCAGGGAATTTGCCATTCTTTTTGATCAGCATGGTGATTCCCAGACCAATCAGCGCAATGCCCAGCAGAATCGCTACGATAATGAAAACAGTAAATAGCATAATAAGAAGTATTTTATTTATTGTGTGTGTCATTCATAATGCAAAGGTAAGGGATAAAAATACAGGATATGTATGCATTTGGTGAAAAAAAAACTTAAATAATAGTTTCTTTCTTAGGATTTTTCTACATTTGAGGCGTAAATCTTTGCTGGCTGTTTTGTGTTAGTTGGTGAATGATATTTATGTGATATGGAGCATATATCAGTAAACATTTCTATATTTAATTTTGTAAGATGATGGAAGAATACGGAAAAAATGAGGGATTTGATATGAATGATGACCGTGAGGAAATTTATTCAAAGGCTGTAAAAGCCGGTAAAAGAACTTATTTCTTTGATGTGAAGGCTACACGTAATAGTGATTATTATCTGACCATTACCGAGAGTAAGAAAAAATTTGATAAAGACGGTAATTCAAGTTACGAAAAGCATAAGATTTTCTTATATAAGGAAGATTTTGAGAAATTTGCCGAAGGCTTGGAAGAGGCTGTTGATGTAGTGAAAAACGCACTTGAAGGTAAGTTGCCGGAAGAATTTTAATGAATCAGAAATTGAAAGCTAAGGGGGCTGTGGTAATTTAAACATCCTCCTTAGTTTTTGTTTTATGGTATGCTCCGATTTTATATCTTTTCCAATGGCTAAGAAAGAGGTTGTACAAGATATTTTTAATGATATAGCCCCCAAATATGATTTGCTGAATCATGTCTTATCCCTGAACATAGATAAGAGGTGGCGGAAAAAAGCGATGAAATATATCGGGAAAACTCACAAAAATCATTTGCTGGATGTGGCATGTGGTACGGGTGATTTTTCAATTGCAGCCTGGCGGGCAGGGGTAAAACAGGTTACCGGAGTGGATATTTCTGCCAATATGGTGGAAATTGGCCGTAAGAAAGTCCGGGAGGCAGGCTTGGAACACCATATCGATTTGCGGCTCGGGGACTGTGAGCTACTGGAATTTGCGGACAATTCTTTTGATGTGGTGACCGTTGCTTTCGGCGTTCGTAATTTTGAACATCTGGAGGCCGGACTGAAAGAAATGCAGCGTGTTCTCAAACCAGGGGGAAAGGTTATCATTCTTGAATTTTCTATGCCGGAGCATTTTCCGATGAAACAGTTGTATAAATTTTATTTCCGTTTTGTTTTACCGGCGATAGGGGGGTGGATTTCAGGGAATAAAGGTGCGTATACTTATTTGCCGGAATCAGTGATGAAATTTCCTCAGGGACATTCTTTTCTGCATATCATGCAATCGTGTGGTTTTGCTTTTCCTGTACAGAAAAAACTTACTTTTGGAATAGCCAGTCTGTATATTGGCGGAAAATCCTGAATTTTAAATCATAAATCCTGTTCCTCCCGCCAGGGCAAACAGCAAAGTGGAGAGGGAAAGCACTTTTAACTGTGGGTCTAATTCCCGTCCCCGGGATTTGGATATTTGTTGTAAATGGATTATAAAAAGCGGAAGGGTGAGCAGGAACAAAAAATGTGATATTTTGAAACCCTGTAAAAGCACGTAGCCGGTCATGGTCAGAAATGCTCCGACAATCAGGCAGAAATGATAGATTTTTGCTTTGCGGATGCCTATTAATACCGGAATAGTATATTTTTTGCAGGCTTTGTCATTTTCAATATCACGCATATTATTCAGGTTCAATACACCGGCAGAAAGAAAACCTATTGCCGCAGCCGGTAAAAAGATAGCAGGGTCGAGCAGATGTGCCATTAAAAACCAGGAACCCGCAACGCTCAGTAGGCCGAAAAATAAAAATACAAACAAATCACCCAAGCCATGATAACCGTAGGCACCTTTACCTACCGTGTATTTGATAGCTGCTATGATGGCTGTTGTTCCCAGAAAAAGCATAATCATTCCGTCCCAGGTGAACAAACTGCTGAAGGCCGTATATACAAGGGCAATACCGGAACAGGCAGATAAGATGATAAATACAATGATGGCGTGCTTGAATTCATTGATACTGAGAGCTCCCGATTGTATACTCCGGATAGGTCCCAGACGCCTGGCATTATCGGTGCCTTTTTGCAAATCACCCAGTTCATTGGCCAGATTGGATAATATTTGCAGACAGAGTGTGGTGGCAACTGCCAGCAAGAAGGGGAGGATTTGAAAAAATCCCCGGGCAGAAGCAAGCAATGTACCCAGCAAAATTCCGGATAAAGACAAGGGTAAAGTACGCAGTCTGAAACTGGCTATATAATATTTGGTCTTATTCATGTTTATCTGTTTGTATAGAATAAAAGCATCTGCCGGATTTATGTATTAAAAAGAAGAAACTGTCCAAAAATTTCTTTTTGGACAGCAACTTCTTTCAGGTTTTATTGTTTTATCCTAAGAAAGATAATAAGATTCCGGCAGCAACGGCCGAGCCGATGACCCCTGCTACATTGGGACCCATGGCGTGCATCAGCAGGAAGTTACCAGGATTGGCTTCCTGACCTACATTTTGTGAGACACGGGCTGCCATCGGAACGGCAGAAACACCGGCCGAACCGATTAACGGGTTAATCTTGTTTTTCAGGAACAGGTTCATGAACTTAGCCAGAAGTACACCTCCTGCAGAACCTATACTGAAAGCCAGAATACCAATCAGCAGGATAGCTAAGGTCTGGTAGTTCAGGAAAGCTGACGCCGTAGCTGTAGCACCGACAGAAATTCCGAGGAAAATAGTTGTGATATTCATCAGCTCGTTTTGCACTGTTTTGCTCAGGCGTTCCACTACGCCACTTTCCCGCATCAGATTACCTAACATCAGGCAGCCGATTAGCGGGGCTGCGGACGGTAACAGCAGCGATACGAATACGGTAACGACAATCGGGAAAACGATTTTTTCCGTTTTCGATACTTTCCGTAATTGCTGCATAACGATTTCCCGTTCTTTCTGTGTGGTCAGCATTTTCATGATGGGGGGTTGGATAACCGGCACCAAAGCCATGTAAGAGTATGCGGCTACGGCAATCGGTCCCAATAAATTCGGTGACAGTTTGGAAGTCAGGTAAATAGCTGTCGGTCCGTCTGCACCGCCGATGATACCGATAGACCCGGCTTCCGCGTAATTAAATCCGATGGCCAATGCTCCCAGGAATGTAGCAAAGATACCGATTTGTGCGGCAGCTCCCAGGAGGAAGCTTTTCGGATTGGCCAACAGCGGACCGAAATCGGTCATTGCCCCGACGCCAATGAAGATGATACATGGATAAATACCTAATTTAACGCCTAAATAAATGTAATCCAGCAATCCCACATTGTTTGCGTCCGCGAAATTGGCCCAGTGAATGTGACCACCTTCAAAAAGCTCTGCATGATAAAGGCCTGCGCCCGGCAGATTGGTCAGCAACATACCGAAAGCGATGGGCAATAACAACAGGGGTTCGAATTTTTTTACGATGGCAAGATAGAAAAGCAGGCATGCAACACCTATCATCACCAGACACAACCAATTGTTATTCTCAGCAAGGCGTGAGAAGCCTGTATCGTTCAAAAACTTTAAGATGCTTCCTTCCAAATCGACTTCTTCAGCACTGGCTGCAAACGGGGTTATAAGCAAGCCCGTGAGTGCAGCTATCCTGAAAAGATAATTTTTAATTTGTTTCATGTTCAACAATTTTACGGTAAATTACTCCAGGTCGATTAATTTGTCGTCCTGTGCTACGCTTTGTCCGGTATTTACGTGAATGGTTTTTACCTTGCCGTCTTTGCTGGCCACGATGTTGTTTTCCATTTTCATGGCTTCCATGACTACAACGGTGTCACCTCGTTTCACCTGGTCGCCAACCTTAACGTTGATGGCAGAGATAGTACCGGGAAGCGGGGCTTTGATGCTGCTGGCTGAGGTTGCAGCAGCTTGCGGTGCGCTTACCTGTACCTGTGGTGCTGCAGGAGCACTGGTTTTGCGGGTTACAGGTGTGGAAGCCGCAACGTTTTTACTTTCATAAACGACATCGTAAGCGATACCGTTTACTTCCACATTCGCTTTGTTGTGATCCGTAACGTTTACCGTGACGTCGAAGTTATTACCGTCTATCGTGATTTTGTATTTATTCATATCCTTGTTTTTTACTTGGTCATAGTCATATTTCTCATGCTGTAAATCTTAGAACTCCACGGAGAGTAGCGTCTTTCCACTTCCTGAATGGTAATGACGTGCGGCTCCTCGTCGTGTGCGTCGAAATACAGGTGCATTGCCATTGCGATGGCAGCCTGTTCGTGCGGCGTCGGGTGTGTGTCCGTCGTTACGGCTGTCTGTGTGGAAGGCGTGCTTTTTGCAAGACCGTTTCCGGCGTGAATGGCTTTAGTCTGCAAAGCAATGATCCAAATCAGGACTACCAGCAATAAGAATACCGTACCGATACCCATTCCTGTCACTAAGAGCGCGTAGCTCCAATTGATGGCTAACATGGTCATATCTCTGAATTATAAAGGTATATTAGAATGTTTCTTCATCGGATTGGTAACCCGTTTGGTTTGCAGCGACTGGAAGGCGCGGATAACACGGAAACGAGTGTTACGCGGTTCAATTACATCGTCGATATAACCATAGGAGGCCGCCTTGTACGGGTTAGCGAAAGCGTTGTTGTATTCTTCTTCTTTCTCAGCGATGAATTTTGCTTTTTCTTCCGGGTCAGTGATGGCTGCAACTTCTTTTCCGTAGAGTACTTCGATAGCTCCTTTGGCCCCCATCACGGCGATTTGAGCAGTCGGCCATGCGTAGTTAAAGTCTCCGCGCAACTGTTTGCATGACATAACGTCGTGTGCACCGCCATAGGATTTACGCAACGTAACGGTTACTTTTGGAACAGTAGCTTCTCCGTAAGCAAACATCAGTTTGGCACCGTGAGTGATGATTCCGCCGTATTCCTGTACCCGTCCAGGCAGGAAGCCCGGTACATCTACCAAAGTCAGAACCGGGATATTGAAACAATCGCAGAACCGGACAAAACGGGCTGCTTTGCGGGAAGCTTCGATGTCGAGGACGCCGGCATAGAAATTGGGTTGGTTGGCAATCACTCCGACTGAGCGTCCGCCCATGCGGCAGAAACCTACGATGATATTCCGTGCATACCGTTTGTGTACTTCCAGAAACTTCCCGTTGTCCACGATGGCCTCAATGACTTCGAGCATATTGTACGGGAGGTTGGGATTGTCGGGAATCAGGCTGTTGAGCTTGTCTTCCAGCCGGTCGATGGGGTCATTGCATACCATCATCGGAGCTTCTTCCAGATTATTGGAAGGCAGATAAGACAGTAAATCCCGGATGAGGGCAATACCTTCTTCCTCGTTTTCTACCATAAAATGAGAAACTCCGGATTTGGTTGAATGAATTTCGGCTCCTCCGAGTTCTTCCGTGCTGATGTCTTCTCCTGTCACGGTTTTAACTACTTTAGGACCTGTTACAAACATATAGGAACTTTGGTCTGTCATCAGGATAAAATCAGTCAGGGCAGGTGAATATACGGCACCGCCTGCACAAGGACCGAAGATAGCGGAAATCTGCGGAATCACTCCGGAGGCCAGGATATTACGTTCAAATATTTCAGCGTATCCTGCCAGAGAATTTACGCCTTCCTGGATGCGGGCACCACCTGAGTCGTTCAATCCGATAATCGGTGCACCTACGGTCATGGCTTTGTCCATCACCTTACAGATTTTTTGTGCCAGCATTTCGGAAAGAGCTCCTCCGAACACTGTAAAATCCTGTGCGAATACAAATACGACACGTCCGTTTACCGTACCTTGGCCGGTCACAACGCCGTCGCCCAGGAATTTGGTTTTTTCCATACCGAAATTGCTGCACCGGTGGGTAACGAACATATCGAATTCTTCGAAGCTGTCTTCGTCCAGCAGCATGGCAATCCGTTCGCGGGCAGTGTATTTCCCTTTTTTATGCTGGGATTCGATACGTTTTTCACCTCCGCCTAATTTGGCTTGAACCCGCAGTTCAATTAATTCTTTGACTTTATCTTGATTTGTGGCCATAAGATTGTTTTGAAATTTGAAAGATTGGAAATTCTGAAATTTAAAGATGTGAAAATGGTCATTTGTTAAAATTCCATTTTCACATCTTTGAGTTTTGCATTCCCAAAATAGTTTTATTTTTTACCGCAAAGCTCTGTTAACACACGATTGGTTGATTTCGGATGTAAAAATCCGATTTGCAATCCTTCTGCACCGGCGCGCGGAGCTTTGTCTATCAGTTGACAACCTGCTTCTGCTGCCTCATTTAATGCTTCTGCTACATTTTCAACTGCAAATGCCATGTGGTGCATTCCACCGCCGTTTTTTTCTACGAACTTACCGATAGGACCTTCCGGGTCTGTGGATTCCAGCAGTTCTATTTTAGTCTGGCCTACCTGAAAGAAAGCTGTTTTTACTTTTTGGTCTTTTACTTCTTCAATGGCATAACATTTCAGTCCGAGAACGTTTTCATAAAAAGGAATAGCTTCATCCAGACTTTTTACGGCAATACCGATGTGTTCAATATGAGTTGGTTTCATGATTATAAATTATTTGTTTATAATTATTAAATGTTTGATATTCACCAATTTGTTTCGTAAGATATACAAACGCAACTATAATGATTCCGTGTTTCGGAAACGTTTTATACAAAAACCGTTCCAAAATTACAGATTGTTCTTACGATTATCAAGCAAAATGGAAAGATTATTTACGATTTTTCATGTTTAGAATTATTTTAAATAACTATGTCGTCTGATTTTTGTTTTGGGAAATTTTTAGGTATTTGTTTGCAATTGGGGGAGAGGGGAAAGGATGCAGAAGAAACTTTTCAGAGGAATTAACGTATTAAAACGAAATATATAAAATTCAGAGTTATGAATAAACAAAGATTTGCAGTGATTATTGTTGCTGTTATCGGTATGATAGCGGCATTTTTACCTTGGTATAAAATTTTACAGGTAGGTAACATTTCAGGTATTTCTTCGTCGGGCTGGTTTACTTTTATTTTGTTTGCCATTGTAATCGTATTGATGTTGCGTAAAAATTTGCGCGAGGACATCAGTATGGGAATATCCTGGAGTGTAACAATTTGTAGTTTACTGGCTTCTTTTGTCGTATTGTGGAGGATTATTGATATCTGGTTTGCCAAAGAAGGCATATTTGATTTGGGAGGAGGTATGGACCATATTCCGGGCAGTCAGGTTATGATAGCCTACGGAGCCTGGATTGTGGTTATTGCAGGAATATGCGTTCCTTTTGCAGCCTATTTATTCCGCGACCGTTCTTTCCGGAGAGTGTAGCCGGAGAGGTGAAAATAGAAAATATTCAGCTTTTTGACAGGGGAGTGAGACTTTTTGCTTTTTTTTCTTTACCTTGTGACACTTTTTAACCGTAATTATTAAAAAAGAAAGATATGTTTGAGACAAGTGTTTACAAGAACAGACGGACTCGTTTGAAAGAAAAAATGAGCGGTGGATTGGTATTAATTCTTGGAAATGGAGAAGCACCTGCCAATTATACGGACAATACCTATAAATTTCGTCAGGATAGTTCTTTCCTTTATTTTTTCGGTCTGAACTTACCTGGATTTGCAGGTGTTTTGGACATAGATTCCGGCGAAGAGTATATTTTTGGTGATGATGTTGATATAGACGACATTATCTGGATGGGACCGCAACCACAGGTAAAGGACATGGCAGCTAAAGTGGGGGTTGCCCGGACGGCTCCTTTTGCAAAATTGGCCGATTGCCTCCGGGAAGCGATAACCCGGGGACGCCGTATTCATTTTTTACCTCCTTACCGGTACCGGAATATGCTTCTGATTGAAGACCTTCTGGGAATCCATCATTCGCTGGTGAAAAAATATGCTTCTTTGGAATTGATAAAAGCCGTGGTTGCTCTGCGTTCGGTAAAAGAGGCTTGTGAGATTGAAGAAATTACCGGAGCTTGTAATATAGGATACGAAATGCACACGGCGGCTATGCGCAATTGTAAACCCGGCGTAAAAGAACAGTACATTGCAGGTATCGTGGAAGGCATTGCGGCGTCCTACGGTAGTATGGTGTCTTTTCCTGTGATTCTTTCGCAGAACGGGGAAACGTTACACAACCACGATCATAGCCAGATTCTGCAAAAAGGGCGTTTGATGCTGACGGATGCCGGTGCCGAAGCGGTTTCTTCCTATTGTTCCGATTTCACCCGGACCGTACCCGTCGGCGGAAAGTTTACGGACCGGCAAAAAGATGTATATAATATCGTATTGGCAGCTAACAATAAGGCGATAGAAATTGCGAAACCGGGAGTGACTTACCAGTATGTCCACCTGGAAGTATGCAAAGTGCTGGCGCAGGGATTGAAGGAGCTGGGACTGATGAAAGGAAATGTGGAGGATGCAGTAAAAGCCGGTGCGCATGCTTTGTTTATGCCTCACGGATTGGGACACATGATGGGGTTGGATGTGCATGACATGGAGGACCTTGGTCAGATTTACGTGGGATACGATGACGAAACACGGCCCATCAATCAGTTCGGTACCTCTTCTTTGCGTATGGGACGCCGTTTGCAGGAAGGATTTGTCATTACTGACGAACCGGGTTGTTATTTTATTCCGGCCTTGATCGACCAATGGAAGGAGCAAGGCATGCACAAGGATTTTCTGAATTACGATAAAATTGAAACGTATAAAGACTTCGGCGGTATCCGCATCGAAGACGATATCCTGATTATTCCCGGCGGTTCGCGGTTCCTTGGCGACAAGCGTACACCGGTTACCGTTGAAGAGATTGAAGCCGTTATGGGGGAATGATGGCGGATAGCATATCCTGATACAATTATTTAGTGTTGAAAGACGAATTCCGGAAGGGGTTCGTCTTTTTTTGTCCTCTTTTCTGATATAAACTTTTTTTTATAACTTTTATTTTTTATAAATTTCTTGTATGTTAAATCCTTTTTTCTATATTTGTGAATGGGTGCTTTATTTTTATCAAAATTAAGAAAGTATAAGAAAGTCCGGGGACAAACAGTATATCTTCTTTTCCTATGGTATATCTATCCGTTTTGTTGTAGTACGGAATATGCGTTACCGGGTTTGACGGCGGAATACGGGGGTACCGTATTATTGACCGTCTGTACGGTATTTTCTTTGTTCCGCAGGGAAATCCGGAGGTTTAACGGGGCGGATGTTCTTTTTCTGCTGTTTGTGTGTTGGAGTGGGTGGCGGTTGTCGGTTGAAGCGGAAGTTGTGGACAATAGAATGTTCATGAGGGGAGCGGGATGTCTCTTGCTCTATTTTTATTTCCGTTGTGAGTGTCCGGTGAATTCTTTTTTCGGACTGCTGTTCGGAGCAGGGATATTGCGGGCCTTATGGGGAGTCTTGGAACAGGCGGGATTATGGCCTTCCTGTTATTTTGGGTTGGCCGGAACCGGTGGTTTTCACAATACTGCCTTGTGGGGCATTTTTTCGGTGGTGGCTTTATTGGCCGGAAATACATTTTACGGACATTTCCGGCGAAGTTGGCAGAAGTGGTTATGGGGTGCGGGTATGCTGTTTTTGCTGCTTGCTGTTTTCCTTTCTGCTTCGCGTGCTTCGTGGTTGGGTTTGGCGGCAGGCATTGTCTGGTTGGTCATGCTTTCCGCTTGGGGCAGAACAGTTTGGGAAAATTTTCGTTGTCGGTATACGGGTGTGTCCCTGTTTCTGTCCGGATGTGCGGTTGTAACCGGTATCATAGGGATAGGGTACGGATTGTATGTTTTGCGTCCGGCTTCCGTAGAGGGCAGATACCTGATTTGGCGTGTCATTGCCGGGGCGGTTGGTGAAGCACCGTTGTTGGGGCACGGAGCGTTGTCCGCTTCCTATATGCTAAGGCAAGCCGACTGGTTTATGAATCATCCGGATTCTCTTTACGCGATGGTAGCGGATAATACTATATATGCCTTCAACGAATTTCTGCGGGTCCTGTACGAGTGCGGGATAGTCGGTTTGTTGTTGTTTGCCGGACTGTTGACAGCGGTTTTTTGCCGGGCTGTCAAAGGGGATGCGGCATCCCGGCGGGCAGGTGCGCTGTTGGTTGCGGTGATGTGCTTCGGGCTGTTTGGCTATCCGTTGTCGGATGTACAGATTACGGGACTGGTCATCGTTACCTTGGGTAGGATTGCCGGCAGTGGGGGCGGCCACCGGCTTTGGAGCGGCGTTTTACCCTCATCCGGGCGGTGTGCGGTCATCGTCGTGCTGGCTGTTTTCCTGTTTATCTGTACAGAGCAATATATCGGAGGGAAACATGCCGACCGGTTGCTGTTCCGGGCTCAGACGGATTTGTCCGTTCTGTCGGAAGGCAGATTGTCCCAGGCTTATCAACACTGGCGAGGCAATCCCGATTTCGTACTTTGTTACGGGAAAACGCTTTACAACCATGCTCAATATGATAAAGCACTGCCCGTGTTGCAGCAGGCCGCTCATTTAAAGCCCTCTTCCAGGCTGCTGTGTGATATCGGCGATTGTTACCGTCACCGGGGAGACAACCGTGCAGCCGAATCGTCTTACCGGTTGGCATCATGGATGATTCCCACCCGCATATTGCCGCACTACCGTTTGTTTTGCCTCTACAGGGATGAGGGAATGGAGGCAGAGGCTGCCGGGCAGGCGGAACGTCTGCTTACGATGCCCGTCAAGGTAGTCAATACTTCGGTATTGCGCTACCGCCATCAGGCACGTCTCTTTTTAAGCCATTATTCGTCACAACATAAATAAATCGTTATGAAAAAACAGGTCTTACGAATGCTTTCCGGTTTGCTTTTGGCGGGTTGTACGTCAGTATCCCCTCTGGAACAGGCATTGCGTCTGAGCGGGAACAACCGGGTACATTTAGAACAGGTTTTGCGCCATTATTCCCGAATTCCGGCCGACAGCCTGAAATACCGTGCAGCGTGTTTCCTGATAGAAAACATGCCGGGGCACGGTTGGTACGAGGGTACGGAATTAGATGTTTATTGCCGTTGGGTGGATTCCGTGTATGCTGCGGAGAGCTATCCTTACCGCGCCGCCCTTCACGAACTCGGTTTGCAGTGGCCGGATGTGTGTGGCAAATTGACTTTTCACGAGGATATCGGACATTTGGATAGTACATTTCTCATCACCCACATTGACTCCACATTCAGCGGTGCTGCCCGGCGTCCGTGGCTGCAATCCCTCACCTTCGGCGATTTTTGCGAATACGTGTTGCCCTACCGGGTGGGGCATGAGCGTCCCCGTCTGCTTTATGCCTTACAGGATTCATTCTACCGGACAAATGTGAAGGGGGCGTTGGAATATGACGATTCCCGTTATGACCCGTTGCTCATATTTCATTCCCGTCCGCTGTTTGCCCCTTCGTCGCGTGTGGTTTCGGTTTTTTACCGGGAACATGCCCTGCGTGCTGCGGCGATGAGTTGCCAGGGGATAGCATATTATTGTCTGTGGCGTTCCCGATTGCTGATGTGTCCTGTGGCGACGGACCTGATTCCTGCTTATCCTGACCGCAATGACCGGCATTGCTGGTCGGTAATGGCCGGAGACAACCGGGTCATCAATTCACGTGAGGCGGCGGCAAATCCCGACAAATGCGGGAAAATTTACCGGCACACCTTTTCCCGTCATCCCCTTCCTGTGAGCACAGCCGGGGAATATGTGCCGCCGTTTTTTCGGAATCCGTTTTATGAGGATATTACCCGGCATTATGGTCCGACCTCTGACGTAAGGATTCCCTGTCCGGTTTCTCCCGGCCTGGCCAATGCTTATCTTTGCGTATTCAATGATTTGGCCTGGGAACCGGTGGCCTGGGCAAGGAGGGAAAAAGGTGTTTTTCATTTTAAAGACATGGAACGCGGCATCGTCTATTTGCCGGTGGTCTATCAGGGAGAAAGGGTGGTACCCCTTTCCTGTCCTTTCATACTGCATCCGACGGGCCGGATAGAAAGTTTATCTCCTGATACAAACCGGTTGCAGACGTTGCGGTTAGACCGGAAATACCCGTTGAGTCATACGATACAATACAAAAATCAAACATTTACGGGAGTGACAGTGGAGGCTTCGGATCATCCCCGTTTCCGGCATGCGGACAAGGTGGGGCAGTTCGGAACAGTTTCCCTCCGGCAGTGGTCATCGGCACAGATTTCTTCCTCCCGGGCTTACCGCTATTGGCGGATTCGTTCACCCCAACAGTTTATCCTTGCCGAGTGTCTGCCGTATGATACCGGAGGTAACCGTGTGCTTCCCTGGGGTAACCTGTCCAATTCCCTTCGGGCGGCTTTCGATAATAATCCGTTGACGTATGTCTATTCCGATAAGTCCGACACGTTTACGGTGGACTTTGGGCGACCGGTGGTACTTTCCAGAGTGGAATGCCTGCTGCGGAACGACGGAAATGCCGTCTGGCCGGGCCATTGGTATGAATTGCTTTACCACGACGGGGCAGAATGGTGTTCCCTGGGAGTACAGAAAGCGGTGGAGCGGTGGGTGGAGTTTGGCGGTGTGCCTTCGGGGGCCCTGTTGTGGTTGCGGGACCTGACTGAGGGTCGGGAAGAACGGATTTTTACAGTGACCAATCATCAAGTGCGTTTTTGGTAATCAATATAAAGAAAGGAGGTTCAGGTAAATTAAAAATTACAAGTTAACTTAAAAACAAATTTATGAAAAAAAGAAAATTATTGATTTTCGGGGCTTGTTTAAGCTTCTTCGTCTTTTCCTGTTCCTACGAACTGGAAGATCCGCCCTCTTTCGACGCGGGGTCCTTGACCAATTTCGGCATTGCCGATGCCCGGTTGTATTTTGAAGAGAATGCAACAGATTTGTCTCTTCTTCATTTTACGGAACCTCATCCTTCGACGCGTACGACTGAGGAAACTCCCGAGTTGATACCCGACTGGAGTGAGGCAGTCCGCACGGAAAGTCCGGAGGCGGCATTGATCGAACTTCCTGTCTCTTCAGCCTCCTCCCGGATATCGGTGGTCCGTTATTTTGAAAAAGGCCTGTTTTGCTTTTCAAAAATAGGAGAGAGCCGTGTGAGGTTGGTAGTAGCGCGTCGGAAAGACGGCAGTACGCAAATGTTTGTCGTCACCTTGGTTCCTTCCGCAAAATATCCCAACAAGAAAGAGGATATCGAAAATTTTCGCTATCTTGGCGGTGGTAATTTTACCGGGAAAGTATTCTGTTCGACGTTGGAAGGGCATTTTGTAGAAGCCTCGCAATATGTGAAAGGGCGTTTTGTCGGAAAATTGGAGGTGATGACCCGTCGGGAATTGGAAGAACAAAAAGTAAGTCTTGAAGAGGCTTCTTATGAATCCATATTTCTGGCTTCTTCGGTAGCGAAAACCAGAAGCAGTACTTACTCGTTTAGTGAAGGTGGCGGAACAGTAACCGCTTGTCCGTATCATCCTCCGTATGTTCAGGGAAGTTGTCCTTTTTGTTTGGAAGAGGTGATTGTTCTTGCTTGTCGTTATTGCGGTGCAAGACTTGAAAGGCGAAGTATGTCATTGTCGTGATTGTCATTATTGTCATTGTTATCCATGCGTATGTGCCAGCGATTGTTCGATATGCCGCCCTTATCCTTGTACCAAATGTACGAAGTGCGGCCGGCATTATTGTTTCGGAGAGTGCGAGATTACAGGGGGTGATAATACTGGAGGGGGAAATGGTAGCGGGACAGGAAATAGCGGTAATACAGGTAATGGAGACACAAAAGAACCCTCAACTCAAGCAAGTGGAAAGGCCACAGCCGCTAAAATTACTGCTGCAACAGAGAAAGCCGCAAAAACTGCTTTGACAAAATTTGGATTGTCAACACCAGCTTGTAATTTTGGTGTCAAAACAGCATTTAATGAAATCTACTCTTCAAAAGAATTGGATAATAAAAGAGCAAACGATATGGTTGATTATTGGGAAAATAATTCATCTAAATGGGAGGCAGTAGAACTCAAAGATGCTCAAAGGTTAGCGAATGAAGGATGGTTTGTGGTTGCTGGTTGGAAAGCGGCTACGGGTAGTGGACATGTCGTTGTTATTGTACCAGGAAAAGAAGACACTGGATGGAAAGGAATGAAAATACCTGTTTGTATGGATACAGGAAGAGAAATGAAAAATGCAAAACAAAAATTGAGCCAGAGTTTTGGCATATCTAAAAAAGACAATATTAAGTTTTATAAATATAAATAACTATGAAAGCTATATTTTTAATTTTAACTGTATTCTGTAGTTTCTCTTTTGTTACCGCTCAAAGAGAGAAAAGTATTTTTGAGTATGGAGAAACAGAAATGATGACAAAATCGGAATATATAACTCCATTTTATTTTGACTACCAAGGAGTATCAAGTTATTTGTTTAAAAGTTTTACAATTTCTTCTGAAGATAATAAGTACTCTTATATAGTGAAATTGTCAAATTATGAAGGCACCGAAAATGATGGAGGCTTTTATCGAATAATCGATATCGAATATGAAAATAAGAACATTTTGAATTTAAAACAATCTGATGGTTGGGATAAATTGAAAGAACGGATAAGTCAATATGCCTCTAATGATTATTTTTTAGCTATTCCTTTGACAAGAACTTCTACAGCTCTGATATTTGTAGGTTATCCTTATAATAGTCAGCCTGAGTTATTGACCATAGTTGTACTAAATAAGGATAAAGCAATGTTGGTTTTTAATAAGGAAATAATGGTAAATAAAATAGAGTATGATAAAGCAAGTTCATCTTTTGTTATGAATTTGCAAGATTATCCGATAGAATATCTTGATGAGACAACTCCTGCTAATACGGCAAAGCTTTTTAAAATTTTCTTAGAAAGTGGCGTATTAAAATTTGGGGGACCTTATGGCACAGTAATGAAATAACATTTTTATAATCCCTCTTTCTTAATAATGATAACCAAAAACATATAGAAAGCCAACATCTTTCTTTTACTTACAAGGCAACCTGTTCAATGGGACGGGTTGCTTTTGTTTTGGTTATTTCGGAGAAATGATTAACTTAGGAACAGTGAATTTAAAGGTTGTGTTATGGTGATTTATGGACAATCTTATATGTTATCTGCCCGCAATAATATTGAGTTTGAAGCTAAAGTGATTCAGGATATTGTTTCCCAAACTGAAGCAGGTGGGGGAACTAAGGGAGATATGGGGCAATCAAAAGATTTTAGTGTAAATTATGGAAAATGGATAGAAGAATATATGAAAAAAGGTTGTAATAGTATTATCAGTCAGTTTTACGATTTTTGTGAACCTTATTCCTGATATATAGGGACTTACAAGTCGAATTTTAGTCCGGGAACAATTATAAAATATTTTTTAATGAATAGCATTATGAGAACAATATTTGTATTTTTATTGTTAATGGCATGCTTGTCCATGTCTTTGACAGCCCAAAATTTTGAACACTTCAAAGTAGATACTACTATAGAGGGAATATGGAAAATTTCTTCTATCATTGATGATACTCCCGATTTCGAGGTGGACGAAAAAGCAGGATGGCCAATAATGATTACCAGTGGTGTCAACAATGTAGGTAGAAGGATGCTACAGTCTCTTCCTGTTGACATTAAGAGAGAGTTTATAAAACAGTGGATAAGTGTCACTTTTATTTTAAACGCCGAAGGAGAGGTTTATAATATTACTTTTAAGGGGGATAGAAAGGAAGGTATCCCCTTGACGGATGAGCAATGGTTGAAAGTCTTCGATTCAGTTCGCCGGATGAAGTCCGAGATTGCTAAATTAATTCCGTCGGATAGTGGCAGATGGAGGGCCAGATGGACATATCAGGTAAGTAAATTTTTACAGGAAACAAAGAAATAATCCCTCTTTCTTAATAATGATAACCAAAAACATATAGAAAGCTAATACCTTTCTTTCGTTGGCAAGGCAGCCTGTTCAATAGGACGGGTTGCTTTTGTTTTGGTTATTTCGGAAAAATGTTTAACTTAGAAACGGTGAATTTAAAGGTAGTGTTATAATAATGAAACGTAAAAATTTTTATTGATTTTTGTTGTGGCCAGTTTTAGAAGTTTCAGACGAAAAATTAGTCATCCAGCATTTAACTCCCGGGTGGTTGTCTTATGGAAGTACCACGACCTTTTATCCGATACCTCCCAAAAGGGTAAGTGTAAATTAGAGGACGCTCATGGCATAAATTTAAAATTATGAAAAAAAACTTTTTACTCTTATTAATGCTGATAGGTCTGGCGATGTCTTTGACGGCCCAAAACTTTGAGCATTTCAGAGTAGATACTACAAAAAAAGGCTGGAGCATTTATTCTCTTGTTGATGATACTCCCGATTTTGAGGTGGATGAAAAAGCAGGATGTCCAATAATGATTACCGATGATGTCAATAATGTAGGTAGAAGGATGCTACAATCTCTTCCTGCTGATGTTAAAAAGAAGTTTGTAAATCAAAGGATTACCCTTTATTTTACTTTAAATGCGAAAGGTGAAGTATATCACATTACTTTTAATGGAAGTAGACAGGAGGGCATTCCCTTGACGGATGAGCAATGGTTGGAGGTTTTCGATTCGGTTCGCCAAATGAAGTCCGAGATTGCCAAATTAATCCCGTCGGATAGCGGCAGATGGAGAGTCATGTGGGTATATCCGGTAAACAAATATTTGCAGGAAACAAAGAAATAATTTCTTTTTCTTAATAATGATTACCAAAAACATATAGAAAGCCAACACCTTTCTTTCGTTTGCAAGGCAGCCTGTTCAATAGGATGGGTTGCTTTTGTTTGGGCTCTTGCGGAAGATTTCAGAGACCCCAAAGTTCTGTCCCTTTATATCGCACTGCCATGAGTTTACTGAAGTTTATAGCAAACTTTTTTCAGGATAACACAGGGATTCGTTAGGGATTGGCTTTTATTGCTCCGGTACACCTCCGATACTCCTCCGGATGTAAGCCATACCCTGGCCTTCGTGATGAAAAAGATATTGGTTCAGGAGACAGTGTGGCTGGTTATTCTTTTTTTTGGAAAGAAAATTTTTCCATGACGGGAAAAAATATTAATTTAGTCGTCTGTTTGTAGAAAATTAAAGTAAAATCTAAAATATTGAACTTATGAAGTTTGTTGTATCAAGCAGTACATTACTGACCCGTTTGCAGGCGGTGAGTAAGGTGATTGGTGGGAAATCCGTACAGCCTATTCTGGATAATATTTTGCTGGTGGCAACCGGAGGCGTGTTGTATGCGACAGCATCCGACAAGGAAACTACAATGGAAGCCAGGGTAGAATTGGAAAATCTGGAGGAGGAAGGAAAAATAACAATTCCGGCAAAGATATTGCTGGATATTTTAAAAGAATTTCCGGAACAACCTTTGACTTTTGATATTAACACTTCAACCAATGAGGTAAAGATTATTTCAGAAAAAGGTGAATTTTCTGTACCGGGAGAGAGTGCTGAAGATTATCCGGTGCAGGCTGCGTTGAATGAAAGTAGTAATGATTTGACAACAAAATGCGGTCTGGTGCTGGAGGGGATTGTCAAAACCATTTTTGCTACAGCCAATGACGACTTGCGTCCCGTGATGAATTGTATCCTGATAGAAATGAATGAGGATAACTTTACTTTTGTCGCTTCGGATGCTCATAAGTTGGTCCGTTATAAACGTTTTGACGCCAAAAGTGAAAACGGACAATTTTCATTGATTTTGCCGAAGAAACCGGCTTTGATGCTGAAAAACATTTTACCGAAAGATGATTCGGAACTGAGGTTGTCTTTTAATGAAAAGATGGCTTGTTTTGTGTTCGGAGATTACAAAATGACTTCTACTTTGGTAGAAGGACGTTTCCCGAATTATAATTCGGTGATTCCTCAGAATAATCCTAAAAAAATCATTATTGAGAAAAAAGAGTTGTATAACTCTTTGCGCCGGGTGTCGGTGATGGCCAACCAGGCTAGTAATCTGGTCAAATTTGATGTTGCGGAAGGTAAAATCATTATTTCGGCTCAGGATATGGATTACTCCATGTCCGGACATGAAACTTTGACTTGCCAATATGACGGCGAAAATATAGCTATCGGATTTAAGTCGCCTTTTGTATTGGAAATCCTTTCTAATATCGGTTCTGAAAGCGTTGTGCTTGAATTGTCCGACCCCACACGTCCGGGATTGTTCCTGCCTTTTGAAAATGAAGATCAGGATGAAGATTTACTGATGTTGTTGATGCCTATGATGGTATAAACAAACAGAAAAATCTTTATTTCATATCATCAGAGAGTCGTTTGGGAATCCGGACGACTCTTAAAATGAAATAATTATAGTGTTAAAACAAAATTTTCAGGGGAAGAGGACGAAATTTCCGGAAAAATAAATATAGTGGATGTTATGAATTTGAATTTGGCAAACCCGATTGTTTTTTTTGATTTGGAAACGACGGGGATAAATATAGCAAAAGACCGGATTGTAGAAATTTCGGTATTGAAAGTATATCCGAACGGCAAGGAAGAGCAAAAGACAATCCGGGTGAATCCGGGAATGCACATTCCCGAGGAAGCATCAAGAGTGCATGGCATTTATGATGAAGATGTGAAGGATTGCCCTTTGTTCAGGAACATAGCTAAAGAGCTGGCACATTACATTGAAGGGTGTGATTTGGGCGGATACAATTCAAATCGGTTTGATATTCCGTTATTGGCCGAGGAATTTCTGAGGGCAGAAGTTGATTTTGATATGAGTAGACGGAAATTTGTAGATGTGCAGACCATTTTCCATAAAATGGAACAGCGGACTTTGTCTGCTGCTTATCATTTCTATTGCGATAAATGCCTGGAAGATGCCCATTCTGCTGCTGCAGATACGATGGCCACTTATGAGGTGCTTAAGGCGCAGTTGGACCGTTATGGGGATAAACTGGAAAATAATATAGACTTCCTGAGTAAATTTTCCACTCAAAATAAGAACGTTGACTTTGCCGGATTTATTATCTATGATGAGAAGGGAACAGAGGTTTTCAATTTTGGAAAAAACAAGGGAATTCCGGTGGAGAAAGTATTGCAGGAACAACAGGGATATTATGATTGGATGATGAAAAGTGAATTTCCGCTTTATACCAAAAAAGTGTTGACCAGAATCAAATTGCGAAGTTCGGGGTTGGTGAAATAAGACTGCAGAAAGTCGTTGAACGATTAAAACGGAACGGGAATATGGGAGAATTAATCAGGAAAGAGTTGAAGAGTTTTTTTGCTTCCTTATCGGGGTATGTTGTATTGGCGTTTTTCTTGATTACGAGCGGTTTGTTTTTGTGGATTATACCGGGAAGTTACAACATTTTTGATAGCAATATGGCTGATTTACAGCCATTTTTTTCGCTTGCGCCTGTATTGTATTTGTTTTTGGTCCCGGCCATATGTATGCGTCTTTTTGCAGAAGAACGCCGGACCGGCACTTTGGAATTGTTGTTTACCCGTCCCTTAACGGTGTGGCATGTGGTTATAGCCAAGTATTTGGCAGGTTTCATCCTGGTCATTTTGTCCATCCTTCCCACGGTGATTTACCCGCTTTCTCTCTGGATGCTGGCACAGCCTGCCGGACATATAGATATAGGGGGAATTATGGGGTCTTATACCGGTCTGGTGTTTTTATCCGGAATATATGTTGCTGCCGGCGTTTGGACTTCTTCCTTGACGGACAATCAGATTGTTGCTTTTCTGTATGCTGTGGTGATTGCTTTTCTGTTGTATACGGGGTTGGATTTTATAGGAGAAATACCTGCTTTCGAAAATATTCAGGCCTCTGTACAGCTTTTGGGCATCAATTATCATTATGAACCGATGTCCCGGGGAGTTATCGCCTTGGGAGATGTGATTTATTTTCTTTCTTTTATCTTTTTGTTTTTGTGGCTGACAGTCCGGCATTTCAAGGGAACACGTTTGAAATGGTGGCAGGTGGTCATTGGATTGGTGGTGTTGAATCTGTGGGCGGGGAGCGTATATTGGCGGGCTGATATTACCAATGATAAACGCTATACTTTATCTGCTCCCACAAAAGCATTGCTGAAAAAGGCGGACCGTGTCATTCATGTGGACATATTCCTGGCAGGCAATCTGCCCGCCGAAATGCAGAAACTACAATATGCACTTACGCGGATGTTGGAAGAATTCCGCCGGATTTCCGGAAATAATTTTCGTTACAGTATCATAAATCCGGCCGAAACCGGGGACCCGGAGGAGAAAAAGGCCATGGTGAGGTATCTGGTTGAGCGCGGAATCATGCCGGTAAATCTGAACCGTAAGACGGACGATGAGACTTTGTCCCGGCAATTTATTTATCCCGGTGCGATTGTATACGACAAGGAGACGGAGGTCAGTATCCAGTTGTTGCAAAATGTGCCCGGTCAGACGGCGGAGCAGAATATCAACCATTCCATAGAGGCTTTGGAATATGAACTGACCAAAGCGGTGCGTCTGCTGATGCGGCAGGAATTGAAATCGGTGGCTTTTCTGACCGGACACGGGGAGTTGCCTTATCCGGAGGTGATGGATATGGCTAAAATGTTGTCCTGGTATTATCAGGTGGATTTTGTCAGTACCGATTCGCTGGCTATGGATTTAATGCGTTATCAGGCATTGATTATTGCCCGGCCTTCAACTGATTTTCCGGAACGGGATAAATTCATCATCGACCAATATGCAATGAATGGAGGACGTTTATTGTGGTGTATTGACGAAGTTGAAGTGAATCATGACGGACTGAAAGAGCAGGAGACGGTACCGGCACTTTACCGTCCGTTAAATCTTGAAGATATGTTTTTCCGTTATGGTGTCAGGATTAATCCGGATTTGTTGCTGGACGGGAATAGCGTATTGATACCTGTCATCACCGGGATGAACGGAAACAGTCCTGTATATCGTCCCGGGGCCTGGTATTATTCGCCTTTGTTGCTACCCCGCCGGATTCATCCCGTTACGACAGGGCTGATGCCTGTACGGGTGGATTATGCCAACAGTATAGACACAGTCGGTGGTAATGACGGTTTGCGGAAAACTGTGCTCCTGGCAACTTCACAGTATTCGGCGGCAATGAAGACGCCTTGTCCGGTAACTTTGTCGGTGACCGGGGAGAAAATGACCCCGGAAAAATTCAACCGGAAATATATTCCCGTAGCCGTAGCTGTGGAAGGCGGATTCAAGTCCTTGTTCCAATACCGGAACATGCCGGGCGTGGTGAATACTTCTTTCAAGCCGGAAAGTGGTTACAACCGGATGATTTTTATTGCAGACGGAGATATTATCCGCAATAAAGTGAGAGGAGTGGGGGAAAATGCCGTGGCTGTTCCGTTGGGATATGATGAATATGCCGACAAAGTGTATGGAAACCGGGATTTTTTGCTGAATTGCGTGAACTGGTTGTGCGACGATGAAGGATGGATGCAACTTAGGGGCAGAAACCTATCTCTGTATTTGCTGGACAAAACCCGGTTAAAGGCGGAACGGAGACGTTGGGAACTTTTTAATTTGTTGTTGCCGTTGGTGGTGGTGGCGGCGTTGGGCGGACTGTTTATGGTTTTCCGCAGGAAATGATTTCCCTGCGGAAATGTAAAAAAAACTCTCATTTTATATTAGAATCGTCTTATTTTCGGATAATATCCGGAAAGACAGGAGCAAATATGAAGAATGATTTTTAATTTTGAGCAATCGTTTGTGCAATGAATGGCGGGGAGTATTTTGATAACTGCCCCGGATTTTTTTTCAGAATTAGAAGATGAAAGTTAGTTTGTTGATTGTGTGGTGCATTTTGTGTACATGGGTAACGAATGCTCAGAAAATCAGTTTTAGCGGGCAAGTATGTCGGTTTGATACGATTACCGAGTCCGACGGTCCGGTGGTACATGATTTTTATTTCACGAATACCGGGGAAAAACCTTTGAAAATAAAGGAAGTACTGACCAGTTGCGGATGCGTGGCCGCCAGTTTCCCGTCGGGCGAAGTCATGCCGGGTGAAAAAGCGGCAGTCCGCGTGATCTACCGGCCCGAAAACCGTCACGAAGAAGAGGTGCTCGCCATTGCCGATGTATATACAAATGCAGGAGTCAGAACATTGGAAATCTCAGGTGTTGTACTTCGCTCCAAAAAGGAGCGGCAGCCGGCTTACCGGTTACGGGAGTCGGATGTGCGGGAATACGTCAGGCCATCTAAGCCGGCCAGGGGATTCGGGCTGATATTGGAAAGAATGCGTGAAGGCTTGTTGGCACGTGTGAATGTGCCGGAAAATGACGCTGAGGTGAAAGAGCAGGTTGCTGCTTTGGACAGAGGGGGAAAATGGGCGGACTTGGATTATGCTTGTTACGGGCGTACCAACTGGGAACCCATCCGGCATTTGCAGCGTGTTTATCAACAGGTGCTGTCGTATGTAAACCCGGAGAGTATATATTATGCCAATGACACATTATACACCGTCATCCGGGATGCCTTAGGCTACTGGTTGGAATGCAGGCCCAAATGCCATAACTGGTGGTATAACCAAATTGCCGTACCCCAGTGTTTAGGGAATATGCTGGTTTTGATGGAATGCGGTAAAAAGCGTTTGTCCGGTGAATTGCGGGACGGATTATTTAGATTAATGGCCTGGCCGGATCCCCGGAGATGGACGGGAGCAAATAAACAGGACATTGCATTGCATCATGTGCAACGGGGATGTTTGTTGGAAAACGACAGCATTGTAAAGGCAGCGGTTGACGAATTGTTTTATCCGTTGAGATTTACAAATCAGGAAGGATTGCAGGTTGATTATTCTTATCATCAGCATGGCAATCAATTATATATCGGAGGATATGGTGCTGTTTTTGTCGAATGTGTTTTAAAGGCGGCGGAATGGTTCCGGGACACTCCTTATGCTTTGAAAGATGAACAATTGGAGATGTTCAGCCGTTTTTTCCGGGACACTTACCTCAACATTTTTCGCGGTCCTTACCAGGATTTCAGTGTATTGGGACGGGGAATAAGCCGGGAAGGAGCCACTTTGAGCCGCGGGATGGCCGGTGTGTTGGAGCGGATGAAAGAAATCGACCGGAAACATGCGGACGACTACGAAAAAGCGAAAGTCCGTTTCAATGGGGTTGCGGATTCCTGCCGCAGTGACTGCAGCCGGGTTTTCTGGCGTTCGGATTATGCTTTGCACAACCGTAAGGCGTTTGATTTTTCTGTTCGTACTTCCTCCGTCCGTACCTGTAAAATAGAAAGCGGTAACGGGGAAAATCTGAAGGGAGCCTTATTGTCGGATGGTGCCGTCTGTCTGCGGGTGACCGGCGAAGAATACTATGATATTTTTCCGGTATGGGATTGGAACCGGATTCCGGGCGTAACGGCACTGGATTCCAATGCCGGTTTGCAGGCTGCCGATTGGGGAAGACGGGGGAAAGCCGTTTTTTCCGGCGGCGTTTCGGACGGGACATACAGTGCCATGGGCTATCGGATGGATGATTTCGGAGTGAAAGCCCAAAAAGCCTGGTTTATGTTTGATGACGAGGTGGTGTGCCTGGGGACGGGAATTTACGGACAGGGAAGCGGGCGAGTGTGTACCACGGTCGAGCAATGCAGAAATGAAGGGGAAAATGTCATTCGGAAAGGGAATAAAATCCGGAAAGGAAATGTATTGTATTATTTTCCGGCCGGCGGAAAAACGGTATGCCGGGAAAACCGGTTGCAAACAGGAGCTTGGTCGGAGATAAACTATAATTATCCGGTCCGTCAGGTCGGGCAACCGGTTTTTTCGTTGTGGATAGACCATGGGAATAACCCGCAAAATGCCGGCTATGCTTATGTCATTGTCCCCGGTGCGCAGCAGGCGGAGAATTACGATACGGCCCGGATTGAGATTGTCCGGAATGACACGCTGGTGCAGGCGGTCTACCAGAAGCACGCGGATATTTTACAGATAGTATGTTACGACAGTGTCCGTTTTGAAGGTTCGGGAGTCGCTTTGGAGGTGGACATCCCTTGCGTACTGATGGTGAAAGGAATAAAAACACGCCGTCCTTCGCTTTATCTGGCCGACCCGATGCAGGACAAGAAAACGGCACACGTCTGCCTGACGACTTCCCGCGTGAAGCTCAGCCGGAAAGTGGAATTGCCGCAAGACGATTGGAAAGGAAATACAATTGAAATATTAAAATGATGATTAAAATGAAATGGTGTTTACTGTTATTGGTACTGTTTTCCGTTAGTCAGGGAATGGCCGCCGGAAGAACAGTATTGTCTTTCAATGATGGCTGGACTTTTAAAAAGGGACCTTTTACGGAAGATAAGGTGAAATTTAAAGAGATTTTTGACCGGGAATGGGACAAGGTGAAGATTCCTCATACCTGGAATGCCCGGGATATGCAGCAGAAATACAACCAGTTTTATGCCGGGGAGGCTTATTACCGCAAAAAGTTTCCGGTGGACGCCGGATTGAAAGAAAAACGGGTGTTTTTGCGTTTTGAAGGAGTGGGGCAGGTGATGGATTTGTATCTTAACGGGCGTTATATCGGAAATCATAAAGGCGGGTATTCTGCCTGTGTTTTTGAATTATCCAAAGCCTTGAAATACGGACAGGAAAATGAGTTGCTGGTGAGGGTCAGCAATGCTGCTTCGCCGGAAGTAATTCCTGTAAATCATGTATTGTTCGGGGTATACGGAGGAATATACCGGCCGGTGTGGCTTGTAATTACGGACAAGTTGAATATTGCCGTGAACGATTGTGCTTCTTCCGGCGTGTATATTACTCAGAAAGACGTTTCTCCGCAGAGTGCCCGGGTTAATGTCAGGGTTAAATTGGAAAACAAGGAGTTGCAGCCGCAAAAAGTGCTCTTAGAGAACACAATTTACGATTATTCGGGGAAAATCTGCCTGAAAAAGGCACAGGAGATTGTGGTATTGCCCCAGGGGAACCAAAGCTTTGAACAGGCTTTTCTATTGAAAAAACCTCATTTGTGGCAGGGAAGAAAAGACCCTTATCTGTATAAAGTGGTCACCCGGCTCAAGCGGGATGGTCAGATATTGGATGAGATTGTCCAACCATTGGGAATCCGGAAGTTTGAGATTGTTGCCGGAAAAGGTTTCTATCTGAACGGAGAAAAATACCCGATGTATGGTGTATGCCGGCATCAGGACTGGTGGGGATTAGGGTCTGCACTGACCAACGAACATCATGCATCCGATTTGGCGGAGATTATGGGAATAGGTGCTACTACCGTCCGTTTTGCCCATTATCAGCAATCGGATTATATCTATTCGAAATGTGATAGTCTGGGATTGATTATCTGGGCGGAAATTCCTTTTGTCAACCGGGTATCTGCACAGGAGGGACCCAATGCGAAAGACCAGTTGCGGGAACTCATCCGGCAGAGTTTCAACCATCCGTCCATTTATGTATGGGGCTTGCACAACGAAGTTTACAGTCCGGAGGATTATACGGCCGCTTTGACCCGGGAATTGCATGACTTGGCCAAGACCGAGGACCCGGACCGGTACACCGTTTCTGTTAACGGTTATGGTATTATGGAACATCCGGTGAATCTGAATGCCGATATTCAGGGTATGAACCGTTATTTCGGGTGGTATGAGAAAAAAATTCAGGACATTGTGCCCTGGATTGAAAATCTGGAAACCAAATATCCCGGTATGAAGTTTATGCTGTCGGAATACGGTGCGGATGCGAACATTGCCCATCAGACCGAATATTTAGGGGAATCCCTCAACTGGGGAAAACCCTATTATCCGGAAACTTTCCAGACCAAGCTCCATGAATACCAGTGGAGTGTCATTGCCAGACATCCTTATATTGTTGCATCTTATTTGTGGAATATGTTCGACTTCGGCGTGCCGATGTCCGACCGGGGAGGCGTGCCCGCCCGGAACATGAAGGGGTTGATTACCATTGACCGGAAGGTGAAGAAAGACGCCTATTATTTTTATAAAGCCAACTGGAGCGAAGAACCGGTGGTACATATCACCCAGCGAAGACTCAAAGAGCGTGAAAAACAGGTGACCGATGTCACGGTTTATTCTAATGTCGGGGAACCGGAATTGTACCTGAACGGGGAAAAGATAAACGGGGTGAAAAAAGGATATACGGATATTCATTACATTTTCAGCGGAGTGAAATTGCGTCAGGGCGATAATACATTGAAAACCGTCGTTAAAAAAGATGGAAAAGTGTATGAGGATTCTATTGACTGGCATTTTACCCGGGAAATGAAAGCCGGCGAGGCGGAATCACTGAATAGCGATAAAGAGCATGTAGGTTTTTAAATCATTAGCGATGAAATTATTAGTTGCTGTTGTTGTTTGTATAGGCTGGATTTTTTCCGGTGTACTCCGTGCACAGGAAGTGTCTGTCATTCCTTATCCGGCATCGGTTCGGATGCTGGATGGGAAATTCAGCCTGAAAGCCGGGAAAATCGGGTATAGAACTGCGGAATTTGCTCCGGAAGCCGGATTCCTGGCCGAACAATTGGAGGATTTGTCTTGCCGGATGAAAGCAGACAAGGATGAAAAAAAGGCGGTTATTCTTTTAACCCAATCGGCCGACATACAAAACCGGGAAGGGTATCGGTTGCAAATTACGCCGAAGGGGGTAACCATTGCGGCGAAGAATAGGGCCGGGATGTTTTACGGCATCCAGACTTTTCTGCAATTGGTGAGAAACGGAGGACGTGATTTGGCCTGTTGTGAAATAGAAGATGCGCCGCGTTATGATTGGAGAGGCTATATGCTGGATGAATCCCGCCACTTTTTTGGTAAGGAAAAAGTGAAGCAATTGCTGGATTGGATGGCGTATTATAAACTCAACAAATTCCACTGGCATTTGACGGATGAACCGGGGTGGCGGATTGAGATAAAGAAATACCCCCGTTTGGCTACAGTGGGGGGAAAAGGGAATTGGAGTGACCCGAATTGTCAGGATGTCCGTTTTTATACCCAGGATGAAATCCGGGAGATTGTGGCTTATGCTGCCGGGCGGCACATTGAGATTATTCCGGAAATAGACATGCCGGGACATGCTACTGCCGCTAATTTTGCTTATCCCGGACTGTCGGGCGGGGGAACGCCTGAACATCCCGAGTTTACTTTTAATGTCGGAAAGGAAAAGGTATATCAGTTTTTGACCGATGTATTGCGTGAAGTGACCGGTTTGTTTCCTTCTTCTCTGATACATACCGGGGGAGATGAGGTAGCCTATGGAATAAAAGCCTGGGAAACCGATGCGGATGTGCAGGGGATGATGAAAAGAGAGGGGTTGACGGAAGTAAAAGAAGCCGAACGCTATTTTACGCACCGGATAGCGGATTCTGTCCGTATGTTGGGAAAAACGCTGGCAGGATGGGATGAATTACTGGATGCCGGCGTACCTGTCGGCGGAACGCTGATATTCTGGTGGAGACACGACCGGGTGAACCAGCTCAAAAAGTTGCTGGCAAAAGGATATGAGACGGTGCTGTGTCCGCGCAAGCCTTTGTATTTTGATTTTATTCAACATAAAACTCACAAATGGGGACGGGTATGGTCCGGTTTCTGTCCTTTGGAGGATGTGTATGCTTTTCCTGACAAGGGAATAGCGGCCTGGGGAATTCCTGCGGAACACCTTATGCACATCCGGGGGATTCAGGCTAATGTGTGGACCGAACGTATGCACAATACCCGGAGACTGGATTTTATGACTTTTCCCCGCATCTGCGCGTTGGCGGAATCTGCATGGACCCCTGCCGGTGTGAAGGATTACGATAGTTTTACCCGGCGGATGGAAAAGGCATACCGGGACTTTGACCGTGCCGGCATTTATTATTTTGATGCGCGTGATCCGGAAGCCCGTCCGGAACCTGCGGGACCGCAGCAGCAGAAAAGAAATTTGCCGATGGATTTCAGGGACTAACTGCTTAAAACTATACAACACATGAAAAAGCTGTTGTTGGGACGGGATGCTGACTCACGGAAGAGGGGCATTTCGGGCAAATGATTTTTACAGTAATCCGGGGGACTGGGAATTGAATTTTGTCCGTAAACCGCATGAATTAAGTCATCCGGTGACCCAAGGGGATGAATTGGAAGTTGTCGGACGGATGTTTAAAAAATATCTCCGGTTGGCCGGGGAGTATTATTATACAGCGGGAAAGGCGGATGAGGTTGATGAGGAAAATATTTACGAAAACTTAGGACAATAAAAAATGCGGAAACGAATGAAAAAATGGTCTGTTTTATTATGTCTGGCTTTTCTGTGGACGACGGGTTATTCAAAGAAAAAACAGGAAATGGTGAAAGACGACAGAATCTGGTGGTGTGAAACGGCCTGTAAAATTTCTTATCCGGTGTTCCGGGAGCCTTTATTTGTATTTGGTGGGATTTAATTATCGTTGATTGTTTTTTAACCCGGATAGAATGAAAATATTTTTTATAGTTTTGTTTGTGAGTTTGGCGTGCCTGCAAACGAAAGCCGCCGGATTGCCGGAAGAAACCGGTGCAGCTCTTCGGAAATATAGTATTTACTTTGATTCGGTGGTAAACAATTATTATGCCGGAGGGTTTGTCGGGAATGGCTTGTCCGGGGCAATGGTTTATAAAGAAAAAGGAGATACTTTGTGTTGGGAGTTGGGCCGTTCGGACGTGGCCGACCACCGCGACGGGGATGTATTGTATTTCAAATGCCGTTTGCCGGTTGGTAAACTCCGTTTGCCTTTGGGGGGACAAAAATCAGATATGCTGATTAATTTGGAAAAAGCGGAAGTGTCCGGTAAATCCGGAGGAGTGAACTGGAAATGTTATATGCCGGCTTCGCGCCAAGTTCTTATCATTGAATGGGAAGGGCAGGGGCAATTGCCTGAAATGGGATTCGTGCCGGGAATAGCCCAAAGTCCCCGTCTGGCATTTAAAGGTTCGCTTTATAAAGTGCCTGAAGGATATGTGCCCAATCCTCCTGCGAAGCTTTACCGGAAGGGAGAATACCAGATTTGTAAACAGCTGTTGCTTGGCGGAGGAGAGTATTCAACGGTATGGAAAACCATAAACGGAAAAGGAAAAAAGAAACTGGTGTTGTCCATCAGCTATTCCGCACAGAACACCGGTACGGAGCGGGAAGGTATCCGCAACATTGAAGAAGTGCTCAGTGTGCCTGCTGCTGTGGTGGAGAAAGAACACCGGGCGTGGTGGAATGATTTTTACGGCCGGAGCTATGTTTCTGTCGGTGAGGATAAGTTTGATTCTTTTTATTGGACACAACTTTATAAACTGGGTTCTGCTACCCGGGCCGACCGTCTGCCGGTGGATTTAATGGGGCCTTGGTATCACGACCGTACTCCCTGGCCTGCTATTTGGTGGAATTTGAATATTCAGCTTACCTATTCGCCTGTGTTTGCCATCAATCATGCAGAATTGGCAGAGCCTCTGCTGAGAATGCTGGATGATAATACAGAGAATCTGAAAAAGAATGTACCTGCCGGATTTGCCAATAGTGCTGCCATCGGACGGTCCAGTTCATACGACTGTGTGAAGGAAGTAGGCAAGGAACATGGCTTATTGATGTGGACCATGTTGTATTATTGGAAATATTGTCAGTACAATCAGGATGCGGACCCGTTTTTTCCCTTTGATGAAGTTGGCTGTAAATTACTATCGTTATTTGTTGACGGAAGGAGAGGACGGCTATTTGCATATGCCGGTCAGCTATTCTCCGGAATATGGTGAAGCGGCTGATTGTAATTTTGAACTGGCTTTGTTGCGTTGGGGGTGTGCTACGTTGATTAAATCGGCGGAAATCTGCGGGATACAGGATTCCATAGTGGATGAAAGCCGCCGGATTTTGGAGCGGTTGACTCCTTATCCTCAGGATAAAGACGGGTTTATGATTGGCCGGGATGTCAAACTGACCTCCGGTCACCGCCATTATTCCCATTTGCTGATGCTTTATCCTTTGACCAATCTGCCTTTGGATGTTTCGGAAAACGCTGAACTTGCCAGACGTTCTATACTGTATTGGTTAAGTTTCAAGGGAGGATACCAGGGATACACTTATACCGGGGCCTCTTCAATGAGTACTTTATTGGGAGATGGTGATAAGGCCCGTTCGTATTTAAAAGTGATGCTGGATCGTTTTTTACAGCCTAATACATTTTACCGGGAATCGGGACCTGTGTTTGAAACACCGATGTCCGGGCTGGCTTCTTTTACAGAAATGCTGTTGTTGAGTCAGGATTCTGTTATTCAGGTTTGTCCGGCTATTCCTCGGGAATGGAAAAATATTCATTACAAAGGTTTACGGGCCGAAGGAGGATTTGAAGTGGAAGTAAAACGCGAATCCGGGATTACACGCGAAATCCGGATACACAGTTTATTCGGGTTACCTTGTGTGGTAAAATGTGATATTCCCCAGGAAAAAATGCAAATCAAAGGAGGCAGGTACGAAATGCGCGGAGAGAAAGGGGTGAGGTTGCATATTCCGCGGGGGAAAACGATGACTATTGTTAATAAATAATTAATTAATGGGTATTATGAAAATATTATTAGGTTTATTCGTGTCGGTTTTTCTGGCTTTTTCCGTTCAGGCACAGAGGACTGTCAGATTTATGAGCTATAATATCCGTCATGGTGCCGGAATGGATAACCGGTTGGACAGCGAAAGAATAGCCAAAGTTATTCAGCAGGTGGCTCCCGATGTAGTTGCACTCCAGGAAGTTGATAGTGCAACGATGCGTATAGGTGAAGCTGATATGTTGCATGAGCTTGCAGATTACAACCTCATGTACCGGATGTATGCTCCTGCCATACCTTACCGGGGAGGGAAATACGGAATCGGGTTGCTGGCCAGGGAAAAACCGTTGCATTTCAGGTATATGCCTTTGCCGGGACGGGAAGAGGCCCGGGTTTTATTGATAGCTGAATTTGAGGATTATGTATTTTGTTGTACGCATTTTTCTTTGACAGAAGAGGACCAGTTGGCAGCGGTTTCTGTATTGACAGAGGAATTGTTAACTGTAAAGAAACCTGTATTTCTGGCCGGTGATTTGAATGCTTTGCCGGATTCTCCGGTGTTAAAAGTATTGCAGGAAAAATTTGTGTTGTTAACCAATCCGGAAGAGAAGACGTTTCCTGCTGATAAGCCGCAGGAGTGTTTGGATTATATCTTGGGATTTACCGGAAACGGACAGACTTATACGGTTTTGGCCAATCGTGTGGTGAAAGAAACGGTAGCTTCAGACCATCGTCCGGTGGTGGCAGACATCCGGTTAAAAACGGATGCGGACCGGATATTCCGGACGTTGCCTTATTTACAGAACCCGGTGGACGGGGGTATCACGGTGAGCTGGCTGACTAATGCTCCGGTGTTCAGTTGGGTGGAATATGGAACTGATACCCTGCATTTACAGCAGGCTTTTACAGAATTGGACGGACAAAAAGTGGCCAATAACCGGATACATAAAATCCGGCTGGAGAATCTGAAACCGGGAGAAAAGTATTTTTACCGGGTTTGTTCCAGGGAAATATTGTCTTATCGGGCGTATAACAAGAAGTTCGGAGATACGGCAGTGTCCGGTTTTTATACTTTCCGTCTGCCTGCTCCCGGGACTACGGATTTTACGGCTATTGTTTTCAATGACATACACAATCAGTATGAAACCATGGCTGCATTGCACAGTCAGGTTAGGGATGCGGATTATGATTTTGTCATATTCAACGGGGATTGTTTTGACGCTCCGGCAAATGAGGAGGCTGTTGTTGGTCCGTTGAAGTATTACAATGCCCGGGTAGGGGCGCAGCACACGCCTGTATTTTATTTGCGGGGGAATCATGAGATCAGGAATGCCTGGTCCCTGCATATGCGGGAATATTGGGATTATATGAATGGGAAAACTTACGGGGCTTTTAATTGGGGGGATACCCGTTTTGTATTGTTGGATTGCGGTGAGGACAAGGAAGACGACCATTGGGTGTATTACGGATTGAATGATTTTACCGGATTCAGAAATGAACAGGCTGTTTTTTTGAAACGGGAATTGGCTTCCAAAGCTTTCCGGAAAGCGGATAAACGGATTTTGGTCCATCATATTCCGGTATACGGAAATACGGATGAGTATCAGCCTTGCACCGAACTGTGGGGGGATTTATTGCAAAAAGCTCCTTTCAATGTATCTTTGAATGCCCATACCCATCAATATGCTTTTTACCCGAAAGGGGCTGCGGGAAATAATTTTCCGGTATTTATCGGTGGCGGATACTCCCTGAAAGAAGCTACTGTTATGGTGTTGACCAAAAAAGGACGTCAGTTGAAAATCAAGGTGATAAATGCTGCCGGTGAAATTTTGAAAGAAATGGAACTGTAGCAATGTACCTTTTCAAATTAAAAATGATGGATATAAAAAAATCTTTGTTTTTTACGGCATCCGTATTTGCCGGATTGTCTGCTTCGGAGGCTCAGACAGCTAAAAAACCGAATATCATTCTGATAATGACGGATCAGCAACGGGGAGATTGTGTCGGTTGGGCGAATGATGTTGTGAAGACACCGAATCTGGATGCGATAGCCCGTGAAGGCGTGTGTTTTGATAATGGTTATACGACAACACCCAGCAGTACGCCTGCCCGGGCTGCTTTATTGACCGGAATGTCTCCCTGGCATCACGGGATGCTGGGATATGGAAGGGTGGCCCGTACTTACAAATACGAATTGCCCCGGATGATGCGGGAATGCGGATATTATACGTTTGGTATCGGAAAAATGCACTGGTTTCCGCAAAAATCCCTGCACGGATTTCACGGGACATTGGTGGACGAAAGCGGACGCATCGAACAGGACGGATATGTGAGCGATTACCGGGATTGGTTTAAATTGCAGGCTCCCGGACTGAATCCCGACCAGTTGGGAATCGGGTGGAATGACCATACCGGAGGGACCTATCCGCTGGACGAAAAATTGCATCCGACATACTGGACAGGAGAGACTGCCGTGCAGTTTATCCGGAATTATAATCCTGATAAACCCCTGTTCCTGAAAGTGTCATTTGCACGTCCCCATAGTCCTTATGATCCGCCGCAACGTTATCTGGACATGTACCAGCATGTTGCAATTCCCGAACCTGTTACCGGTGACTGGGATGCGGCATTTGCAGACTACCCTAAATCGGAAAGTGCTGCTTTCGGAGATTATGGCAAGGAACATGCAGTGGATTCGCGGCGTCACTATTATGCGGCGATTACTTTTGTTGACGACCAAATCGGACGTATTGTCCGGGCATTGAAAGAGAAAGGATTGTATGAAAATTCGGTGATTCTGTTTGTATCCGATCACGGTGATATGCTCGGCGATCATTACCACTGGCGCAAAACGTATGCTTATGAAGGTTCGGTCCATATCCCTTTTATGCTCCGTTTGCCGGAATATATGAGAACAGTGGTAAAACCGGGAAGTCATTTGGAACAAGTGGTGGAAATCAGGGATATTTTGCCGACATTTGTTGACGTTGCCGGCGGAAAAGTGCCTCAGGACATAGACGGAAATTCGTTGTTGCCTTTGTTGCAACAGGAGAAACCGGTCTGGAGGGAATACATTGACCTGGAACATGCCACCTGTTATAGTCCGCATAATTATTGGTGTGCTCTGACAGATGGTAAAATGAAATACATCTGGTTTTTCCGCACCGGGAAAGAGCAGTTGTTTAATATAGAAAAAGACCCTTACGAAAGAACAGATTTGTCGGGGAATAAAAAGCAGGCCAAAACACTGGCGGTGTGGAGGGAAAGAATGGTGAAACATCTGTCGGAAAGAGGGGAAGAATATGTGAAGGACGGGCAATTGCAACAGTTGTCCAAGACGCGGTTATATAGTCCGCAATATCCTGCCGGGGAACGTGAACAGTTGCGATATTGGATGAAAGAGTCTGAATTTTAATGGTATAAAACAGAAACAAGGATGAAAAAATTTATTGTTATATTGTGGGTGGGATGGATGGTTTTGTTCATGAACAGTTGCACAGACAAAAATTCCGTAAAAGGGGTAAAACATGTGGTAGTGATCGGATTGGACGGTTGGGGGGCTTATAGCATGCCCAAGGCAAATATGCCGAATGTAAAGAAATTGATGGAAAAAGGTTCGTATACTTTGGAGGCGCGTTCTGTTCTACCTTCTTCCAGTGCGCCGAACTGGGCTTCCATGTTTATGGGAGCGGGACCCGAATTGCACGGTTATACCACCTGGGGTTCCAGAACTCCGGAGATTCCTTCCCGGGTAGTAAACGGACACGGAATTTTTCCGACTGTTTTTCAGGTGGTACGGGAGGCCCGGCCGGATGCAGAAATCGGCGTATTTTCCGAATGGCTCGGTATTAAGTTTTTAGTGGATACCTTATCGCTGAATGTGTACCGGAATACTCCGGATTACAACAAATATCCTGCGGCCTTGTGTGATTCGGCTGTAAAATATATCAAAGAAAAACGTCCTGTGCTGGCTGCTTTCTGTTTTGACAATCCGGATCATGTCGGACACCAGATTGGGCATGATACTCCGGCTTATTATGAAAAATTGGAAGAATTAGACGGTTATGTCGGCCGCATTGTTCAGGCTGTAAAAGATGCCGGTATGCTGGATGAAACCATTTTTATTGTGACTGCCGACCATGGAGGGATTCGGAAAGGACACGGCGGTAAAACTTTACAGGAAATGCAGGTGCCTTTTATCATTTCCGGAAAAGGGGTGAAAACAGGACATAAAATCGGCTCGTCAGTGATGCAATTTGACGTTGCGGCTACTATTGCCTGTATTTTCGGGACTAAAATTCCTCAGGTGTGGATCGGCAGACCTGTGACGGAAGTGTTCGGGAAATAAGGAGAGGCATTACCGGGATTAATGGTTGAAGTGTTAAGGATTTGCGTGTTATATTGAATAAAAAAGGTTTTGAGATGAAAGTAGTTTTCGGATTATGGACGGGTTTGCTTTTGTTGGTCATGACCGGCGGGAATTTACCGGCACAGGTTGCCCGGGATGTGATTAGTCTGAACCGTTCGTGGAAATTTACTCCGGGGTGGGAGGTGCGCCACCAGATTTTCACGGAAGTCAATCTGCCGCACACCTGGAATACCGATGCACTGTCCGGGAAGACGGATTATTACCGTGGCCTGGGTAACTATGAGAAATCCGTTGAAGTGCCCGAAAGTTGGAAAGGAAAAAAGGTATTTCTGCGTTTTAAAGGAGTGAATGCTGTGGCTAATGTTTTTATCAACGGGAAACATGCTTTGGAGCACCGGGGCGGATATACGGCTTTTGTGGTTGACCTGACCGGACGTGTAAATTACGGAAAGAAAAATACCATATTGGTCCGGGTGAATAATGCCATTCAGTTGGATGTGATGCCTTTGGTGGGGGATTTTAATATGTATGGGGGAATATACCGGGATGTGGATTTAATTGTTACGGGACCGGAACACATTTCGTTGTCGGATTATGCTTCTTCGGGCGTATATTTATTGCAGGAACAGGTTTCCGGAGAGAAAGCTACTGTAAAAGCAAAAGTAATTTTAGAGGGACGTCCGGGAGAAAATGCGGTTTTGTGTATACAGGTAAAGGAACATAGCGGGAAGGTGGTCGTGGAAAAATCGAAGGACATTGTTTTTGACGGGAAAGGATTGAAAATAGCGGAGCTGAATCTGGAAATCAGTAAACCGCATTTGTGGAACGGACGCAAGGACCCTTATTGTTATACAGCCGAGGCAGTTGTGTTAAAAGACGGGAAAGAGGCAGACCGGGTCACAGAGCCTCTGGGATTGCGTTATTTCAGGATTGACCCGGAGCAGGGATTTTTTCTGAATGGCGAACATCTGAAACTCCGGGGGGTGTGCCGTCATCAGGACCATGCGGAAACCGGAAATGCTCTTTCTCCGCAAAATCATGAGGAAGATATGGATATTATGCTCGAAATGGGCGTGAATGCCATTCGTTTGGCACATTATCCGCAGGACAAGTATATGTATGATTTGTGCGACCGGAATGGCTTGGTTGTCTGGGCTGAAATTCCTTTTATCGGACCGGGAGGATACCGGGATAAAGGTTTTGTGGACCAATCCTCTTTCCGGGAAAACGGGAAACAGCAATTGGTAGAATTGATACGCCAGAATTTTAATCATCCTTCTATTTGTTTTTGGGGCTTGTTTAATGAGTTGAAGCAGGCGGGAGATGACCCGTGTGAGTATGTCCGGGAACTGAATGTGCTGGCACACCGGGAAGACCCTTCACGGCCTACTACTGCGGCCAGCAACCAGGGCGGAGAACTGAACGAATTGACGGATTTGATTTGCTGGAATCAGTATTTCGGCTGGTACGGGGGAGAGCCGGGGCATATCGGTAGCTGGGCCGACCGGGCCCATAAAACGTATCCGGACCGGTGTATCGGTATCAGTGAATACGGGGCCGGTGCCAGCATTTACCACCAGCAACCGGAATTAAAGAAACCGGTGGCCAATAGTTACTGGCATCCGGAAAACTGGCAGGCCTATTATCACGAAGAACATTGGAAAGCTATTGCCAGCCGGCCTTTTTTGTGGGGTACGTTTGTGTGGAACATGTTTGATTTCGGGGCTGCACACCGCACTGAAGGTGAAATTGCGGGAAAGAATGACAAGGGATTGGTGACTTTCGACCGCCGGCACAAGAAAGATGCTTTTTATTTTTATAAAGCCAATTGGAATACCGGAGAGCCTTTTGTTTATATTGCTTCCCGGCGGCTGAAAGAACGTACTTCCGGACAGCAGACCGTGAAAGTTTATTCCAATCAACCGGAGGTGGAGTTATTCCTGGATGGAAAATCGTTGGGTAAAAGGAAAACAAATTATGGAATCTGTGTTTGGGAAAATGTGAACATCCGCTTGGGACAAAACAAATTGACAGCTAAGGCCAAAGCGAAGGTTTGGGACGAAATTGAGTTGACCGGATTGAAGTAAAAGTAAGTTTTTTCATATTACGCAGGTTGCGATCGGAATACCCCTGATGGTGTTGACAGCAACAGGCAAATTTGCTTACCGCCGTGAGGTTATAAATTGTATCACTCCGTTGAATTGTATAAACAGCCTTATTTTGAGTGTTTAAAAACTTTTACCCGGTCGTCCAGTGGTTTATATTCTTTCTTCTGAGGTGATTCAAGCGGCACGCCAAAAGGCATTTGTGAGATGAGTTCCCAGGTTTCAGGGAGTTTCCATTCGGTAATTACCTGTTTGTCAATGAGAGGATTATAATGCTGGAGAGAGGCTCCGAATCCGGCGTCTTCGAGCATTGTCCAAATGGCCAGTTGATGCATGGCAGAGGTTTGCTGGGACCACAGAGGAAATTTTTCCCGGTAAGTCGGATAAGCGTTTTGCAAACCTTCTACTATGGTACGGTCCTCAAAAAACAATACAGTGCCATAGCCTGAAGCAAACGATTGGTTGATTTTAGTTTCCGTATGCGCAAATGCCTTGGCCGGAGCGGTGTTTTTTAAGGTTTCCAAGACAATTTCCCATAGTCTTTTGTGGTGTTTTTTCAAGAGCAACACCATCCGGGTGGATTGGGAATTGAAAGCAGAAGGGATATTCAGAGCTGCAAAGTTCAGAATTTCCTCAATTTCGTTGTCCGGAATTGTGCTTTGATTACTGAGAGAATAATAACTCCGGCGATGTTTCAGAGCTTCTTTCAGATTTCTTTCCATAGCATTGATTTTTATGATATTGTACGTAAAACCGGAACTTTAGTTCTGCTAATCCGCGAAGCGTTCATCTATTTTTATACCTTTAGCCTTCCGAAAATAATTGAAATAAAACCTATGCAAGCGAATAAAAATACGGCTTCGGCCTATCAGACGGATTTGTTTTCCGATGAGCGGACATCTCTTTTTTCCCCACCGAAACATTCCCCGGATTTGTGCATTCCGCAACAGAAATGGGAATTTCTGTGCCATACGCTTTATTTAAAGAAATATCCTTTTTTGTTGGGTCCTAAAGGATGCGGAAAATCTTCAGTGGCAATGGAATTGGCCGATGCCATGAAGATGGAGTATTTTGCCTTTGATATGGGACAGGCTTTTAAGCCCAAAAAAATGTTTCTGGGCGGATTGATTATCGGGGATGAAGGAAAAACGCAGGCAATACGGTCGGAATTTTTCAAAGCTTTTACTTCGGACCGGCCGACATTGATATTTTTGGATGAATTGACCCGTATTCCCATGGTGGCTGCCAATTTTCTGATGACTATTCTGGACCGGCGGCAATCTTATCTCTATGATGAAGATTCCGGAATCCGTTATAACAAAGGAAAGGACGTCCTGTTTGTAGCTGCAGGTAATACGGGATTTGCCTATGTGTCGACGCAACGGTTGGATTCGGCTTTTGAAGACCGGTTTATTAAAGTGCAGCTCAGTTATTTGACGCCCGGCGAAGAGGCTGCTTTGGTGCGGCAACGTTATCCTGCGGTAAAAGCTGCGGTTGCGCAGCAATTGGCAGAGGTGGCCCGTTTGCTGAGGCAGGCGGAACAAAAGGAAGCTTTGACCGTTTCGCTTTCCACGCGCCAGGTGTTGGATGCTGCCGCCTATTTGCAATTGGGATATTCGATACGGGAAGTGGTTGAAGAAGTGATTCTGACGAATTATGTTATTGCCGGAGAACAGTTGGTGGCGCGTTCCTTAGTTCAGATGATATGACCCGGGATGAAATTGAAAAAATATACAATCAGGATGTCCTGGACCGCAATTGGTGGGGAGATTTTTCCGGGACACTGGAAATTGTGGAAAAGGATTTTCCGGAAACTTCCGGTATTTATCAATTGATGCCGGTATGTGCCCGGATTGCTTTGCATATGGCAGGCGAATTGCCCCGGATTGTCTTTTCGAAAGAAGTGAATGTAACGGCTGATTTTGAGGCAGTGGTGATGAATCCTGAGATTCTTTCGTTGAAGGTATCCGAGAAAATACGTTCGGAAGTGTTTTTCGGACAATATATTCATCAATTGGGACATCTTTGTTATAGCCGCAGGAGGTATGAAAAATACAATTGTCATTTTCAGCAAAAACATTTTATTCATCTGATTGAGGACCGCAGGATTGAGGGTAGAATCGTACAGTCGTATCCGGGATATTATTATTACCTGCATGCCGCGCGGAAAATGGCTTTTGTGCTGGCTTTGCTGAAGGCTGAGCAGGAATTGAAATTTGCGGATTTGGACGATGTCCGTTATAATTATCTGGCTATCCGTATCCTGTATCCCGAATTATTGGAATACGATGTATTCCGTGAAAGACTGGCTTTGCATAAAAGCCGTTTGGGATGGATAGATGCTTTACTGGAGCCGGTAAAGGATTATGCGGCTTTGGAACCGGAGGAAGTGGTTGAATTGGCCCGGCAAATCAGTTCCCGTTTTTTGTCCGTCCCCGAATCGGAAAGGAAAATGTTTAATTTCTATTCAAAGGTGATGATGAATTTGCCTTTGGAAGTGGAAGGAGCTCCGGTGGATATTGATGTCAAGATTCTGGATGATTTGTTTCTTGATTTGAATAAGTCTCTGGACTTGACTCCCTGTGATGAAGACATTGAAGGGGATACGAAAGGTGCGTTGAGGCGGGCCGGCATTCCTGTGGCGGAGCAGTACAGGGAACTGGAAGCCTGTGACGGAATTGTGGACCTTCAGATTTTGCAGAAGGCAAGGGAGCTGGCTGTTAAAATCCGGTTGAATTTTCTGACTTTCCAGGCGAAAATGAATAAGACCTGTGTGTTTTATGAACAGGAAAGCGGGGAATTGGATGAAGAAGAATTATATCAGGTACATTTTAATCCGGATATTTTTACGGAAGAATTGCCGGCATCTTCGGCTATGCTGGACGTGGTGGTGATGCTTGATTTGTCGGGGTCTATGACGGACGGGGACAAGCTGGAATTGCAATTGGTGTTGTCTGTGGCTTTGGCAATTGCTTTTGAGGCTAATCCGGATATCCGTTTTTCAATTTATGGCCACCGGGTAAAACAGGAGCGTATAGAGATTGTCAGGTTTCATGAGGCCGGCAAACGTCTGGAGATAAAGAAACTTTTTTCGCAGGAAGGCATGTATGTTAATGCGGATGGATTTGCGATTGGTTATGCCATGCAAAAGTTCTGTGTGCGGAGCCGGAATAAGTTGCTTTTTATGATTTCGGACGGTACTCCTACGGCGGCAGCCGGGAGGAAAGATCCGCGTATTCATGTCCGGGAAATGGTCCGGGAAGCCGGACGGATGGGGATAACCGTGCTTTCTATAGGCATTTCCAATTTTAACCAATCCGATATGTATGATGAATTTATACCTTATTCGGGTCCGGAGGTCACAACCCGGTTGGTACAATGGTTGAGACGTAAGTTTATGAATATTGCAGACGGGGCTACGTTTTAGCGGAGGAACCTGGTAAACTTCCGGCCGGATAAAACTGATTACGGTAAAATGGTAAATGGGATTTGCAGTTTTGGAACTTTTTTGGGGGAATGTTTTACTTTTTATTTTAAATAATTATTTTTGAAATCGTTTGTGATAAGGATATTGGAATGTGAATTTTAAATATAAACTGATGGAACAAGAAGAACAAAAATTAAATTCGTTGCCTGATAACGCATATCGGGAATTAAAACCGGGAGAGGAATACAAGCCGATTATGCCGGTAAACAGTCAGCCTAAAGAGGTAACCCCTTATTCTGTGGTGTTTGGTGTGATTATGGCTGTTATTTTTTCGGCTGCAGCGGCTTATTTGGGGTTGAAAGTCGGGCAGGTATTTGAGGCAGCCATTCCGATTGCGATTATTGCTGTCGGTTGCGGAAACCTGATGAAGAAAAATAATATGCTCGGACAGAATGTCATTATTCAGTCTATCGGTGCCAGTTCCGGTGTTATTGTTGCCGGTGCTATTTTTACTTTGCCGGCTCTCTATATTTTAGGACTGGATGCCAAGTTTTATCAGATTTTCCTTTCTTCTTTACTGGGAGGGCTATTGGGTATTCTGATGCTGATACCTTTCCGGAAATATTTTGTAAAGGATATGCACGGCAAGTATCCTTTTCCGGAAGCTACTGCAACCACAGAGGTGCTGGTATCCGGAGAAAAGAAGGGGAATCAGGCCAAATTATTGGCAGTAAGCGGTTTGGTGGGTGGTTTGTATGATTTTATTATCAGCACTTTCGGTTGGTGGACAGAGAATATTTCTACACGTATTATGGAATGGGGAACTGTTTTGGCCGATAAAACGAAATTGGTGTTTAAAGTCAATACAGGAGCTGCAGTTTTGGGACTGGGATATATTGTTGGTTTGAAATATGCCGCCATTATTTGTGCCGGTTCGTTTACCGTGTGGTTTGTGTTGATTCCTTTCCTGAGTTATTTTGCCGATGGACAGACATTGGTGGTGGGAGAAGGAGTAACGTCTTTGATTCGTGATATGTCGCCGGAACAAATTTTCACTCATTATGCCCGTCATATCGGTATCGGCGGTATAGCAATGGCCGGTATTATCGGTATTATCCGGTCTTCAGGCATTATCAAACAGGCTTTGGGCCTGGCTGTAAAGGAGCTGGGGGGTAAAAAAGGAGCCGGAGAAATAGCGGAGCGTACACAACGGGACCTTTCCATGAAATTTATTCTGAGTGGTTTGCTGGCAACTTTGATTACCACATTTATTTTTTTCCATTTCGGGGTGTTGGGAAATCTTTTTCAGACTGTTGTGGCTATTTTGATCGTGTTTATTATTTCTTTTCTCTTTACCACAGTGGCAGCCAATGCGATAGCTATTGTCGGAACCAATCCTGTTTCCGGTATGACTTTAATGACGCTGATACTGGCTTCTTTGGTGTTGGTCAGCGCAGGTTTGAGCGGAACGAACGGAATGATGGCCGCTATGGTGATTGGCGGGGTTGTATGTACCGCTTTGTCGATGGCCGGAGGATTTATTACGGATTTGAAAATCGGTTACTGGATTGGAACTACTCCGGTGAAACAGGAAAAGTGGAAGTTTTTGGGAACGGTGGTTTCTGCCGCAACAGTTGCCGGGGTGATGATGATTTTGAATCAGACTTACGGATTTGTCGGTGAAAATGCTTTGGTGGCTCCTCAGGCTAATGCGATGGCTGCTGTGATTAAGCCTTTGATGGAAGGCGGAACTACTCCCTGGATGTTGTATTTTGCAGGTGCTGCCCTGGCTTTAATTCTCACCATGATAGGTGTGCCGGCATTGGCATTTGCATTGGGAATGTTTATTCCTTTGGATTTGAATACGCCTTTGTTAATCGGTGGTTTGGTTAGCTGGTATGTTTCTACACGCAGTAAGGATGAGAAGGTAAACAAAATGCGTCGTGAGCGGGGTACTTTGATTGCTTCCGGATTTATTGCGGGAGGAGCGTTGATGGGGGTAATAAGTGCTGTATTGAAATATGCCGGAGCCGATTGGTATTGTGCCTGGAGCGGTGCAGAATGGTTGTCGGTTGTAATGTATGTTGCAATTATCGGTTATTTTATCTGGGATTCATTGAGAGCGAAAGAGGAATAAACGGTGAATGTGAGGGAGTAATGATAAATAATAAACGTAATTATGGAATTAAAAGAACGTTTTTTGAAATATGTCGGTTTCGACACGCAGAGTGACCCGGAAAGTGATACTTATCCGTCTACTGCGAAACAATTGGTTTTATTGAATTATTTGGTAGAGGAAATGGCCGGGCTTGGTTTGGCGGATATTGAACTGGATGCCAATGGTTATGCCATGGGTACTATTCCTGCATCTCCCGGTTACGAAAACCGTCCGGTAATCGGTTTTATTGCTCATGTAGACACCAGTCCCGATATGAGTGGTTCACATATCAATCCCCAAGTGATTGAAAATTATGATGGGAAGGATATCCGATTGAATGACCAGGTGACGATGACTGTTTCTGATTTCCCCGAATTGGCTTTCTATAAAGGGCATACTTTGATTACAACGGACGGGACAACCTTACTGGGTGCTGATGACAAAGCAGGGGTAGCTGAAATTATGACGGCGGCCGAGTATCTGATGCAGCATCCGGAGATAAAGCATGGTAAAATCCGTATCGGTTTTACTCCCGATGAAGAAATTGGCAAAGGAGTGGACTTTTTCAATGTGAAACAATTTGGTGCAAAATTTGCTTATACGGTTGACGGAGGTTTTGAAGGTGAATTGGAATATGAGAATTTCAATGCCGCCAGTGCGAAAATAGAGGTGCAGGGCAGAAACATTCATCCCGGTTATGCCAAAGACAAGATGATTAATGCGCTCCAGGTGGTCAATGAATTGAATAATTTGCTTCCTCCGTGCCAACGTCCTGAGCATACGGAAGGTTATGAAGGTTTTTATCATTTGGTTTCCATTCGGGGTGAGGTTGAAATGGCTTATAGTGAGTATATTATCCGGGATCATTCACGTGCAAAATTTGAGGAAAAGAAACGTTTTATTCAGGCAGCCGTTGCTTTGCTGAATGAAAAATACGGGGAAAATGTGGTAAAACTGACGTTGAAAGACCAGTATTATAATATGCGTGAAATGGTTGAACCTTATCCGGAAGTGATAGATAAAGCATTCCAGGCGATGACTGAGGCCGGTGTCCAACCGATAGTACGTCCTATCCGGGGAGGTACGGATGGTGCACGTTTGTCTTATATGGGACTGCCTTGCCCGAACTTGTTTACGGGTGGTATGAATTTCCACGGGAAATATGAGTATTGCTCATTAGATACTATGCATAAAGCAATGCAGACCATTTTGAATTTGGCCAAATTGTGGGCTGAATAAAAATGACGGAGGCGTCAAACCGGGATTCCCGGTTTTTGACGCCTTTTTTTTATTTTATGCAGATGGAGTGTGATATTTACCTGCAATATCTTCTGACGTATACGGAGGCTGTACCGATTCCCATTTTACTTGCTTTCCGCCAATCCTGGCAGGCTTCTGTTTTTTTACCGGTTTTGTAATAGGCTATTCCCCGGTTTGCGTAAATAGAACCGTTTTCCTGATTCAGTTTCAGTGCGTAATTGAAATCCGGAATTGCTTTGGAAAATTCATTGATTTTCAGGTAACAACTGGCCCGGTTCTGATAGTAGGCATAGACCAGTTCGTAGTCTTCGCCGTTCTTTTGGGCGTATTTAATAGCCAGAGAATATTCCTGAATGGCTTTGGAATAGTTATTTTCGTGCTGATAAATATTTCCCAGGTAGTAACAAAACTCGTCGTCTTCCTGGAATATGGTCTTTGCTTTCTGGAGATAAGACTTCAGGATTGAATTTTGATTGGTGTATGAGCAGGCGGAGTTTAGTGATTGATAGGCTTCACGTATTTTCGGATTCAGGCGTATGGAGGCAATCAGTTTTTGCACGGCATGTTCATAATTGCCGTTTTCTATGTCTTCGTTGGCCTGATTGAGTAATTCGATAGGCTCGTTGAAACTGCTGAGGTCGGTTTGTGCTAGACTGATTTGACCTGCTGTAATAAAGGAAAGGAGAAATAAACTAATTTTTTTCATTTGTAGTTAGGTTAATTTATTATTATCGGTTCGAAAATAATAAAAATTAGTGAAAAAATGGTAATGTCGCTGAAAATGCAAAGGTTTTCTGTTAAAAATATAACAAATAACCTCTCTGTTTGTATATTTTTGTAAATCCTCTCCGGGGCGGTTTCTGATTGGTCCGCTCCGGATGTGCAGATTTATTTACGGCAAATACCGGCATAACTGCAATTCCTGCATTTTTTATTGTTGCAGGTCTGAACAAACGGGACGGTCGGGGAAAACAGGGATTCCAGCAGTGTTTTCAAATGTTCATGATATTCTTGTTCGTAATGACGGAAATTACGGATTGATTCTTTATCACATTTCAGGTGGTAGTCGTAGTTTTTGCCAAAAAGTAGTTTAGTACTGTAAATTCCCGGAATTAAAGCATGTTCACCGGGTTGTATATAATCATACATGAGACAATAAAGCATGGTTTGAAAAGCGGCTTTGTTCCGGGTAGGATTGGCGGATTCAAAAACAGAAGCGATACTCTTAAAAGTGGTTGTGTCAGCACCGGTTTTGTAGTCAATAACCCGTACTCCCTCTGCGGTCTGGTCTATCCGGTCGATATATCCGCCGACATATACGGTTTGTATGTTTCCGTCTGTTTCAATGGAGATAGGTACATAGAAACGGTTTTCCATGGCAATCATTCGGAAAGGGCAGATTTTTTTATCGTATTGCAACATCTCTCTGATGTATTTTTTAACGATGTTCAATATTAATTCATTGCTGCCGCTATCGAGTAATCGGGAAATCCGGGCATCGTATACTTTCAGGTAAGAGTTCCGGATATGTTTGTCAATCAGCGTAGTGTTTTGCAGTAGTTGTTCAATGGCTTCTGTTGTAATTTCGCCAGTGGGAATTGTGGCATACAGGGATTGTGAGCACTCGTGAAAAATGTTTCCCAGAAGCCGGTGGTCCAGTTCTTCAGTAATTTCTTCTTTTTCTTCAATCTTTGCGATGTATTTGAAATAAAATTTTAAAGGACATTCCAAATAAATGTTGAGGGCCGAAGGTGACAGGGCCTTTTCGCCTGACTGTTGATAAACTTGCAGGATATTCAGAATATCTTCTGTTTTAGGAATGGTTATTTCCTTGTTTTTTTGGGTAGAAATCTGATTCTGAAAATTGTTTTCCTGTACGGATAGTCCGGATTCATATTTGATTTGGTATAAAAAACGGCTCATTTCTCCTCCGTTCATACCTTTTATTCCGGAAGTATAGAGTATTTTGATGTTCCGGGCGCGTTGTAACAGACGGTAAAAATAATAAGCAAACAAAGCATCCTGATGTTCCGGAGTCGGTAGCCGGAATCCTACGCGCAGGTTGTAAGGGATAAACGAAGAAGGCAGGGTGGTTTTGGGAAGTACTCCTTCATTTGCTGATAATAGAATCACATGTTTGAAGTCCAGCATCCGGGTTTCCATTAACCCCATCAACTGCAAACCTTCCAGGGGTTCTCCGGAAAAAGGAACGGTAATGTTGCTGATTACCTTATTGACGATTTGCATATACAATTTCTTTTCCGGTTCAATTTCTTCTTCTTGAAAAGTATTTTGCAGATTCTGGATTTGGGTATAAACGGAGAAAATAAATTCTTTTTCAATAGGTTCGGCAGAAGTATGAGTATGAATCAGCAGATTTAGTATTTTCAGCAGATATACCGGTATATTTTCTTCATCAGAAGAAAATATGGCTTGGGTGAGCGGGTGAAATTGCAGACTTTTTCCGGTGACATAAATGATGTTTTTTTGACGGATGTAGTTTGTGATTTTATGAATATCTTCCGGACAGAGGTCTTTGATTAGTTTGTGATTGAGAAGGGCAATAACGGGTTTATAATAGTAATAAGTTTCATTTTTTTCGTATTTGGCATAATTTTTCAGCTCGCATATAAGGGAAATAAGGGCTGCAATGGAGGTATTGCGGGCCGGATATCCCATAGTGATGTTGATTTTCCGGATATAGTCCGGAATGGAGTGCATGACCGGAATCAGCAACTGTTCGTCGCAAAGGACGATGGCTGTATCCCGGGGATTGTTTTCTTTCAGATGTTCTGTCAGACGCGGCAATAATTTCGCCTGTCCGGTGGCAGAAGGAACTGAGATGTATTCAATGTTTTTCCCATTGTACAAGAAATTGTTAAAGTATTCTATCCCTGGTTCGTTAGGGAAATTTTTCAGATTTTCTCTCAGGTAGTGTCCGGCTTCCTGATGTTCGTTAGCGGTGTAATAGAGGTCGTAATCCCAATAGAAGAATGCACACCCGGCATCCCGGTAATGAGTAAAAATTTGTTTTTCGCAGGCATTTAATGCATTGAAACCGGCAATCAACAGAGGGCCGGCAGGTGTATACTCTGTAATGTGTTCACAAAAATAACGCTCATTCATTCCTTCATAACAGATTTGTTCCTGTAGCAAATTTGTCCGGAAATCCTGATAGGTATCGTATAATTTATCCCATACTTTTAAAAATTCCTGTTGTTCGCGACTATATTTTTCAGGGTTGAAACTGCTCCAGAATTTCCGTATGGCATTCAGTTGTTCTTCGGTGAGGTAAGGAAAACTGAGTTCCAGTTCTTTTAATGCAATCAGGTTGGAAAACAGGTCTTTGGCATCGGCAAGATATTTATCGATGTCATCAAAATCGCCCAGCAGCATGTTTCCCCAGAAATAAAAATCTTCGAATTTTTCTGTTGAGCCTGAGACTTTTATATAGGATTTGTACAATTTGATAATAAGTTTCAGCGGGTCGGCTTTTTTCAAACCGGTATGTTTTTCGATATATTCGGTTAAGGTTAGGATTTCCGGCATCCAGACAGGTCTTTCTATCCGTTTGGAGAGTTCTTCAGCAAGAAACAGACCGGCCCGTTTATTGGGGAAAAGAATGGTCAGTTGTCCGAAATTGTTGCCGTATTTTTCAATAATATCTTTTGCCAGTAATTGCAGAAATGAAGCCATACCGATAAAGTTAAAAGTCCGGAGTGAAAAGTAAAAAGGTTATTTATTTTACTTGTCCCATTTTGTTATTATTTTTGCTGAATCCGGGGTTTGAACCGGACAGGAGCAAAATTATAATTTTTGAATGACAAATTATTGTTTTTGTTGAATTTGCTGATAGGGTAAAAGATATGGTGTTAAAAGATTTGCTGGAAAAGAACAGGAGTTTCCGCCGGTTTTATCAGGATGTGAAAATACCCCGTAAAGAATTGGAAGAAATTGTAGGGTTGGTTCGTTGGTGTCCTTCGGGACGAAATGCCCAGCCTCTCCGGTATGCGATTATTGATACGGAGGAAGAGTGTGCCCGGATTTTTCCTTTTCTGGCATGGGCCGGCTATCTGACCGACTGGGCAGGTCCGGAGGAAGGAGAGCGTCCGGCGGCTTATCTGGTTCAGTTGTTGGATACCAGGGTTGTGGAGAGTTGTTTGTGTGATGACGGGATTCAGGTACAGACGATTATGCTTGGAGTTGCCGAAAAAGGGTACGGGGGGTGTATTATAAAGGCTTTTAAAAACGAGATGTTGCGGGAGGTGCTTGCTTTACCTGAATATATGAAAATTCTATATGTATTGGCTTTGGGTAAACCGAAGGAACAGGTTATGATTGAAGAAATGCAGGGGGAAGATTACAAATACTGGCGGGATGCAGATGGAATACATCATGTGCCCAAAAGGAAGGAGAAAGAATTGATCTTCCGGACAGGTGAAAAGTGAAACCGCTTGTTATCAGAGAATAGAAATAAAAATGAAAATATTGTGTGCTGAATATAATCCGGAAGGGCGGGGAACTGTCGTACCGATTGGAGATAATGCGTTGCTTCGTAATAATGATGACTTTTATATTCCGGATTTTGCGGACAGATTGAGTTGTTCTCCTCAGTTGGTGCTTCGGATTGGCAAATTGGGGAAAAGTGTCGGAGAACGTTTTGCCGGAAGGTATTTTCAGGAAATCGGTGTGGGAATCCGTTTTTATGCGGACCGTCTGGAAGAGGAATTGCATTCGGAGGGTCTGCCTGCCGGTGTGGGGTCTGCTTTTGACGGGTGTGCGGCCATTGGTTCTTTGGTGGATAAGGATAAGTGTGACGGTACAGACTACGCGTTCCGGGTGAACGGAAAAATCGTGTATGAAGGAAGTCTGCAGGAATTACCTTTTTCGGCGGAGCATTTGATTTCTTTTGCTTCCGGTTTTTACACATTAAAAATCGGGGATTTTTTGTATTGCGGGAATCGTTTCCGTTATCGGGAACTGGAACCGGGAGACAGATTGCAGATTTGTTTTCAGGGGAAAGAGTGGATGGATTTTAAGTTGAAATAATATAAACGTGCTGCGGGAGGCAGCTATAAATCTAATATCTATGAGAAAATTTGTTAGTATTTTTTGTTTGTGTTTGTTGAGTTTGACAGGGTGGACTCAGAAAGATTATGTGCCTGCTCCTGAAAATCTGGAAGCCCGAAAAGAGTTTCAGGATAATAAATTCGGTGTTTTCCTGCATTGGGGCTTGTATAGTATGTTGGCTCAGGGAGAATGGGTGATGACCAACCAGAACCTGAATCATATGGAATACCGGAAATTGGCTTCCGGTTTTTATCCTGCGAAATTTAATGCTGCCGAGTGGGTAGCTGCAATCAAGGCGTCGGGAGCGAAATATATTTGTTTTACAACCCGTCACCATGAAGGTTTTTCTATGTGGGACACTCAATATTCAGATTACAACATTGTAAAAGCAACTCCTTTTAAAAGAGATGTATTAAAAGAGTTAGCCGATGAGTGTAAAAAACAAGGGATAAAGTTGCATTTGTATTATTCCCATTTGGATTGGGACCGGGAAGATTATTATCCGTTGGGACGCACCGGACGGGGAACAGGACGTACCAGTCATGGCGAATGGAAGACGTATTACCAGTTTATGAATAATCAGTTGGCTGAGTTGATTACTAAATATGACCCTGCTGTTATCTGGTTTGATGGCTGGTGGGACCAGGACCAGAATCCGGATTTCGATTGGCAATTGCCTGAACAATATGCCATGATTCACAAATTGAAACCTTCTATTCTTATCGGTAATAATCATCATCAGGTGCCTTTTGCCGGGGAAGATATACAGATTTTTGAACGGGACCTGCCGGGCGAGAATAGGGCTGGTCTGTCCGGACAGGATATCAGCCGGCTGCCTTTGGAAACCTGTGAAACGATGAATGGCATGTGGGGATATAAGATTGTGGACCAGAATTATAAATCGGTAAAAACTTTAGTTCATTATCTGGTGAAAGCTGCCGGAAGAAATGCCAATTTGCTGATGAATGTGGGACCGCAGCCGAATGGCGAATTGCCTGCAGCAGGTGTTGAACGGCTGAAAGCAATGGGAGAGTGGATGAAGACTTATGGTGAAACCATTTACGGAACCCGGGGCGGAGATGTGACTCCGAGGGATTGGGGAGTGACTACCCGGAAAGGAAATAAATTGTATGTACATATTCTGAATTTGCAGGATAAAGGCTTGTTCTTACCGTTGACTACAGCAAAGGTGAAGAGTGCCGTGGTATTCAAAAATAAAAAGCCGGTGAAATTTTTGCAGGACAAGAGCGGAGTTGTGCTGGAGTTGTCTGAAATTCCGTCGGATATGGATTATGTAGTGGAATTGACCTTAAAATAGCAGGCTGTTCGGAGAGGGATAAGTTTTATTATAATTTTTACCAATCAATTCTTTACCTCTCTTTACAAAGGTTATCCTGTAAAGATGTGGTATAATCACCCTGTTTTTATGATGCAACGTGAAGATTTTAAGATAGAAATATGTACCAATTCTGCGGAAAGCGTGAGGGCGGCCGTAGCGGCAGGTGCCAACCGTATTGAACTTTGTGCCGGAATGCCGGAGGGGGGGACAACTCCGTCTTACGGTGAAATAGCCTTGGTGCGCGAATTGATACCTGCCGGGATGCATGTCATTATTCGTCCCCGGGGCGGAGATTTCCTGTATAGCGAGGAAGAATGTGAAATCATGTTTCGGGATATAGAGATGGCCCGCAAAATAGGGGTCGATGGAGTTGTAATGGGATGTCTGACTGCCAACGGTGAGGTGGATGTGGAGAAAATGCAGAAACTGATGGTTGCGGCGGGGGATATGTCCGTGACTTTCCACCGGGCATTTGATATGTGCCGGGAGCCTTATAAAGCTTTGGAAGCGATAGAACATCTTGGCTGTGAGCGTATACTGACCTCAGGGCAGAAAGCATCCGCTGAGGAAGGGATTCCGCTTTTAAAAGAATTGGTGAATCGTGCCCGGAAAGTGATTATTATGCCCGGTTGCGGTGTAAATAGCGGGAATATCCGGAAAATAGCGGAAGCGACCGGAGCCTGCGAATTTCATTTGTCGGCACGTATCAGTGTCGGCAGCGATATGATTTACCGGAATCCTGCCGTCTCTATGGGAGGAACGGTACAGGTGGCCGAATATGGACGCGATGTTACCAGTGCAGATAAAGTGAAGGAGGCAATAGCGTCTTTGGAAAAAGTTTAGGTTTGTTTCCCGGAAGTGAATCCTGAAGCAGACCAGTTAATTATTAATCAGTTGAAAAAAAAGAGGCCGGTGTTATACCGGCCTCTTTTTTTTAGCAGAACACTTTCTTTTTAAAGCTTATGTATTGTTTTCATCAATTGTTCGCCTAAGCCGATGGTATATCCCTGTGAGATGAAAACAATCCGGTTGAACGTATCTGCAATGACAAATACAGGCAAATGGTTGTGCGGAAGTTTCATATTTTCTTTAATCATATTCAGAATGCCGTTATGCTGGTCGACGCCGAAAGTGATGGTATTCGGCAGATCCGGAAATTCTTCGGCACGAAAACTTTGTAATTGTTGTTCGTCCGGAAAAAGCAGTATCATGCCGCGTCCCCATTTCTCAAAGTCACTTTTCAAAGCTGCAATATCTCTTAAAGCATGGTTAGTCGGTTCCTGGCGGGCTCCCAAAATACCGATGATGAAATATCCGCGTCCGGTGGTTTGCAGGATGCTTTGTGGTTCTGATTTACCGGCTGGTAAAAACAACGCTTCTGAATTCAGGTTACCGATTACTTTGACCTCATCCGGGTTTTCGCGCATCAGCAGTTCGGTGTGCGTTATTTTGTCTTTCTCAATGTTGAAAAAAGTCATATTGCTGAGTACTCCGCCATTGGCCAACCGAGTGCCTGTTACCATCATATAATAACCTGTATCCAGTGACATGGGATATTTTAACAAATATTTCCAATTGCTGCCATTATCTTCCGGGAAAGTCAGAAGCTGGAATGTTCCGTTCTTGTATTTGGAAAGTGTAAAATGGGAATAATATAAGGGGTTGGATAAAGCTTTAACCGGTTTGTAACTGGCTTTCAATTTCCCTTGCGGCATATTCTCGTGTGTGGTTGTTGTGAAATCAACATCCTGCCAGTTGCCGTCTTTTTTCGCATATTGGGTTTTTCCGGTTACTTCATCAATGCGTGAGGCTATACCCAGACTTCTTAATACGGCTACGTAAAAAATGTCTCTGGAATGCCGGTCGGCGATACGGGATTTCCAGACGCCCTGCGGCATTATCGGTATGCTTTGGGGGTTCAGTTCGTCTTTGATGGTGATGTTCTGCACACACCATTGGGTCCAATAGTCCGGATTTTTCCGGATGGTATCGGCTAATTCCGGGTCTATGGCTTTTTGGAAATAAGACTTGTAGGGAGTCAGCATTTCGTTAGCCACCCGTGGATTCAGGATGTAGACAGGATAAAGCGGACTATATATGTATGGCGTGTTTTGCAGGTGGTCAGTGAGGACGTTTTCGGGAGTATCCCGCAAATCTTTTGCCGAAATGATTTGGAGTAGTTGGAGGGCTTGCAGCCATTGACCGGGTTGTATTTTTTTCAGGAAAGCGACAATTTGGTCATGATTACCCCGGCTGGCTATCAGTAGGGAAGACACGGGTTCGGCGGCCACCATACCCAGTGCTTTCGCCACTTCTCCGGCGCGTTCCGGTGTCATGAAAGTGGCTGTATAGGCATTCCGGACCGAATCTTCCTGTGCCAGACGCCGGTTGTTTTCGGCGCGCTGTTCCGGTGTCACTGTTTCGGATGTTATATTTTCGGCCGGGGGGACAATGTCCAGAGCCAGAGTAGCTGTTTCACCCGGTTGTTTGTCCAGAATGACTGTAATGGCTGTATCATGGGCAAATGAGAGTTTTCCGTATCCGAAGTATTTTCCGTCGGTAGCCCAGACCAGCATGTCTCCTTTGCCGGCAGAAAGGGAAGTTTGTCCTTCGGCATTTGTTTGTTTTGAAGCTACAGTATAAAATTCTGCATAATTGTAAATTTTGAAATCAACCTGTGCATCTTTCACCGGTTTATTATCGGCAGAGATAACAGTAATGGTTGCTTGTACTGCCGGTGCATAATTACTGATTACATTAATTTCCGTATATCCGGAAGTGCGGCTCATAACTTCTTCCGGTCCGTTGTAACGGCCGAATACTTTGGTGTGCATAAGCATTCCCCGGCTGGCAGGAGCGTTGAACCATCCTAAATCCAATACCGGTTCCGGTTCGCAGGCTCCTAAAAAATGCCATTGTCCGTCAACCCAGGCTTCAACCCAAGCGTGGTTGTCGTCAGTGTGTGCCCAGCGGGGAGTATATACCTGGCGTGCCGGAATGCCGACAGCCCGAAGTGCAGCTACTAAGAAAGTGGATTCTTCGCCACAACGTCCGTAGGCTGTTTTTACGGAGGCGAGGGGAGAACTTGTCCGCGAGTCCGAGGGGGTGTAAATCACCTTTTCATGACACCAATGGTTTACTTCCAGTACCGCGTCATAGAGAGAAAGATTTTTTACCCGGTCTTTTAATTCTTCATAAAACACTTTCCGGGATTCATCAAGGTTTTCATTGTTTACCCGTACCGGCAGGACAAAATGCCGGAATTCCCGTTCCGGGATGAGTTTTCCCCATGGCATTTCTTTTTTGGCCCGGAAGGAATATCTTATGTTCGTAAGATAGTACTCTCCGGTATAGTCTGTAATATCTCCGATGGGCATATACGCATAGAGAAACATCAGGGCTTCTTTTTCTTCGGTGGTCATTGACCGGGAGAATACCCCGAACAAATTGCCATCCGGCATTTCCGCCTGTTTGTTTTCAAAGTCGCGGACAACCGTTTGCCATTCTGACTGCTCGGAAAACAAATGCTTGTTGTCCTTGCAGGACAGGGAGAGCAATAAAAAAACTCCCCACAATAATTTGGATGAAAAATTCATAAAAGTAAGTTTGACGTTATGGGATTACCAGGGTCAAACTTACTAAAAAAAATAGGATTGCGATTATTTTATATTGATGTTGTTGTAAAGAAAACGTTTAATTTTTTGGGTGGGTGTTTTTTCGAAAGGTTCATGTTGTACCATAACCAATTGTAATTTTGAAAAATTGTTCACCCGGGAATTCACGTATTCAAACAACTCTTTCTTCTGTTCCTCCAGATAGTCGTTGATAGCTGCTTTGTAGTTGCCTGCCTGGTTTTTCAGTTTTTGATATTGTTTTTCCAGTTCTTCCATGTTGAAATGCACCATGGCAACCAGTTTGCCTTTGGATTCAACAACTAATGATTCGTTGACAAAGCGGAAGTTATTGATGATGGATTCTATTTCTTCCGGATAGATGTTTTCTCCGGATGCTCCCAGTATCATGGTTTTGATTCGTCCGCGGATGGACAAGCGTCCTTTTTTATCAAAGGAACCCAGGTCGCCGGTTTTAAACCAGCCGTCTTCGCTGAAAACTTCTTGGGTTAATTCCGGTTTTTTGTAATAACCTTTCATTACATTCGGGCCTTTGATCCAGATTTCTCCCTGTCCGGTTTTATCCGGTTCATTGATTTTGATTTCCACCCCTTCCATCACAGGGCCTACGCCTTGCAGGAAAGTGGCATGCGGGGCAGATCCTGCCGACATGGGAGAAGTTTCGGTCAGACCGTATCCGATGGCATAAGGGAATTTGGCTTCCCGCAGAAAACTTTCGACTACAGGGTCGATTTTAGAACCGCCGATGCCGAAAAAGATGATTTTGCCTCCGAAAGTTTGCATTAATTTTTTCCCGGCTAAGCGATTGAATAATTTGCGGGTAGGTGCAAAATGATACAATGTTTTCATAAAAGCCGACGAAGTAAACTTTGGCAATATTTGGGTCTTGTAGATTTTCTCAATGATTAATGGTACGGATAGCATTACCGTTGGCCGTATTTTTTGCATGGCCGGTACTAACAGTTTTGGGGTAGGTACCCGGTCCAGATAGTAAATTTGAGCACCAAACATTACCGGAAGTAAAAGTCCGAGTGTATTTTCGTAAGTGTGGGCCAAAGGCAGAATACTCAGAAAACGGTCTTCAGTACAAACCGGTTGGATTGTCGCACATTGACGGGCATCCCATACCAGATTGCGATGAGTCAGTTCCACTCCTTTGGAAAAGCCCGTAGTGCCCGACGTATAAATAATAGAAGCCGTGTCTTCTTCTTCTATCTGAATTTCGGGCAGCGGAGCCGGATTATTCAAATCAATGTTATTTTCTAACTTTTCAATCTCTTCTGCCGGAAAGTTTTCGGGAATCCGGGCAAATGTATTCATCAGGATTTTTTGCTCCAGAAAGTTGGTTTTGATACTGGCAATCAGTTTGTAAAGCAGTTTTGAAACAAAAATTATTTTTGCTTCGGAGTGTTCCAAAATGTTTTGGATTTCAGGGGTACTGAAACCCGGCAAAACCGGTACGGCAATGGCTCCTGTCTGTGCAATGGCAAATTGGGTGATTCCCCAATTGGGCATATTGGCACTTAAAATAGCTACTTTATCTCCTTTCTGAATTCCGGAGGCAATGAGATAATTAGATATTGAGATTACTTCATTATAGAAGTCCTGATAGGTTCGTTTCCCACTTTGAACAAAGTTCAAAGATAAATTGTTCTTAAATTTGGAACAACTGTTGGACAGTAGTTCCGGTAAAGTCAGTTTCTTTAAGAGCATTCTAATTTAGCATTCAATTTGCTTACAAAGATACTGTTTTTTTCTCAATAACAGGAAAGGATAGGTTAAATAACCTCAAAGTTGTTGAAAAAAGGAAAGGGACAAAAGTTCACTTTTGCCCCTCTTTTTATTGGTATATTTTATTTTTCCGGTACATTTTTCAGGGTTGCTTTCAGGTAATCCCAGAATTTGCCAACCGAAGAAATATTTACTCTTTCGTCCGGAGAGTGGGGGGAGCAAATAGTGGGACCGAATGAAATCATATCCCAATTCGGGTATTTGGAACCCAGAATGCCACATTCCAGACCGGCATGGATGGCCATAATAGCCGGTTTCTTACCGTATAATTGTTCGTAGAGTTCCTGCATTTCTTTCAGGATGGCAGAATCCGGATTTGGTTTCCAGCCGGGATAACCTCCTTCAAAATTAATTTCATCGGCGGAAGCCAGTTCAAATACGGCCTGAATGGTTTGTGCCAGTGCTTCTTTGGCAGTTTCAACCGATGAACGTAACAATGTTTTGATGACAATTTTTTCTTCTTCGGATTGTACGATGGCCAGGTTATTGGAAGTCTCAACGGTATCCGGCATAGAGTCAATCATACGGACAGCTCCGTTCGGACAAGCCAGAATCGAGTTGGTCAGGCGGAATTGCGTACATGTGTCAATGACAAATGCCGGCATTGTGGTTTCTTCTGCTGTTACCTGTAAATCCGGTTCTTTGGCTGATAATTCTGCCCGGTATATACTTTCGGCTTCTTTTACGGCTGCCAGCAAGTGAGCTGTATTTTCGTCAGGAAGAACAATTACGGCAAAGGATTCACGCGGAATAGCATTTCTTAAACTGCCTCCGCTAACTGTAGATAATCTTAATTTCAGGTTGTGTGCATATGTTTTCAGGAACCGGAAAAGTAATTTATTTGAATTTCCGCGTCCCAGGTTAATATCCATTCCGGAATGTCCACCTTTTAATCCCTTGACAGCCAATCGGAATGCTTTCATTCCTGTAGGAATGGATTCCGTTTTGTATTTGAATGCTGCACTGGCATCGATTCCTCCCGCACATCCGACGTATAATTCACCTTCGGTTTCCGAATCCAGGTTTAGTAAAATATCACCGTGTAGTAATCCTGGTTTCAAGCCATTGGCTCCGTCCATACCGGTTTCTTCTGTGGCTGTAATCAACACTTCAATGGGACCGTGCGGAATATCGGTGGAAGTCAGAATAGCCATACCTGCTGCCACTCCCATTCCGTTGTCTGCTCCCAGGGTTGTGCCTTTTGCACGTACCCATTCGCCGTCTATGTATGGCTGGATGGGGTCTTTTTCGAAATCATGGGTTGTTTCTTCGTTCTTTTGCGGTACCATGTCCAGGTGGCCCTGTAAAATGATTCCTTTCCGGTTTTCCATTCCGGGTGTTGCCGGTTTGCGCATAATAATATTTCCGGCTTCATCCATGAATGCTTCGATATTATTTTCTTTTGCCCAGTTCAGCATAAATTGCCGCGCCTTTTCTTCGTGGTTGGAAGGCCGTGGTACTTGAGTTAATTTGTAGAAATTCTGCCAGATGGCATTGGGTTGTAAATCTTTGATTGAGTTCATAGTGATTATTTTATAAATTCTTAGTCAGCGTAGTGCTTTTCTTTATTTCATGTGTTCTTTCAGATATTTTACAAATCTGTTGTACAGTTGCAAAGTGGTGTTTCCTCCGTAAATGCTGTGGTCCCGGTTGGTATATATGGCCATGTCAAATTGTTTATTGGCCTGTACCAGGAGTTCCGACAATTCATATGTGTTTTGGACATGCACGTTGTCGTCTGCCGTTCCGTGGCATAGCAACAGGTTGCCTTTCAGTTGATGGACATAATTCATGGGAGAATTTTCTTCATAACCTTTTTCATTTTCTTGCGGAGTACGCATATAGCGTTCGGTGTAAACCGAATCGTAATACCGCCAATTGGTAACAGGTGCGGTAGCAATGGCGGTGGAAAAGACATCGTGGCCTTTCATGATGCATAATGACGCCATGAATCCTCCGAAACTCCATCCCCAGATTCCGATATTTTTAGCATCTACGTCGGGTTGGGTACCCAGCCATTTGGCAGCAGCAATCATGTCGTCGCTTTCCAGTTTGCCTAATTGCATGTAAGTACATTTCCGGAATTCTTCTCCGCGTGCAGCAGTGCCTCGCGGGTCGATACAAGCAACGATAAAGCCTTCCTGTGCCAGATAGTTTAACCAGTTCAGACTCCAGCTGTTTTTTACCTGTTGTGAGTTCGGACCGCTGTATTGGGTGATTAACAGCGGGTATTTTTTTCCGTTTTCCATTTTGGCCGGCTTCATGATCCATGCATTCAGCATGGTTTGTCCGTCGGCAGCCGGAATCTGGATAAATTCACGTTTGGCAACGTCATATTCTTTAAGTTTTTCCGTAACGTTTTTATTGTCAGCCAGTGTCCGCAGTTCTTTGCCTTTGGCATTATATAAAGTGGTTACAGGAGGCAGTTCACTATTGGAGACGACGTTGATGTAATAGTTGAAATTTTTACTAAATGAGACTTCATTCCAACCTTTTACCGGAGTCAGTTTTTTCTTCACTCCTTTTTCATTGATGCTGTAAACGTATTTCTCCAGAGGGGATTCTTCGTAAGATGAATAATAAAACAATTTGCGGACAGGGTCATATCCATAAAAATCGATGATGTCAAAATTCCCTTTGGTGATAGCCTGTCTTTCCCGTCCGCTTATATCGTACAGATAAAGGTGCATGTAGCCGCTTTTTTCACTGGTGATGACAAATTGGGTGCCGTTGTCCAGGAATACAAGATTATCCAGATTACTTTCGGCTATGTAATATTTGTTTTCTTCCCGGTAGAGGGGAACGGTTGTACCGACTTTGGCATTTGCCAGTGACACTTCCATTTTGTTTTGATGACGGTTTAAGCGGATAATAGCTAATTTTTTAGGGTCTTTGGTCCATCGGATTCGGGGGATATAAATGTCTTCTTCTGTGCCGGTATCCATTTTTTGAGTGGTACGGTCCGCTACATCATAAACATATACTGAAACTTTGGAATTCTTTTCGCCTGCTTTCGGGTACTTATAAGTGTAATTCGAAGGATAAAGTCCGTTTTGTTTTAATGCCGGACTCTGTCCTTGAAACATATTCATTTGGAATTCCCGGACATGGGATTCATCAAATTTAATGTAAGCAAGTGCCGAACCGTCCGGTGCCCAGTCGAATGCTTTGTTGAAAGCGAACTCTTCTTCGTAGACCCAGTCGGGGGCTCCGTTAATGATGCGGTTGTATTCTCCGTCGTGAGTAATTTGACGTTCGGAACCAAACCGCAGGTCATGAATAAACAGGTTATTATCCCGGACAAAGGCAATCCTGTTGCCATCGGGAGAGAAAGTGGCCAACCGCTGGCTGCCTCCTTCGGAAAGCGGTTTGATTTCTTTGTTTTTTAAATCATACAAATAATAATCTGCCGTAAAAGAACGCCGGTAAATCGGCTTTTTATTGGTACAAATTAATATCCGGCTTTCGTTGGCGTTGAAATTGTAATCTGCAATGTGCCGGATAGAGGTATCTTCTGTTTTATTGAGGTCAAGCAGGGTTTCAACCGGAAGTCCGGTTTTGTAACTGTATTTTACAATTCGGCTGCCGTTTCCTTCGAGTACCGTATAGTGTTCGCCGTCATTCATGGAACGTAAACCATAAACTCCTTTGGTTCCAAAAGTTCTGTTGACAAAAAAATCGTTCAGACTGAGTTGTTTGCTTTGTGCTGTAAGCTGACTGCAAATCAGAATAAACAGGAGTAAAACTCCGGAAAATTTTCTCATATTTTTAATCTATTTATTATTTAAAATTCCGTTTCCAAAGGTTTGAAAAAATTCTTTGTTTTGCAAATGTTTGCGGGATTTATATATGTCCCGAAGAGTATTTCAATAACAATCTGTCCTCGGATTTGCTTTTGGTGAAAGCGGGCGATTGGTTTCTTATTTTTTATTTTACAGGTATAAAAATCATTGATTTTTGCTACCTTTGCACACTAAAATGTTTAGACCAACAGAGACGATGCAATATACTCTTATAGCGAAAGATAAGAACAGCGATGCCAGGTGCGGGGTGTTGACCACTGCCCATGGGGAAATTCATACTCCTATATTTATGCCGGTGGGAACTGTCGGGTCGGTCAAAGCAGTTCATATGCGCGAACTGAAAGAGGATATTCGGGCGGAAATTATATTGGGGAATACTTATCATCTTTATCTGCGTCCCGGTACGGAGGTGTTGAATGCTGCCGGAGGATTGCACAGATTTAATGGCTGGGACAGGCCTATTTTGACGGACAGTGGCGGATTTCAGGTTTTTTCTTTGACAGGCACCGGGCGGAAAATAACTGAAGAAGGGGTTACTTTCCGTTCACATATTGACGGTTCAAAGCATCTTTTTACTCCCGAAAATGTGATGGATATTCAGCGCAGGATAGGTGCGGATATTGTTATGGCATTTGATGAATGTCCGCCGGGAACCAGTGACTATAAGTATGCCAGTAAGTCTCTTGAACTGACTCAGCGGTGGCTGGAGCGTTGTGTGGCCCGTTTTGATTCGACAGCCCCTTTATACGGATATGAGCAAAATTTATTTCCCATTGTCCAGGGGTGTGTTTACCGGGACTTGCGTGAGAAGTCAGCCGAGCATGCTGTGGCTTTAGACCGGGCTGGTTATGCTATCGGCGGACTTGCCGTCGGGGAGCCGGCAGAAGATATGTATGCCATGATTGAGGTGGTGAACCGGATTTTGCCTCAGGATAGACCGCGTTATCTGATGGGGGTGGGGACCCCGGAGAATATTCTGGAAGCTATTGAACGGGGGGTGGATATGTTTGATTGTGTGATGCCTACCAGAAACGGAAGAAATGGTATGATTTTTACGACGGAAGGTACAATCAACATTAAAAATCAAAAATGGGACCGTGATTTTTCATCCATTGATCCGGCAGCATTGGCTTATGTGGATACGGATTATTCCAAAGCTTATCTGAGGCATTTGATAAAATCAGACGAAATATTGGGGCTCCAGATTTGCTCGGTTCATAATTTAGCTTTTTATTTGTGGTTGGTGAAGGAAGCCCGGAAACATATTCAGCAAGGGGATTTTGTGACGTGGAAAAAAGGAATAATCCCGAAAATAACCAGGAGACTTTGATGAATAAAGAGGGAGGAGTGACGGAGTTTCAAATACTTTATAACCTGATAAACTTTATAACTTTACGGACTCAAACGGGCTTATGAAAAAACTGGATTTATATATCATGCGCAAATTTTTGGGGACATTCTTTTTTTCCCTGATTTTGATTTTGTGTATTGTGGTGATATTCGATTTGTCGGAAAAGCTTGAAAAGTTTTTGGAAAAGGAAGCTCCTGTTTCTGCTATTGTTTTTGATTATTATAAAAATTTCATCCCTTATTTTGCTAATCTCTTTTCTTCGTTATTTACGTTTATTTCGGTGATTTTCTTTACGTCAAAGATGGCTTATGACAGTGAAATTATTGCCATTCTGAGTACGGGAATCAGTTTCAGGCGTTTTCTGGTGCCGTATTTGATTTCGGCGGCTGTAATTGCCGGATTGTCTTTTTTGTTGGGTGCTTTTATCATCCCCAATGCAAATGAAAAGCGGATTGAGTTTGAAAAGCAGTACGTAAATAAAAGATATGCCAATACGGAGCAGAATATTCATCGTCAGATTGCACCCGGAACTTATATATACATGTCTTCTTATTCTGTTACTTCCAATATCGGATATGATTTTTCAATTGAAAATTTTAAAGGGGATACTTTGGTAAATAAACTGACTTCGGCCCGGATTGCCTGGGACCGGGACAGTAGCCGTTGGGTTATTCACAATTGGAAATTACGTGAAATAGACGGGGATTATGAAAAATATACAACAGGTGCACGGATTGATACGGTGTTGCCTTTTGCTCCTTCTGAGTTTTCAGAAAATCCTAAAAAAATTAAAGAACAACTGACTTTTCCGGAATTGGAGGAATATATTGACCGGATGAAGTTGCGGGGAAGTTCCAATATAGTGGAATTTCAGATTGAAAAATATAAAATGATAGCCAATGCTTTTGCAACATTTATTCTTACCCTCATCGGGGTAAGTATCTCTTCGCGCAAAATCAGGGGAGGTATGGGGTTGCATTTGGGAATAGGGTTACTGATTAGTTTTTCCTATATCTTATTTATGCAATTTTCAACCGTTTTTGCAACAAATGGCAATATGAATCCGTTATTAGCGGTGTGGTTGCCTAATATTTTGTTCACGGTGGTAGGAGCGTTTGTATACAGGATGGCACCGAAATAATCAACGATTAAACGTATAACAATAATAAACAGGATGGAAAGAGAGTATAACAGGAATCAACGTTCCTATCGTCCGCGCAGAAATGATAGTCGTGAGGATTATCAGAACGGAAGTTATGAAAGAGAAAGCTATGGAGTAAGAAGGGAAAGGAGAGAATTTAATACAAATCAAACTGAGGAAATCCGGTCTTCCCGTTTTTCTGGCCGCCGGACGGATAAGCCTGTCCGTTTTTTTCCGAACCGGGAACAACGTCAGTTTTCCGGACCTCGCCGTGATAGTGAAGAAGGTAAGAGAGAATACAGACCATTGCATAAGAGACCCCGTGTTTTTCGGCAGGGAGAACAAACTGTTTCAGGTGAAAGAGCTGTTAAATCCACCGAGAGAAGAGAATATAAAGGATATTCCTGCAAAAAAGAAAATTTCCGGAGGCAGGAGAAAATTTCCGGAGAAGCAAAAGAAAGGCTCAGACAAAGACATTACAGTAAGAAGAAAATTCTGGCGCATCGCCTGAAAAATCAGGATGAGAATACAGAATTGCGTTTGAATCGTTACATTTCGATGGGGGGGATATGTTCCCGCCGTGATGCCGACGAGTTGATTGTAGCCGGACGGGTAAAGGTGAATGACGTTGTTGTCCAGGTTGTTGGTCAGAAAGTGCGGCGTTCTGACAAAGTAGAGGTGGATGATGTACAGATTGTCCCTGAAAAGAAAGTCTACCTGATTTTAAATAAACCCAAGGATTATGTGACTACGGTTGAGGATCCGTTGGAACGGAAAACAGTGATGTCGCTGGTGGAAAGTGCTTGTAAAGAACGCATTTATCCGGTCGGCCGTCTGGACAGACAGACGACAGGAGTATTGCTTTTTACCAATGACGGGGATTTGGCAAAAAAACTGACACATCCGAAATACAATCACAAAAAAATCTACCATGTATTTCTGGACAAACCGCTGGCGGAAAAAGACCTGGAGGCTATTGCAGCGGGTGTGGAACTGGAAGACGGATTTATTAAAGCGGATGAAATCAGTTATACTTCTCCGGATTGTACGGAGGTGGGAATTGAAATCCATTCCGGAAAAAATAGAATTGTCCGGAGAATATTTGAACATTTTGGCTATCAGATTGTAAAACTGGACCGGGTTTATTTTGCAGGGATTACGAAAAAGAATGTCCCGCGTGGAAAATGGCGTTTTCTGACCCCGAGAGAAATTAATATGTTGAAAGTATATTAAAATAAAATAACCGGATGGATGGTGTGTGTGCCTGGTATGCTGTATACACTGCTTCGCGTGCAGAAAAGAAGGTAAAAGAACGGTTGGATGAGATGGATATTCGGAATTACTTACCTTTGAGGACTGAATACAGAGTATGGAGTGACCGTAAGAAAAAGATATCTGTTCCATTGATTGCCGGGTATATATTTGTATATGTTCCGGAAACTGCTTTTATGACTGTTTTGACAACTCCGGGAGTTGTTACCTTTTTGAAAGAAAAAAACAAGGCAGTGATTATTCCGGAAGCCCAGATAGAGAGATTACGTTTTGTTGAGAATAATTTTGAAGAACCTATTGAAATGTCTTATGATGAAATTCCGGCAGGGACTTTAGTGGAGATTGTACGCGGAAAATTGACTGGTTTTCAGGGGGAGATGGTTGAGTTCCGGAATAAATTCCGGATTGTGTTGCGTTTGGATAATCTGGGATGTGCATTGATTACGGTGCCTGTAAGTTGCATTGAAAAGGTAAAAACCTGATAAAGGATAAGAATTTATATTGAGTTTTTATTTATTTTTGTTGTTCTTGATGACAGGATTTGTATCATGAATAAAAATTAAGTGATAATATTAAATGTGATAAAGGTGAAAAGGTTATTTCTACTTGTATTTTTTATGAATATATTGATTGTTGCTTTTGCTCAGGTAACCGATGAGCAAGTTGTCAATATGTTGCAGAATGCACGTCAGCAAGGAATGGGGCAAGAAGAAATGTTACTGATGCTTAGTCAGAAAGGGGTGACTCAGGAGCAGTTAATGCGTATAAAGGAAAATTACGGGAAAAATCTGCAGATTTCCCGTCAGGCTTCAGAGACCACTGACCGAATGAGGAAGGAGTATCCTGAGAAAACTAAAAAAACAGAAAATAGTAAGATTGTTAAAAATAGCAAGACGATTAAAAATAATAATGAAGATAAAACGGAGATAAAGGAAGAGTTATTGAATATAAAAGAGAGTGAAGATACTTTTTTAGACTCTTTATTTATGGCAATGACTCCGAAAGAGCAGGAAAAGGAAAAGAAAAAACTGATTTTCGGACATAATATTTTTAATAATGAGTTGCTTACATTTGAACCTAATCTCAATATTGCAACACCGGAGAACTATATTCTTGGTCCTGGAGATGAGGTGATTGTTGATATTTGGGGTGATGCTGAGCAAACTTTTCGTCAGAGAATTTCTCCGGATGGTTCTGTGACAGATGCCAAGATTGGTCCGATTTATCTGAGTGGTATATCTATTAAAGCGGCTACAGCCCGTTTGAAAAATGCTTTTGCCCGTATTTATGCGACGATGAGGGGAGAACATCCTACCACTTTTATGAGTTTGTCTTTAGGGGAAATCAGAAGTATTCGGGTGAATGTTATGGGAGAGGTGGAGATGCCCGGAACTTATACCTTGCCTTCGCTGGCTTCGCTGTTTCATGCAATATATAGTGCCGGTGGGGTAAATGAAATCGGTTCTTTACGGATTGTAAAAGTTAGTCGCGGAGGTAAAGAATTGGGTGAGATTGATGTGTATAATTATTTGTTGAAAGGTCAGAGTAATATGGATATCCGTTTGCAGGACGGAGATGTGGTTATTGTTCCTCCGTATCAGAATCTGGTGACGTTGGAGGGAAAGGTAAAACGGCCTTTGATTTATGAAATGAAGGATAACGAAGACGTTAAGCAATTGTTGGATTATGCCGGAGGCTTTACCGGTGATGCCTATAAAAAAGCTGTGAGAGTGGTCCGTAAAAGTGGCCGGGAATATCAGATATTTAATGTTGAAAACACAGATTTCGGTCAATTTAGTTTAACTGACGGTGATGTTGTGTCTGTGGATTCTGTGATTAATCGGTTTGAAAACCGGATAGAAGTCCGGGGGGCTGTCTATCGGGAAGGATTGTATGCGTTGGGGAATGTCACAACCGTGAAGCAGTTGATTGAAAAGGCAGAAGGAGTGCGCGGTGATGCTTTTATGAACCGGGCTGTTATTTATCGGGAGAAACCGGACCGTACTCAGGAAGTGTTGGCTGTGGATGTAAAAGGGGTGCTGAATGGTGAGAGCGCAGATGTAGCTTTGCAGAATAATGATGTATTGTACATTCCTTCTATATTTGATTTGAAGGAAGATTATACGATTAAGATTGATGGTGCAGTCGGATTTCCGGGTACTTATCGGTATGCAGAAGGAATGAGTGTGGAGGATCTAATTATTCAGTCCGGGGGATTGAAAGAATCTGCTTCGGAGGTTAAAATAGATGTTGCACGCCGAATCAAAGATCCTAAAAGTACTCAGATTGGAGATGTGCTGGCTGAAAATTATACTTTGACTTTGAAGGAAGGATTATGTGTGGATGGAATGCAGAAGTTTACTTTGGAGCCTTTTGATGAGGTTTTTGTGAGGTATTCTCCCGGATACCAGGAACAGCAAAATGTTCGTATTGTCGGTGAGGTACTTTTCGGTGGAGATTATGTTTTGGCTAAGAAAGGCGAACGTTTATCTGATTTGGTAAAAAGGGCGGGAGGATTAACATCGGAAGCTTATGCCGAGAGTGCACGTTTGACCCGGAAAATGAGTGATGATGAACGTACCCGTGTGGAATCTTTATTAAAACTTACCAAGCAGAGCCACAGAGATTCTGTTGATATAAACCGGTTGGATATAGGTGATGAATATTATGTTGGTATTCAACTTTCCAAAGCTTTAAAGAATCCGGGATCTGAATATGACGTGATATTGCGGGAGGGGGATGTTCTTACTATTCCTCAATATACGGAAACAGTAAAAATCAGTGGTGCTGTGATGTATCCGAATACGGTGGTGTATAAGAAAGGTGCTGATTTAAAACATTATATAGAGCAGGGGGGAGGATTTGCCGACCGGGCGAAAAAAAGAAAGGTATTTATCGTTTATATGAACGGTACGGTGTCTATGTCTAAAACTTTTGCAAAAGCGAAAGCTGCTCCCGGATGTGAAATTGTTGTGCCTGTGAAACCACCAAGAAAAGGAGTGGGATTGGCTGAAATTATGAGTATAGCGTCTTCAACTACCTCTATGGCGGCATTGGTAACCTCTATCATTAACAGTACGAAATAATTAGTTATGAGTGCAGATCAGATAAAGGAACAGGGAGAAAATGAAATTGACCTGATTGAAGTTGCCCGCAAGCTTTGGGCCAAACGTAAATTTATTTTGAAAGTTACCTTGGTTTTTGCTTGTCTGGGGATTTTAGTGGCCTTGTTTAGTGCTAAGGAATATACGGCCAGTTGTATTATTGTTCCGCAGTCCGGAGAGAAAAATTCTCCTGCAGGATTAGGCGGATTGGCTGCAATTGCGGGTATTAATCTGGGAAGTATGAATAATGAAGATGTGCTTTCGCCTAAGATTTATCCGAAGGTATTGGCCAGTGTTCCTTTTCAGAAAGAATTGATGAGGAAACAAATTAAGTTTGAGGAATATGACCATCCCGTATGTGTGATAGATTATTATACAGGCGAAGAGTACCGTAAATTTTCTCTGATGGGTACTATACTGAAATACACCGTAGGTTTGCCCGGTGTAATTATGGGGGCTATTCGCAATAAACAGCCGGAAAACGTAACGGTGGCTGATTCCTCTATTCAGACTCTGTCCAGGCAGGAAAGTAAGTGTATGCGTATTTTAAAAAATAAGGTGATTTTGAATGTGGACGATAAAGATGGGATTGTAACTTTGTCTGCCGTTATGTCCGAACCCCTGGCAGCAGCTCAGTTGGCTTCTATGGTACAGATTATGTTACAGAGATATATTACTGAGTTTAAGATTGAGAAAGCGCAGGCAAAATTGAAATTTACGGATGAACGGTATGCTGAAGCCAAGAGACAGTTTGAAATGAAGCAGGAAGAGTTGGCTCAGTTCAGGGATGCCAACCGTAATTTTGCTTCGGCAATTGCCAAAACCACGGAAGAACGATTGTCGAATGAATATACGGTTGCTTTGGGAGTGTATAGTGAATTAGCGAAACAAAGAGAACAGGCCAACATTCAGGTAAAAGAGGACACGCCGATATTTACGATAGTAGAGCCGGTAACAGTTCCCAGTGAACACTCAAAACCTCAGCGAGGGTTGATTTTGATAGCTTTTATTTTCCTGGGAGGTTTTCTGGGTATCGGTTTGGTACTTGTTTTACCTTATATTGCCCAGATTTCCGGAGCCCGACGGTTACAAAGTTGGTTGCCTGAAAATAAAGAATAATTTTCTGATGTAAAATATATATGACAAAGCTGACAAATTTATTTTGTCAGCTTTTTGTATGATAATGAATAAAATCCCAATTATTTTCTTATCTTCGCATCATTCTGATGCGTGGAGATTCAGAAAAACAACAACTAAGCAGGAATAACAATGGAAGACAAAGAAATAGACTTGCTTGAGGTCATAGCTAAGTTATGGGGACGTCGGAAAGTTATATTACAGTTTGTATTATTTTTTCTGATGGCTGGCGTTGCTGTATCTTTTCTTTTGCCCCGTAAGTATACGGCTCACTGTACTTTAGGCTTGGAAGCGGAAGACAGGACCACCCGAATTAGTGTGGAGGGTATTTCTGCATTTCAGAGTATGAATATGGGGGATACACGTCATGTGAAGATTGTTTCTCCTGCCTTGTATCCGGATATTCTTTTTAGTGTTCCTTTCCAAAAAGAGTTGATTTATGCTCCTTTGTTTGTAAATGAAATGGGGGATACGGTTAATTTTTATAAGTACCTGATAAAGCCGCAAAATACTTATGTTTCAGTTCGTCCTGTAACCGGTACAGAGGTTGAACGGTTAACTCCGGAAGAAAATCAGTGTTTGGGGTATCTGAAAAGAGTGATTACCGTTAAAGTAAATCATAAAGATGGTAATTTGAAGCTTACTGTCGATATGCCGGACCCGCATATGGCGGCCCGGTTGACTTATAAGGTGCAGGAGATGTTACAACAATATATTACAAAATTTCGTATCGCTAAAGCTCAGGCGGCTTTGGATTTTATAGAAGGGCGTTGCCAGGAGGTGAAGGGGGAACTGGAGCGGAAACAGCAGGCTTTAATCGAATTTCGTGAAAGGTATAAGACTCAGAATTCTATTCAGTTAAAGACGAAAGAAAAAATATTGAATAATGATTATGAACTTTTTTTTAGTTTGTATTCGGATATCATACGCCAGCGTGAGAAAGCAAAAATTCAGGTGAAGGAAGATATGCCTGTATTGACGGTTATAGAGCCGGTTGTCGTGCCTGTAGTTCCGTCAAAGCCTCAGCGTTCGCTTATTATACTGGCTGCACTTTTTGCAGGAATAATTGCCGGATGTACCTGGGTATTGATACAACCTCTTTTACTTCAGATTATAGGAAAAAAACACAATGCCCGTACTATTCCTTTGAATCCGATGAAGAAAATTTCCTGAACGGAGTGGCTTTCTATAGGCCAATGGTTTTACTTTATTTCAGAACAAGTTTCATTTGTATCTGAATATAATGGAAATTGTTTCTTGATAAAGATGAACTTTAAGTGGTCGGACGAAAAAATCTGGCGAACGGCCAAGCGGAAGGAGAAGGTTAATTATTTCCATATTGTTTGTACAGACAATTATTTTTTTGTGAATGTAAAAATATGAAAACTTAGGGCAATAAAATTTTTTATTTCCTGATTATTGAGTAATTTTGTTGTACATTTCAAAATATGGAGTTGAAAAATTCAATTCAGTTTGATTCTGTCTCATCCGCTCAGTTGGGACTTACCGGGCGAAGCTTTAAGAAATAGTTTCATTTTCCAGAATGTTAGGTAGTTTAATTACTTCTAAAACAAGAATTAAATTATTGTTGAAATTCTTTTTAAACCCTTCTATGAAAGCCTATTTACGGGGATTAGCAGACGAATTTGGCGAATCCACTAATGCTATACGGCTTGAACTGAATCATATGGAAGGTGTCGGTTTATTGAAGTCAGAATCGGAAGGGAATAAGAAAGTCTACCATGCAAATACCGGACATCCTTTGTTTTATGATATTCACAATCTGGTACTGAAACACAGCGGCATCACGTCAATTATTGATCAGGTAATAGAAAAAACGGGCGATATAGAGAAAGTTTGGATAAAAGGGGATTTTGCGCAGGGGAAAGACAGTGATGTTGTTGAATTAATAGTGATGGGTGTAGATGTCAATACCGTTTATTTAGATTCATTGGTAAAAAAAGCCAAAGAATTGATCGGAAGGAAAGTGGTGTATCAGATTGTTTCTTCTGAAAAATATTCCGGATATATTTCTGAAAACGAAAAAACGTGCCTGATTTGGGAAAAATAGTTTTGAGGATACAGGTTCCGCAGAGATTATTTTTTAGTTATTGAAGAGCAAAAATATTACGGGATAAGAGATTTTATATGGGATCTATAAAAATAAACTTTTTATATAATGCAATATTAAACGTAGTTAATATATTGTTTCCTGTAGTCACTATCCCGTATGTAAGCCGGATTTTAGGAGTTGAACAAATTGGTATATTTTCTTTTGTAACAACTATTGTCAGTTATTTTTCATTGTTTGCGGCATTAGGAATGCCGTTGTATGGGACGCGAGAGATTGCAAAACGTGTTGGTAATCAGATAGAAATAAATAATTTATTTAATGAATTGTTTTCAATAAATGTTATTTCTTCTCTTGTTTTTACCACTTTGTTTTTGATTTCTGTCTACGTTGTACCCGCTTTTGTAGAAAACAGAAGTTATTTCCTTATTTCAGGAATTTCTTTATATTTCTGTGCATTCAATATTGATTGGTTTTATTCGGGAATAGAAAATTTTAGATTGATTACATGCAGATCAATTGTTGTAAAATTATTGATGATTGTTTGTTTATTTCTGTTTGTAAAAAGCAGAAACGATTTGTCGGTTTATATTTTATTGAATTCTTTGGCTTTGTTGGGCAATCAGCTATGGAATATTTTGTCATTACGGTATAGTGGTTTTAAAATAAAATTTACTGTTCATTCTTTAAAAAAGCATATTCATCCTTTAGTTATATTGCTTTTTTCCGCTATAGCTATGCAAATTTATTTGATGATAGATACTGTAATGTTGGGTTTTATGTCTGACTATACAGAATTAGGTTTATATTCTTCAGCCATAAAATCCATTCGGATTATAATGCCTTTAACGATAGCATTAAGTGTTGTCTTACTGCCCCGGCTTTCCTATTTGAAAGAAAATGGTTCCAAAGAGGAAGCGTCGGGACTATTGAATAAAGCATTTGAAATAATTACTTTATTTTCAGTTCCTTTGGTTTTCTTTTTCTTTGCTGTATCTGATAAATTCGTACCTTTCTTTTTTGGTACAGAGTATGTTGGGGCAATTGTTCCGATGAAGATATGTTCATTGCTTATTTGGATTGGTAATATGTCATACTTTTCTTCTGTTCAGATACTTGCCATGTTTTCCTATGAAAATAAATTTCTTTTGAGTACAGTTGCCGGTATGTTTGTAAATATACTCGGAAATTTATTTTTAATTCCTGCCTGGGGTGCTGTTGGTGCTTCAGTGGCTTCAGTAATGGGCGAAATATCGGTTACATTTGTGGCATTCTTTTATATTTATCGTTATCATTTGTTCGAAATCAGGTGGGGATATTTATTTAAATGCGTGATTAGTTCTTTTTCATTCGCAATCTTTGCCGTATTTATGTATTCTGTAGAATTAGGGGTTGTAGGTTGGTTGATAGTGTATTCTGTATTATCGTGGGGTGCTTATTTATTGATTCAGTCTTTGATTTTTAAAAATACGTTTTGTATCCGTTTTCTTAGGTTTAAATTCAGTAATTGATGGAGATTGAAATGATTTATAATGGTGTTACTATTATTTTTTTAGCCGATTGAACTTTATTCTTTTTATATTTTTGTTTTTTGTTCTGATTTTGATTTCCTATTATCAGAAAAAAGATAATATAATCGTATTGTGGGGAGTGTGTTTATTGTATGTGGGATTAATTTCAACCCGTTCAATGGTAGTTCCTGATACGAAAGAATATGTGGAATTTTATGAACAGATTGAAGCTGGAAATCTTGTCAGTTTTGTCTTGTTTTCCTTTGAACCTGGTTTTCAGTTATTGGGTCATTTTGTAAAATTGATAGCCGGTGACAGACCTGTTATTTTTTTAGCTGTAATTCCTATAATTAATATTAGCCTGATATTATTGAGTATTCGGAAAATAACCCGTCAGATAGATGCAAATATGTCTGCTAAGTATATAGCGGCTATTGTTTTGTATTTTGCTTATTTCGGGTTGTTTTACAATGCTATAGTTTTACGTGCAGGAATAGCGATTTCCGTTTTGGTTTATTCTACTACAATTTTATTTAACCCCGATTTAAAAAAAAGAGACTGGGTTAAAGTTTTATTTCTTTTTTTTATTGCCCTTTCTTTTCATTTATCTGCAATAATTGGAATTATCGTAGTGTTGTTGAATTATAAGAGTAAACCACTGACTGAGAGATCATATCTTCTTATTTGGTTTTTCATTGCGTTGATATTTTTTTCCGGTTGTAGTCCTTATGTTGTAAAAGGATTATTAAATGGAATATACTCTGTTTTTTATTTATTATCTGAGTCTGATTATCAAAAATATGAATATTATTTATCTGAATTGAACGGGGTTGTTTTTCAGATTCCTTATAAATATTTGTTTCAATTGTTTTCAGGTTTATTGCTTGTGTTTGTAAAAGACGGTATTGATGAAATATATTATAAATATCTGAATATCTATTTAATCGGATTGTTTATGGGGGCAATATTTTCTTCCATAGAGCAGATTTCGAGGATTACAGATTATTTACTAATTTATTTGTTTATCCTCCAATGGATGTTTTTAATTCAGTCTTATAGCCGTATTAAGGGAATAAAAGCTGCTGTTTATCCGGTAAGTGTATTTCTGCAGTTAATATTCGTATTCAGAATTATCAACCCAAGTTGAAATCATGGAGTCTTATGGTGGATGTTTCTATCATTATTGTCAGTTATAATACGGCCCGATTACTGGAGGATTGTATATCTTCTATTGTCGAGAAAACAAAAGATATCAGTTATGAGATAATTGTGGTAGATAATCATTCACATGACTTGTCTGTAGAGTTGATTAGGAAAAAATTTGACTGGGTAAAAATTATTGTTTCAGAAGAAAATTTAGGATTTGGCCGGGCTAATAATTTGGGTATTGAAATTGCTGCCGGACGAAATGTTTTTTTTCTTAATTCGGATACTTTACTTGTCAATAATGCAATTAAAATTTTGTCTGATTATTTAGACCAAAATGAAAAGGTAGGTATTTGTGGAGGGAATTTGTATGATGTCCATGAAAAACCTGCACATTCTTTTACCCGGATTTTTCCGGGCATAGCCTATGAGTTGAATTATTTAACCTTAAATGTTTTTTCAAAATTATTTTTTGGAAAAAATCTATATTTCAATTATTCAGGGAAAAATATAAAAGTTGCCAGGGTATCCGGGGCCGATATGATGATTCCTAAAAGGGTATTGGATAAAACGGGAGGATTTGATCCTGCTTTCTTTTTGTATAGTGAAGAAACTGATTTGGCTTTTAGAATTACTAAATCAGGGTATCGTGTTGTGAGTGTATATGCTGCCCGTATAATTCATTTGGAAGGCCAAAGTTGTACTTTCAATCAATTGAAAACCAGATGGGGATTGATTTCGAGGCATTTGTTTCTGCGTAAAAGATATGCATCCGGTTGTTTGATAGGTATTTGTGATTTTTTTCATTATGCTGTTGTTGGTATTCTTTGGTGCAGGGCTTTTTTGAAAGGCAATAGGTCTGAATGTGAGTCGCAGGCATATGTATTGAGAAATCTTCATAAAAGCGGAAAAATGAATTATAAATAGGATATTCATATCCCCGTAGATTAAATTCTTTTATCGTCAAATTTTACAACAATTATAATTACTCTTCAGAATTGCTCGAAATTCTAAAATAAGTATTATGGAAGAAGCAAAGAAAGTGTATGTCGGAATGAGTGCGGACATTATTCATCCCGGGCATTTGAATATTATTCATGAAGCTCAGAAATTAGGACGTGTTATTGTGGGAGTTTTGACTGACGCGGCAATAGCAAGTTATAAGCGTTTGCCTTATCTGAATTACGAACAACGGTCGCTGATTGTTAGCAATATAAAGGGGGTGGATGAAGTTATACCGCAAACTTCTTTGGATTATGTTCCCAATCTGGAATTGATAAGACCCGATTTTGTCGTGCATGGGGACGATTGGAAAGAAGGGGTACAGAAAAGCACCCGGCAAAGAGTGATAGACACTATTGCCGAATGGGGTGGGAAGGTGATAGATATTCCTTATACGAAAGGGATTTCTTCCACTCAGCTCAATGTTAAATTAAAAGAAATTGGTACGACTCCGGAAATCCGGTTGAAGCGGTTGAGAAGGTTGATTGCTGCGAAACCTATTGTCCGGATTTGTGAATCGCATAGCGGACTTACCGGTTTGATTATTGAAAATACTCAGGTTGAGGTCAATGGTTTGAAAAGAGAGTTTGACGGTATGTGGTCCAGCAGTCTTACCGATTCCACTTCTAAAGGCAAACCGGATATTGAGGCGGTGGATTTGACAACCAGGTTGCATGATTTGAATGATGCACTGGAATGTACAACAAAGCCTATTATTTTTGACGGAGATACCGGAGGTAAAACCGAACATTTTATATTTACTGTGAGGACTTTGGAACGTCTGGGGGTTTCTGCCGTAATTATTGAAGACAAAATAGGGTTGAAGAAAAATTCTTTATTCGGGACTGAAGCTGTCCAGGAGCAGGATAGTATCGAAGGATTTTGCAATAAAATCAAGGCCGGGAAAAATGCTCAGATAACGGATGATTTTATGATTATTGCCCGGATTGAAAGTTTTATTGCAGGAAAAGGACTGGAGGATGCAATGGAAAGGGCTTTGGCTTATATTGAAGCCGGAGCAGACGGTATTATGATTCATAGCAAGGATAAATCCGGAGAAGATATAAAGAGTTTTTGCCGTCAACTCCGGGAGGTAAATAAAAATGTGCCTATTGTTGTTGTTCCCACGACTTACAATCATATTAAAGAAGATGAACTGGTACAATGGGGGGTAAATGTTGTGATTTATGCCAATCACATGTTGCGGAGTGCTTACCCCGCTATGGTGAATACGGCTGTCTCCATTCTGACTCATGGCCGTTCATATGAAGCAAATGATTTATGTATGCCGATAAAACAGATTTTGGAATTGATACCTGGTACCAAATAATTTTTTCTCATGTTATCTCCTCAATATTTTGTAGAAACCTTACAAGAAAATAATATAGACTTCTTTACTGGTGTTCCTGATTCTTTATTGAAAAGCGTTTGTGCTTATATTACTGATCATACGGAGCCGGAATGTAATATTATAGCAGCTAATGAAGGGGCAGCTTTGTCGCTGGCCGCCGGATATCATTTGGCTACGCATAAAATACCGGTGGTGTATATGCAGAATTCCGGCCTGGGAAATTGTGTCAATCCTTTGATGTCGCTGGTGGATAAAGCGGTATATCACATACCTGTTTTACTGGTTATCGGATGGCGGGGAGAGCCGGGGATTAAAGATGAACCGCAGCACATTAAGCAAGGTCAGGTGACATTGTCTTTGTTGGAAACAATGGGGATCCGTTATGAGATATTGGCCGGAGAGAATGAAGCGTTTAAACGACAATTGCAGTCGGCTTTGGCATATCAGGAACGAACCGGAGAGTCTTTTGCCTTTGTGGTCAGAAAAGGTACTTTCGAAGAGTACAAGCTCCGGAAAGATGAAACTTCCCGGTTGCACATAAACAGGGAAACGGCTATCCGGCAGGTGGTCTCGGTTTTGAATGACAATGATGTTGTTGTTTCTACCACAGGTATGATTTCCAGAGAATTGTTTGAAATCCGGGCGGCTGTGAACCAAGGCCATCATAGGGATTTTCTTACAGTAGGGTCTATGGGACATGCTTCACAAATAGCATTAGGGATTGCTTTGCAAAATAAAAACAGGGAGGTGTATTGTCTGGACGGGGACGGGGCTTTGTTGATGCATATGGGGTCATTGGCGATTACCGGAAATCTGAAGGCCGGTAATTATAAGCACATTGTGTTTAATAATGGGGCACATGATTCAGTGGGAGGGCAACCCACAGTGTGTATGAATATGGATTTACCGCAAATTGCTTTGGGATGCGGCTATCGGGCGGCTTCGTCTGTTGTTCAACCGGAAATGTTGCCGAAAGCTCTTGAATGGATAAAAAATACTGAAGGTCCTGTTTTATTGGAAATTAAGGTGCGAAAGGGGGCACGGAAAGATTTGGGGAGGCCGACACGTACTCCGGAAGAGAATAAGGGGGATTTTATGAAATTTATAGAATAATGGAGCAATTGACCTATACGGGACCAGGTTCTGCAGAGCAATTGCCGGATGTTTTAAAAAAGTGGGCACCCGAAAAAATTCTTCTGGTGAGAGGGAAAAATTCGTATACGAAGTGCGGGGCTGCAAATATAATGGAAAGAAGCAAGGAGGTATTGGCTTGTCAGTTGACTGAATTCTGTGAGTTTTCCGAAAATCCGCAATATGAAGATGTAAAAAAAGGGTTGACGCTTGTCCGGCAATTTCAGCCTGATGTTATTATCGGTATTGGAGGAGGGAGCGTAATGGATATGGCAAAACTGCTCCGTTTTTTTTATTCTTATGATTATAATGAGGATTTTAGCCGGTTTGACAAAAAGGAGGGTATTATACCTTTAGTTGTTTTACCGACAACATCTGGTACCGGAAGTGAATCGACTCATTTTGCTGTTGTGTATAGAAATAAAGTGAAATATTCCGTGGCTCATGCGGATGTGCTTCCCGATGTGGCTGTTGCGGATCCTCGTTTTACATATAGTAATCCGGCCTATTTGACCGCCTGTAGTGGTTTTGATGCCTTGGCTCAGGCGGTTGAGGCATTTTGGAATGTGAATGCTACCGATGAATCTGACAGGTATGCCTGCCGGGCGATTCCTTTGTTGCGGAGTAATTTGTTGGCCGGGGTCAATCATCCTTCCGATGAAGTGCGGAATAAATTGTCGGAAGGTGCTTTCTGGGCCGGAAAGGCTATTAATATAACAAAAACAACGGCTCCGCATGCTTTTTCTTATCCGTTTACAGCGTATTACGGTCTGCCTCACGGACATGCTGTGGCGGTTACTTTTCCTTTTTTCTTACAATATAATTATCCGGGGCCGGAAAAACGCCTGAATCCAAAATTGGATGCTTCCGGTTATAAGGAAAAAATGGACAAGTTGTATGCTATGTTGAATGTAAATAGTGTGGTAACAGCTTTTGATGATATGACGGGTTTTATCCGGCAGTTGTCGTTGGGTTTTAAGTGTCCTGAAAATTATGCTCCGCAAATTATATTGGAGCATGTGAATCTTCAGCGTTTATCCAATAATCCGGTAATACCGGATCGGGAATTGATTCGTGATTTTATTTTTTCATTAAAAACAATTTAATGTATGAATGAAAAAGAGAAGAGGTTTTTAGAGGTTCTTACCCGCGTGAAGGTGCTTTTGGAACAAAATAATCTTTCTTATTTTCTGGATACCGGAACTTTGCTGGGGGCGGTGAGGGATAAACGTTTTATTCCCTGGGACGGAGATATTGACATTGGCATATATGAGCGGCAACAGCCACCAGTGGCACGGTTGAAAGAAATTGCCGGATGTTTTTATAGAAACGGTTTTAATGTACGGGTGACTCCGGGGGTTATTTCTGTTTTTCCCGTAGAAGATTATATTCCTGTGGATATAAAATTTTACGAAATCAAAGATGGTACGTATCAAACGCATTTGGAAGAATCGGATTCCGGGAATAACAGATTGTACGGTTATCTCTATTTTCGTTTGATCAATCGGTTTTTATTGGATAAAAAACACGGAATAAAAGGACTGTTTGATGCTGTTATCAGTTTTTGTTTGAGGAGTTTCGGGAGAATCGTACCCGAACGGTTTTTGAATGATATGGAAAAGAGGCTGCATTATGAGTACCGGACGGTGGCAATTCCGTGTCATCTGATTGACGGACTGACACAGATTCCGTTTTACGGGGTTGAATTTTCCGTACCTGCTTTCCCGGAAAGGTATCTTGCTTTCCGTTATGGTGAAAATTGGAAAACGCCGAATAAAGATTATCAGTTTATAACAGACGATTGTTCTTTGTTGTAGCTAAATTTATTGTCAGGATGGATAAGGAGTATGATTTGGTTTTTGTGACCAATTGTCCTGCATTTTATAAAATAAATTTATTTAATGCTATTGCTGAAAAAGCCAGGGTCCTGGCCATTTTTATCGGCGTATCCAAAGAGGTTGTCATTGATAAGGATTTCGCACAACAGGTTTGTTTTGATTTTATTCAGGTAGGGAATACGGCAATTGAAACCAGAAACCGTTTGCGCGTGTTTGGGCGGTTGTTCAAAATTATATGCGGGCTTCGGTATAAATATATCATTTATGATGGGTATGATATGCCTGAAGTTGTTTCAATGATGTTTTGGACCCGGAAATCTAAGAATTGTCTGATTTGCGAATCTTCGGTTTTCGAAAGTTGCCTTACCGGTATAAAAGGGAGGGTTAAAAAGGTTATTCTGAACAGAATTTCTGTCGGTTTTCCGTGCGGGGAATTGCAGGCCCGGATATTTAAAACATTAGGTTTTAAAGGAGAAATCCGGAAGACTTACGGAGTCGGTATATTTAAAAAAGGCAAAAGGCCGGATGAGCCGAAGGAATTACCTGTTTCTTTCCGTTATGTTTTTGTCGGTCGGTTGGTTCCCGTAAAAAATATCGAACTGTTGATAGAAGTGTTCAATAAGAATGGGAAAAATCTGACAATTGTCGGATGTGGCATCTTGGAAAAAGAACTCCGGAAGAAAGCTAATGAAAATATTCTGTTTACAGGTTTTATTCCGAATGAGGAATTGTATAGAGAATATCCGAAACATGATGTTTTTATATTGCCTTCTTCCAGTGAAACCTGGGGATTGGTGGTGGAAGAGGCTATTTATTACGGTTTGCCGGTGATAGTCAGCAGTGTGGTAGGATGTCTTACCGAGTTGGTTGAGGAGCCTGAAACCGGGATAGTTTTTCGAAATAATGATGCGGAAGATTTGAATAGGGCTATTTTGCAAATGGAGCAGAATTATAGTTTTTATAAAGGAAATGCGGAACATTTTTCGTTTGAAAAACGGGATGAACAACAGGTGGAGGCTTATGTAGGATTATTAAATATCTGATAGCATAAAATAATGGAGTTAAGAGCACGCCTGAGAAAAATTGTATTGGATATTTTAGGGATTACGGCCAGACCGAAGTCCGGAATTCATATACTTAACGGACATATGCTTCATCGGCTTTGTCCGGATGAGGAGGCGCGTGAAATGTTTGAAGTTTTGTTGGCAACTTTAAAAGAGTGGGTTACTTACGTCCGGATAGAAGATGCGGTCCGGATGATATGCCGGCACGAGCAGCCGGACATGCCTTTGGTTGCCTTTACATTTGACGATGGTTTTGAAGAGTGTTTTACCGGAATAGCTCCCGTGCTTGAGAAGTTTGGTATAAATGGAATGTTCTTTATCAATCCGGGATTTGTTACGGGTGATGAGGGATATATAAAGAATTTCACAGAGCATGTGGTTTTAACACCCGGAAAAAGGCCGATGAATTGGGAACAAATAGCGGATTTACAGAGACGTGGACATATTATCGGAGCACATACGATGGATCATTACATGATTAATGATTCTGATTTGACTAAACTGGACTATCAGATCGGATTTTGTAAATCGGTGATTGAACAAAAGTTAAAAGTACCGTGCGATTATTTTGCTTTTCCTTACGGACGCCTGGAACATGCTAATCCGGCAGCTATAGAGATTGCAACAAGATATTATAAGTATGTGTTCAGTCAGTCGGATTACAAACATTATTTCTCTTTTGGCGGAAAAGTGATAAACAGGAGGCATTTTGAACCTTTTTGGCCGGTTAATCATGTCAGGTATTTTTTGAGTAGCCGGAAAACATATTAATTTTTGCCTTTTCATGCCAAGGCTTTTGCAGATAAATACGGTTGTTAATTCCGGTTCTGTCGGACGGATTGCAGAAGATACCGGAAAGTGGGTTCAGCAGAATGGCTGGGAAAGTTATATTGCTTATGGCCGGAATGAACGGGAAAGCAGTTCCCGTTTAATCCGGATCGGTTCGGATTGGGAGGTGAAATTACATGGAGTTAAGACCAGGTTTTTTGATGCGCACGGTTTTGGTTCGAAACAAGCAACGATACGTTTTATCAGACAACTGCAACGAATCCGGCCGGATATTATTCATTTGCATAACCTGCACGGCTATTACCTGAATATTGAAGTTTTATTCGCTTATTTGTCGCAATGTAATATTCCGGTTGTGTGGACATTGCATGATTGCTGGAGTTTTACGGGACATTGCGTCCATTTTCAGGATATTGGCTGTCAAAAATGGCAAACACAATGTAATAATTGTCGTTTGCAGACAAATTATCCGGCGAGTTTGTTTCTTGACCGTTCGCCTAAAAATTATATTGCCAAGAAAAATCTTTTTACTTCTGTTCCCAATATGACAATAGTACCTGTTTGTTATTGGCTGGAGGATATAGTAAAAAAATCTTTCCTGAAAAAAGTAAAAACCAAAGTAATCCATAATGGAATTGATACGGAGGTATTTGCCCCACGGAATACATCAGAGGTCTGTAAGAAGTACGGGCTTGAAAATAAATTTGTATTGATTGCTATTGCCAATGTATGGAATTCAACAAAAGGTTTTCAGGATATTCTGCAAATTAGTAAATACTTGTCTTACGATGACAGGATTTTGATGATAGGAGTAAACAAACACCAAAAACAAAAATTACCTCCTAATGTCATAGGAATAGAACGCACTGAAAATATACATGAGTTGGCTGAATTGTATTCTGTTGCGGATGTTTTGATTAATCCGACCTATCAAGATACTTTTCCGACAATAAATCTGGAAGCGCAGGCCTGTGGCTTACCGGTTATAACTTATGCGACAGGAGGATGTGCCGAGGCGGTAAACGATGAAACGGGAATTGTTGTGAAAACCGGCGATGTAGAGGAGTTTGTGAATGCAATAGCTGTTGTAAAGCAAAAAGGAAAAGTGGCTTATTCTTCCTTTTGCAGAGAAAATATATGGAATCATTACCGGAAAGAAAATAAATATGATGCATATTTTTCTTTGTATAAGCATGTTTTAGAGTCTACTAAATAGTGAATACTCTCTTTTATCAAGATATTTTATACTTCACAGAATAATGCGGATATCACTTATTACGGCTACTTATAATAGTTGTTTAACTCTGCGTGATACACTCCAATCAGTTTTAGAGCAAACTTTCAATGATTTTGAATATATTATCATTGACGGAAATTCGACAGATGGAACCATATCGGTTATCGAAGAGTATGAAAAAAAATTCGGAGGCAGGTTGCGTTGGCTTAGTGAACCGGACAAAGGGATTTATGATGCGATGAACAAAGGTATCCGGATGGCTGTCGGGGATATTGTCGGAATTTTAAATTCAGACGATTTTTTTACATTCAATGATGTTTTGGAAAAGGTGGTCCGGGAATTTGAAAAGGATACAACTTTGGGAGCGGTGTATGGGGATGTACATTTTGTTTGTCCGGATAATTTGCAGAAATGTGTCCGTTACTATTCTTCGGCTATATTCCGGCCGGCGTTGTTTCGTTTCGGGTTTATGCCTGCTCATCCTTCTTTTTATGCGAAGCGGGAATGCTATGAAAAATACGGTTTGTATGCTTTGGATTATAAAATAGCGGCGGATTATGATTTATTGATCCGTTTTTTGTATGTAAAACGGATTTCGTACAGGTATTTGAAGACGGATTTTGTGACAATGCGGACCGGAGGCGTCAGTACGCGGGGGATTCGGAGTCGTTTTGTGCTGAACCGGGAAATTGTAAAAGCTTGTCGTAAATATGGTATTTATACCAATATGTGGATGTTGTTTTTCAAATATTTCTATAAAGTTTTTGAGTTATTCCAACGGAAAAAGCTAAACATGGCTTAGTTTTTATTGTTTTGAATCATGAATATCTTAATTACGGGTATCCACGGTTTTGTAGGGTCGAATCTTGTGGCGGATTTGGCAAAAGAACATGTATTGTATGGGGTGGATATTGTTACTCCTTTAAAAAAGGGGATAGTAAAGACTTTTTTATGGGATGATATTGATAAAGGGAAGATTCCTTCTGTTGATGTTATTATTCACTTAGCCGGAAAAGCTCACGACACAAAAAATACGGCACAGGCACAGGAGTATTTTGATATTAATACCGGATTGACACAGAAAATTTTTGATTTTTTTCTGGCTTCGGGAGCACGGAAGTTTATTTTTTTCAGTTCGGTGAAAGCGGCGGCAGATTTTGTGGCAGGTGATGTATTGACAGAAGAGGTGATTCCTGCTCCGATAGGGCCATACGGAGAGAGTAAGATTGCAGCGGAAGAGTATATCCTTTCGAAGAAGGCACAGTGGAGGGAGGGCAAAGAGGTATATATCCTTCGTCCCTGTATGATTCACGGACCGGGGAATAAAGGAAATCTGAATTTGCTGTATAATGTGGTAAAAAAGGGGTTACCTTGGCCACTGGGGGATTTTGAGAACAGGCGGACATTTACTTCCATTGATAATCTTTGTTATGTGATTCACGGATTGATAGGTCAGGATGTTCTTTCCGGTATCTATCACATGGCTGATGATGAGGCACTTTCGACAAACGAACTGATTACTCTGATGTGTGAAACTTTGGGAAAAAAGCCGCGCATCTGGAAAATAAACCGGGGGTTTATGACAGGCTGTGCCCGTCTGGGCAGTGTCTTACATTTACCATTGAATCTGGAACGGCTGCAGAAACTGACAGAGAATTATGTTGTTTCCAATGCCAAAATCAAAAAGGCCCTGGGTATTTCCCAAATGCCTGTCTGTGCTCAGGAAGGTATCCGAAAGACTTTAAAGAGTTTCTCTGAATAAATATCAGTTTGTTATATGTATCCATTTGTTAAACGTTTTGCAGATATTATGATATCTGCTTTGGCTTTATTGATGTTGTCGCCATTGTTTTTAATTGTGTCTTTGGTTTTGTTATGTACCGGAGAACATTATGTGTTTTATTTTCAACAACGTATTGGGTTGCAAAATAAACCTTTCGATATCTGGAAATTTGCAACAATGTTGAAAAATTCTCCCAATATGGGAACCGGAACCATTACTCTGCGGAAGGATCCGCGGGTGTTGCCTTGCGGAACTTTTCTTAGGAAAACAAAAATTAATGAATTGCCTCAGATTATTAATGTTTTTATTGGAAATATGTCAATAGTTGGTCCTAGACCATTGACTGCAAATCATTTTAATACTTATAGCCAGGAAGTGAAAGAGGTCCTTTATGGTATTAAGCCTGGTATTACGGGGATTGGTTCTATTGTTTTCCGGGATGAAGAACGGTTGATTTCTGCTACTGACTTGCCGCCTGCTGAATTTTATGCCCGATATATATCCCCTTACAAAGGAGAATTGGAAAAATGGTACAATAAAAACCAGAGTTTGGGAGTGGATATGAAATTGATTTTCCTGACGGCTTGGGTGATTCTGAAACCTGAGAGTGATTTGCCTTTCCGTTGGTTGAAAGGTCTGCCGGAACGTCCTGAATATCTGAAATAATGGTTGTTTTTGAGGGTTATTTTGTCCTATCTGTGTTATTAAAATAAAAATCTGTTATATGTTGAATGTTAATCAATTTATATCCGCGCATATTACCGGGAGGAACCGAAGCATGTTTGTTGACGATATTGAGGCGAACCGGAATATATTGGAAAAAGAAATAGAGGGACGTAGTGTTTTGGTGATTGGAGGAGCCGGAACAATCGGGTCGTCCTATATCCGTGCCATACTTCCTTTTCGTCCGTCTAAATTGGTTGTGGTGGATATCAATGAAAACGGTTTGACGGAATTGACCCGGGATTTACGTTCTACATACGGGATGTGTGTGCCGGAAGAATACCATACTTATCCGCTTAGTTTTGCCGATCCTATTTTTGAAAAAATTTTCCGGGCGGCAAAAGGATTTGATATTGTTGCTAATTTTTCTGCGCATAAACATGTGCGTAGTGAGAAAGATGTCTATTCGGTACAGGCGTTGATTGAAAATAATGTGCTGAAGGCAAGAAAATTACTTGATTTATTGTCTGAATTTCCACCCCGGCATTTTTTCTGTGTTTCTACGGACAAGGCTGCAAATCCGGTGAATATCATGGGGGCCAGCAAGAAAATTATGGAAGATATGATCATGGCATATTCTGACAGGTTTAAGATTTCAACGGCTCGTTTTGCGAATGTGGCTTTTTCAAACGGAAGTTTATTGGCTGGTTTTATTGACCGTTTAATGAAGCGTCAGCCATTGAGTGCCCCGAATGATGTGAAGCGTTATTTTGTGTCACCGGATGAAAGCGGGCAGATTTGTATGTTAGCTTGTATATTAGGTCAGAATCGGGAAATCTTTTTTCCAAAATTGGGCGAGGAGCAAATGATGACATTTTCTTCAATTGCTGATCAGTTTTTGAATAGTCTGGGGTATGAGATAAAATATTGTTCCAGTGAAGAAGAAGCCCGGAGATTTGCTGCTGAGATGCCTGCAGAGAGCAATATTTATCCGGTGTACTATTTTGTTTCGGATACAACCGGCGAAAAGAGTTTTGAAGAATTTTATGTACAGGGGGAACAAACTAATATGTTCCGTTTTCAATCGTTGGGAGTTATTGAAAACATAAAGGCCCGGCCCGGAAGTGAACTGGAAGGTTTTCTGAATAAGTTAGAAACTGTTTTGTGTAAGGCTGAATCGGAAAAAGCAGATATTGTCTGTACGATAAAAGAGTTTATTCCGAATTTTGAACATGTTGAAAAGGGAAAAAATCTGGATCAGAAAATGTAATTGTTTTTAATATGCGTATTTTATTATCCCTCCCGCCGAATTTGGTGGGAGATTTTCATACTTTAGAGCAGGTATCGGAGCAGGAGTATTTTTGTACCTCTGATCCGACGGGGATTAAGTTGGGGTCCGGAGGGGGAACAACTTGGTTGTTGGAAGAATGTTACCGGGAGGAGTCTGACGAAGTGTCGTTTGGTAGTTGGCTGAAAAAGGAGAAGCGTATATTACTCCATGCTGGCGGTCAGAGCCGGCGTTTGCCGGGGTATGCTCCGTCGGGTAAGATTTTGACGCCGATACCGGTATTCCGATGGGAACGCGGTCAGCGATTAGGACAAAATTTGCTGGAATTGCAGTTGCCGTTGTACAGGAAAATCATGGAAAAAGCACCGGAGGGCCTGCATACTCTGATTGCCAGCGGAGATGTGTATATCCGTGCGACAGAACGGTTGCAGGAGATTCCGGAAGCGGATGTTGTATGTTATGGTTTGTGGACAGAACCACAGTTGGCAAAGAACCACGGGGTTTTTGTGTTTCACCGCGATACTCCCGGACAATTGGAGTTTATGTTGCAAAAACCTGCTTTGGAGACGTTGGGAGAATTGGCTTCCACTCATCTGTACATGATGGATATCGGAATTTGGCTGTTGAGTGACCGGGCTGTTGAGTTGCTGGTGAAACGTTCGAAAAATGCGGAAGGAGATTTACGGAATTATGATTTGTACGCTGAGTTTGGGTTGGCTTTGGGGGAAAATCCCCGGATTCTGGATCGGGAATTAAATGATTTATCTGTAGCTGTATTGCCTTTGTCCGGGGGGGAGTTTTATCATTATGGCACTAGCCGGGAACTGATTTCTTCGACGTTGGCAGTTCAGAATCTGGTTAATGACCAGCGGGCAATCATGCAAAGAAAAATAAAGCCTCATCCGGCTATTTTTGTGCAGAATGCAATTGTGGATGTCCGGCTGGAAACTGGAAATGCCGAAGTGTGGATTGAAAATAGTCATGTGGGCAGGCACTGGTCGTTGGAACACCGGCATGTGATAACCGGAGTTCCTGTAAACGAATGGACGTTGCATTTACCTGCCGGTGTATGCATTGATGTTGTTCCTGTCGGAGAGGAGGAATATATTGCACGTCCTTATGGTTTTGGAGATTTATTCCGGGGGAAGGTCCGGGATGAAAAAACATTATTTTTGGAATGCCCTTTAGTGCAGTGGTTGCAGGAGCGTGGGATAAAACGGTTGTCGGCAGAGGAGTCCGGAAACTTTGGGGAGACAGATATACAAAGTGTTTCTCTTTTTCCGTTGTGTCATTCCGTTGAAGAATTGGGTATGGTATTGAGGTGGATGGTTTCGGAACCGGAGCTGGAAGCAGGTCGGCAAATCTGGGAAAAGGCAGAACGCTGGTCTGCTGATCGTATTTCTGCGGAAGCCAATTTGCAGCGTTTGTTTGCACAACGCAGAAGGTATTGTACTCAAAACTGGCCGTTGCTTGCCCGGAATTATGAGAAGAGTATATTTTATCAGTTGAATCTGGCGGATGCTGCCCGGGAGTTTGCTGAAAATAATATTGCATTGCCTGTGGAATTACCTGTGGGAGCTGCCTTGACGACTTGTATTCATGACCGGATGTTCCGTGCAAGGGTGAAGCAGTTGTCAAATAAAGAATACAAAAAGGAGGAAGAGGAAGCTTTCCGTTTGCTTCGGGAAGGAATCATTACTCCGGTAAAGCAAAAGAAAGTACAACCGGGAATATCCGTATATCAGGATCAGATTGTTTGGGGACGCAGTCCGGTACGTATAGATTTGGCAGGGGGATGGACGGATACTCCTCCTTTTTGTTTGAATGCCGGAGGAAATGTGGTGAACTTGGCTGTTGAGCTGAACGGGCAGCCTCCTGTTCAGGTATATGTGAAATCATGCAGGGAGTACAGGATTATTTTGCGTTCCATTGATTTGGGTTCAACTGAAATATTGAGTAGTTATGAAGAACTGAGTGATTATAATAAAGTGGGTTCTCCGTTTTCAATACCTAAAGCTGCCCTGGCACTGACGGGCTTTACTCCGGAATTTTCCGGAGAGACTTATCCGAACCTGGAGAGTCAGCTGAGGGCTTTGGGCGGAGGGATAGAGATTTCTCTTTTGGCTGCTATTCCTGCCGGTTCGGGGCTTGGTACCAGTTCTGTGTTAGCTGCTACTGTGCTTGGTGCGTTGTCGGATTTTTGCGGATTGAAATGGGATAAAAATGAAATATGCCGACGGACACTTGTTCTGGAACAGTTGCTGACTTCCGGAGGAGGATGGCAAGATCAGTATGGCGGAGTTCTGCAGGGCGTAAAATTGTTGCAGACTCAACCGGGGTTTGAACAGGTTCCTTTGGTGAAGTGGTTGCCAGAGCATCTTTTTACGGATCCGGAGTACCAGAAATGTCACATTTTGTACTATACGGGAATTACACGTACTGCTAAAAATATTTTAGCGGAAATAGTCCGGGGGATGTTTTTGAATGAGACCCGGCATTTGCAGTTGTTGACGGAGATGAAAGAACATGCTTTGGAGGTATATGAAGTTATTCAACGGGGAGATTTTGCGGAATATGGCAGGTTGATTGGCCGTACCTGGATACAGAATCAGGCTTTGGACAATGGTTCAAATCCACCTGAAACAGAAGCTATTATCCGAAAAGTACGGGATTATACATTGGGACATAAATTGCCCGGAGCCGGTGGTGGCGGTTATTTGTATATGGTTGCCAAGGAGCCTGAGGCTGCTATGCGCATCAGAAATATTTTATCTGCGAATCCTCCGAATAACAAAGCCAGGTTTGTTGAAATGGGATTGTCCGGCAAAGGATTACAGGTGAGCAGAAGCTAAAGGCAAAGAGGCTCCGGAATCCTGATGTGGATTTCGGCATATGGGGTAAATTGAAAAGATAAGTGGTCTTTGGCCGGATGAAAGAAGTCTTTCAGACTTCTGATTGGCGGACTAAAGTTCTGATAAATTCAATACAATCAGGGACTTTAGTCCGCCAATCCATTTATGCCAAGTGGTTTCTGAAAGAAATGCTGAGTTTCGAAGAGGTAAACAATTTACTTTTTATACACTTTCATCTGATGAAGCGGACTTTTGAAAGTTTTTTATACCGGATATGCCGGGAATAAATAAAATGGCCTGAAAATAAAGGAGAAGTTAAGGTATGTAGAATTTTATAACTTTTTTAAAGGATAAAATATTTGTAGTTCTGTAAAAGTGTGTATTTTTGCGAAAAGAAGAGATAATCACTATTGATTGCAATATTTATGATGCTTAATTTATTTGCAGACGATTGGAGGCTGGTTTTGTCAATGGTATTGGCATTGGTGATTGGATGGAATATCCGGATTCCGGTGTTTAAAATGGCAATACTGAAAAATTTTGTTGACAAGCCTAATAAACGGTCTTCCCACACAGGTTGTGTTCCCAATATTGGGGGAATTGTTGTGTTTTTAGCATTTTTATGTTCTTTTTTACTTTTTGCACGCTTTAGTGTGGTTCCTGAATTTCAATATGTCATTTTGGGGGCAGTTCTGATTTTTTTGATAGGTATTTATGATGATTTGCTGGAAATTTCTCCCCGGAAAAAAGTGAAAGGGGAGATGTTAGGTATATTGGTGCTGATTGTGGGGGGAGGTTTTTATCTGGATACTCTTCACGGTTTTCTGGGATTGTATGAAATCAGTCCTTGGGTGGGAGTTCCTTTGACTTTTGTCGGTTTGTTGGGACTGATTAATGCAATTAATCTGATAGACGGGATAGACGGTTTGTGCTCGGGAATGGTTTTGATGGATTGTTTATTTTTCGGATTATGGTTTTTCGGATGCGGGCAGATAGAGTATGCTTTGTTATGCGGAGTGTTGTCTGCTTCTATTCTGCCTTTCTTTTTTATCAATTTATTTGGTAAACGCTCTAAGATGTTTATGGGGGATTCGGGTGCTTTGATGGTAGGATTTCTGCTGGGTGTTTTGGCTATTAAATTTTGTGAGACGGATTTGTATGCACAGGGGATTTGCAAGGTTGATGCTGCTCCGGGTGTAGTATTTTGTGTTTTGGCTATTCCTGTGTTGGATACTTTGCGGTTGTTTGCTGCCCGTTGGATGCGGGGAGATTCACCTTTTGCTCCGGATAAACGGCATTTGCATCATAAATTGCTGACGATATATGGCGGGATACACCGGAAAGCTACTTTTACAATTCTGATGTTGAATTTGATATTTATAGTATTGGGGATTGTTGGACGTAATTGGTCCAATGAGGTGTTGATCGTGTCATCTGTACTTCTGTTTTCAGGGGTATTTTATGTAATAAACCGGCTTGCCAGGCAAAAAGCAGAAAAAGTTAACAGGTAATATTTTGCCGGCTCTTTGGTTTTTATTTCTGAATCTGAATAAATTTTGAATCTATGAAAGGAATTGTACTGGCCGGTGGTTCAGGAACCCGTTTATATCCGATTACAAAAGGGGTATCCAAACAGTTGTTACCGATTTATGATAAACCGATGGTTTATTATCCGTTGTCTGTTTTGATGTTAGCAGGAATCCGTGAAATATTGATTATATCTACTCCTCAGGATTTGCCCGGTTTCCAGCGTTTGCTGGGTGATGGGACGGATTACGGGGTAAATTTTACGTATGCTGTGCAACCAAGCCCGGATGGTTTGGCTCAGGCTTTTATCATCGGTAAAGAATTTATCGGTGATGATTCTGTTTGTCTGGTTTTGGGGGATAATATTTTTTACGGACAAAGCTTTTCCAGGATGCTGGCTGATGCTGTGGCTACGGCAGATGCGGAGAATAAGGCGACGGTATTCGGATACTATGTGAACGATCCGGAGCGGTATGGGGTGGCTGAATTTGATGAAGCGGGAAATGTTTTGAGTATTGAAGAAAAACCGCAGCGGCCGAGATCCAATTATGCGGTGGTCGGGTTATATTTTTATCCCAATAAAGTAGTGGAAATTGCTGAAAATATTAAGCCATCAGACCGGGGAGAATTAGAGATTACTACTGTTAACCAGGAGTTTCTGAAAGACGGGGAGTTGAAAGTACAGTTATTGGGCCGGGGATTTGCTTGGTTGGATACGGGTACGCACGATTCGTTGTCGGAGGCTTCAACATTTGTAGAAGTTATTGAAAAGAGGCAGGGATTGAAATTGGCTTGTTTGGAAGAAATTGCTTTTAAAAAGGGATGGATTGACCGTGACCGGTTGAGGGTTTTGGCAGCTCCTATGAAAAAAAACCAGTATGGACAATATCTTTTGAAATTACTGGAATAAAAGCATAATTCAGTTAATATCGGAAGGATGAAGTTAATAAAAACGACAATAGAAGGTGTTTTAATACTTGAACCACAGGTGTTTGGTGATGCCAGGGGATATTTTTTTGAAAGTTTTTCCCAACGTGTTTTTAATGAATTGGTAGGAAAGGTGGATTTTGTTCAGGATAACGAGTCGTGTTCGTCTTATGGGGTTGTCAGGGGGTTGCATTATCAATTGCCTCCATACACCCAGGCTAAGCTGGTGAGGGTGGTTAAAGGACGGGTGTTGGATGTGGCTGTGGATTTGAGAAAGGGTTCGGAAACTTTTGGAAAACATGTAGCGGTAGAACTTTCTGCAGAGAATAAGAAGCAATTTTTTATACCCAGGGGATTTGCCCACGGGTTTGCCGTGCTGAGTGAGGAAGCTATTTTTCAATATAAATGTGACCACTATTATGCTCCGGGGTATGAAGGGGGAATACGGTATGATGATCCTGTATTGAGAATTGACTGGAAAATTCCCAGGGAAAAAATGGTATTGTCTGAGAAGGATTTGAAACATCAAGGGATGGAGAACGCATTTGTGTTTGATTATTAAGAACCCGGTAATTTAATAACTATGGCAAATATATTAGTGACCGGAGCAAACGGGCAATTGGGATGTGAACTGAGGAAAATAGGTTTTACGGCTTTAGATGAAGTTTTTTATACAGATGTTGCAGACCTGGATATTACAGATTGTGCGGCTGTCGAACATTTTGTAAAAGAACATGAGATTGACACCATTATTAATTGTGCGGCTTATACTGCTGTGGATAAAGCGGAAGAGGAACCTGAAACGGCTGCAAAAATTAATACGGAGGCAGTGGCTAATTTGGCTGGTGTTGCTGCAAAAGAAGACTGTCTGCTGATTCATATTTCAACGGATTATGTGTTTGATGGTAGCGGGGAAGTTCCTTATACGGAACGTGATAAAACTTGTCCGGTGAGTGTGTATGGCAGAACCAAACTGGCTGGTGAACGGGCTATTTTGAAATCAGGTTGTTGTTATCTTATTATCCGGACAGCGTGGTTATACTCTGCTTATGGTAACAATTTTGTGAAAACAATTTTACGTTTGGCTGGCGAACGTCCGGAAATTTCTGTGGTATCCGACCAGCTTGGGTCGCCGACTTATGCCGGAGATTTGGCTGAAGCTATTGTGGCTATTATGGACCATGATGACCGGACCGACCATGAAGGAATATATCATTTTAGTAATGAAGGAGTGTGTTCGTGGTATGATTTTGCTTGTGAGATAGTGAAGGCCGGACAGAAAGATTGTAAAATAATCCCTGTAACTACGGCAGAATATCCGACAAAGACCCGGCGGCCGGCTTATTCTGTTTTAGATAAAACGAAAATTAAGCGTATATTTGGTCTTGAAATTCCGGAATGGAAAGAGGCCCTGGGGAAAATGATGAGGGATTTGTAAAATGGTTGGTTGTGGTTGAGGTGTAAGGATGAGGAAATAAAATTTATGAATGAAAGTAGTAATTTAAAGCAAATGAAAAATATTCTGATAACAGGAGGTGCCGGGTTTATCGGTTCTCATCTGGTAAGGTTAATGGTAAATAAATATCCGGACTATCATATAGTTAATCTGGACAAGTTGACATATGCCGGCAATCTGGCTAATTTGAAAGATGTGGAAGATAAGCCGAATTATACGTTTGTAAAAGCTGATATTTGTGATTTTGCGACTATTCGGGAGCTGATGAAGAAATATCGGATAGACGGTATTATTCATTTGGCTGCGGAAAGTCATGTTGACCGTTCCATCAGGGATCCTTTTGCTTTTGCCCATACGAATGTGTTGGGAACACTGAGTTTGCTGCAGGCTGCAAAATTGGCCTGGGAAGGAGATTTCGATGATAAGTTGTTTTATCATGTATCTACCGATGAGGTATACGGTGCTCTGCAACCCGGTAAAGAATTGTTTACGGAGCAGACCAGGTATGATCCGCATTCTCCTTATTCGGCTTCGAAGGCTTCTTCCGACCATTTTGTAAGGGCGTATCATGATACTTACGGGCTACCGGTAAAAATTTCGAATTGTTCGAATAATTACGGGGCTTATCAGTTTCCTGAAAAGTTAATCCCGCTGTTTATTAATAATATCCGTCATAACAGGTCGTTACCGGTTTATGGAAAAGGTGAGAATGTCCGGGATTGGTTGTACGTAGAAGATCATGCGCGGGCTATTGATTTGATTTTCCATAAAGGGGAAACCGGAGTTACTTATAATATCGGTGGATTTAATGAATGGAGGAATATTGATTTAATCAGAGTGCTGATTAAGGTAACAGATCGTTTGTTAGGGCGTCCGGAAGGTGCTTCTGAGCATTTGATTACTTATGTTACCGACCGTGCAGGACATGATTTGCGTTATGCAATTGATTCTACCAAATTGAAAAATGAATTGGGCTGGGAGCCTTCGTTGCAATTTGAAGAGGGGATTGAAAAAACGGTGAAATGGTATCTGGAGAATCAGGAATGGCTGGACCAGGTAACAAGCGGGGAGTATCAGAAATATTATGAGAAGATGTATAGGAAGGAATAAAGCTTGTAAAGTAATGAGGTTTATAAGGGGGATTTTGGGGGTATTAATTAAAAAAGAAGAAATATTAAAGAATGATTACAGTATCAGATTTAGAGATTCAGTTTGGAAAAAAAACTTTATTTCAGGATGTTAATCTTAAGTTTACACCTGGAAATTGTTATGGTGTGATTGGTGCAAACGGGGCCGGAAAGTCTACTTTTTTAAGAATTTTGAGCGGCGATCTGGAACCGACGAGGGGATGTGTTATGTTTGGTCCGGGAGAGCGTTTGTCTGTGTTGAAGCAGGACCATTTTGCATATGATGAATTTACGGTTCTGGATACTGTGTTGCAAGGACATTTGAAGTTGTGGGAAGTGATGCAGGAAAAGAATGCCATTTATCTGAAAGAAGATTTTTCGGATGAGGATGGTATCCGTGCGGCTGAACTGGAAGAGCAGTTTGCCGGAATGGACGGTTGGAATGCTGAGAGTGATGCTGCTAATTTGTTGAGCGGACTTGGAATCAGGGAAGATTTGCATTATAGTTTGATGAAGGATTTGAGCGGAAAGCAAAAGGTACGGGTATTGCTGGCTCAGGCTTTGTTTGGTAAACCGGACAACTTATTGCTGGATGAACCTACGAATGACCTTGACCTGGAGACGGTGATGTGGTTGGAGAATTATCTGGCTAATTATGAGAATACGGTGTTGGTGGTTTCACATGACCGTCATTTTCTGGATGCTGTCAGTACACATTCTGTGGATATTGATTATGGTAAAATCACGTTATTTGCCGGGAATTACAGTTTTTGGTATGAATCCAGTCAATTGGCTTTGCGTCAGGCTCAGGCAAAGAATAAGAAAGCGGAAGAAAAACGGAAGGAGTTACAGGAATTTATTTCCCGTTTTAGTGCTAATGTAGCAAAATCGAAGCAAACAACCAGCCGTAAAAAGATGCTGGAGAAACTGAATATAGAGGAGATTATGCCTTCTACCCGTAAATATCCGGGTATTATTTTTACACCTGAGCGGGAAGTGGGAAATAAGATTTTGGAAGTACGTAATCTGAGCAAGAGTGTGGACGGACAATGTTTGTTCAAGGATGTGGAATTTACGGTGGAAAAAGAGGATAAAATTGCTTTTTTGTCACGTGATCCCCGTGCTATGACTGCTTTGCTGGAAATCATCAATGGAAATGAACGTCCGGATACCGGTGATTATACCTGGGGAGTGACTGTTACGACTGCTTATTTACCGTTGGATAATTCCGCCTATTTTGATACTGAGATGAAGCTGATTGACTGGCTGGGTCAGTATTCTGCGGATACCAGTGAAACTTTTTTGCGTGGATTTTTAGGTAAAATGCTTTTTTCTGGCGAAGATATTTATAAAAATGTGAAAGTATTGTCCGGAGGAGAAAAGATGCGTTGTATGATAGCCCGGATGATGCTGAATAATGCGAATGTATTGATATTGGATTCTCCGGCTAATCATTTGGATTTGGAATCTATTCAAGCATTTAACAATACGCTGGTTTCATTCAAAGGAATTGTTTTGATGAATTCGCATGACCATGAATTTATTCAGACAGTGTGTAACCGGGTGATAGAGTTGACCCCTGGTGGTATCATTGATAAACGGATGGATTTTGATGATTATATTACCAATGAGGGTATTAAAGAACAGTTAGAAAAGATGTATAATTGATGTTTATAAATTTGTTTTAAATTAAAGTGAGGCATGAAAGTAAGTAATTTTATTTTGGGTGTGTTTTTCTTTTTGGTCGGGTGTCAGTGTGTTCCGGAAGCCAAGGAGTATGTGGTGATTGCCGGTAAAGGTGTGACGATCGATTCTGCATGGAATAAAGTGGTTGCGTCTTTGGCGGAGAAACATCAGGCAGCAGTGGTGACTTATTCTGAAAAAATAGATGAAGTGATGCCGGAGTTGAGAAAGTTCCGACCGCGTTATGTAGCTGTTGTGGAGAAACCGGAGACGTTGAACCGGGATTATGTGATTCGTTTGAACCAATTGAGCCGTCAGGTAGATGATGATATTTATGCGGATTTTTTATGGGGAATCATTACGGGATATGACGCGCAGGCTGCAATGAAAATGGTGGATAACAGCACGGAGCCTTTGGTAATTAAAGATGCTGTTGCTACTATTATGGAATTGCATAGTGGCAAATGGTTTGACCGTTTTGCGTGGGTGGACGACCATACTCAGGGACTGTGGGGTGAAAAGAAATCCAAAGAGGACACGATAGTGACTTATCAGTTGCCTTTCAAATCTGTAAAAGCGATGGTGCGTATGCCCAACGGACAGGTAAAGAATGTGATGGTGAATAAGGTAAATCCGACGGATGAGATGCAGACTTTTTATAATATTTATGAACAGTATTCTCCGGATTTAGTGGTTACTGCAGCTCATGCAACAGAAAGGAATCTGGAAATGCCTTTTTCTCTGGGGAATATTAAAGCGAAAAACGGTATCTTGTATATGGACTTTCCGGGGAATCCTCAGAATCTGAAAGAAAGTGGTAAAAGGAAAGTGTATTTGCCTATCGGGAATTGTTTGATTGCAAATGTGGACAACACTAAAGAGAGTATGGCTATTGGTTGGATGAACAGTGGGAATGCGGCAACAATGGTGGGATATGTAGTGACTACGTGGTATGGACGCAACGGATGGGGAGGACTTAAATATTTTCTGACCACACCGGGACGTTATACAACGGCTGAGGCTTTTTATCTGAATCAGCAGGATATGATGTATCAGTTGAATGCATGGAGTCCGAAGTTAGCTTCTTTGAATTTTCCGTTTGATGTTCAGGACAGATTTGCTTCCGGTGCGCAGGTGATAAAAGATTCTACCGGAATAGAGGCAACGATAGACCATCTGGGTTTTTTACATGACCGGGATGTATTGGCTTATTACGGGGATCCTAAATGGAATGTGCGTTTGCAGGAAATTCCGGAAGAAAACGATTTTACGGTTTCTTCTGAAATAAAGGAAAAAAAATGTATTGTGACTGTTACAACCGGAGAGAATTTCAGTCTGGAACGCATGAAGGGGGATCATTTTAAGGAAGAACATGTATTGGATTTGCCTTTTAGTTATTTCTTTCCGCAGCGTTTGAGCAATCCGCGTTTGGCTGCCGGACAGACCTGGAAGGCTGCTGTAGATGAGAATTTTTTACTGGTGTATAATGCAGATTTTGAACCGGGAAAGACTTATACAATAGAGTTGGATGTAGACTGAGTTTACGGAATTGACAAGGGGGGTGTGACAAAAACAAACTTTTGTCACACCCCTTGTCAGTTTTATTAGCCTGGAATTATAAAGAGCTATCTGATATGTTTTTCTGTCTTTTTGTCACCTTCTTGTCTTTGGCATAACAATTGCGTTATTTTTGGCGTAAAATTGAAATTAATCATTAAAAAATACAAGGCTATGGCAACAGGAAAAATAGGGGTTTCAACTCAGAATTTATTTCCTATTATTAAGAAATTTCTTTATTCTGATCATGAAATATTTCTTCGTGAGATAGTGTCGAATGCAGTAGATGCTACTCAGAAATTGAAGGTGCTGGCATCGTCCGGTGAATTTAAAGGAGATGTTTCCGGACTTCGGGTGCGGGTGAAAGCTGACAAAGAGGCAGGAACCCTGACGGTGTCCGATAGTGGTATCGGAATGACTCAGGAAGAGGTTGAGAAATATATTAATCAGATTGCTTTTTCAGGTGCTGAAGAATTTCTGGAGAAGCACAAGGATGATGCGGCAACCATCATCGGGCATTTTGGTTTGGGATTTTATTCCGCTTTTATGGTGAGTGATAAAGTTGAAATTATTACTAAATCTTATAAAGAGGGAGCTCAGGCTGTCAAATGGACCGGTGAGGGGGATACGGAATATACGCTGGAGAATGTAGAAAAAGAGGAGAGAGGTACTGATATTATTATGTACATCAATTCCGAAGAAAAAGATTTTCTGGAAGAGAATAAGATTCAGGATTTACTGACAAAATACTGCAAGTTTTTACCGATAGAAATTACTTTTGGAAAGAAGAAAGAGTGGAAAGACGGTAAACAGGTGGAAACGGAGGAGGATAATGTTATCAATGATACGAATCCTTTGTGGACCCGGAAGCCAGCGGAGCTGAAAGAAGAGGATTATCAGAAATTTTACCGGGAATTGTATCCGATGTCTATGTCTGATCCGTTGTTTCATATTCATCTGAATGTGGATTATCCTTTTAATCTGACCGGAGTGTTATATTTCCCGAAGATTGACAATAAATTTGAAATACAGAAAAACAAGATTCAGTTGTATAGCAATCAGGTGTATGTTTCCGATTCTGTGGAAGGCATTGTGCCTGAGTATCTGACTTTGTTGCATGGTGTGATAGATTCGCCGGATATTCCGTTGAATGTATCCCGTTCTTATTTGCAGAGTGACCGGAATGTAAAGAAAATATCCAATCACATTACGAAGAAAGTGGCAGACAGTTTAACTGATATTTTTAAAAACAGCCGGGAAGATTATGAGAAGAAATGGGATGATTTGAAAGTTTTCATCCAATATGGCATTCTGACAGATGAAAAGTTTGCCGAGCGGGCTAACCAGATTGTTTTGTTGAAAGATACCGATAACAGGTATTTTACTCTGGAAGAGTATGAAAATCTGGTAAAAGTGAATCAGACGGACAAGGATAACCATATAGTTTATCTGTATGCCACTGATGTCCAGGAACAATTTACTTATATCCAGGCTGCGAAAGATAAAGGGTATGATGTTTTGGTGATGGATGGCCAGTTGGATACCCATTTTATCAATTATACAGAGCAGAAAAATACCAATCATAAATTTTTGCGTGTCGATTCGGATGTGATTGATAAGCTGATTCCGAAGAATGAGACGAAAGAGACTTCGTGGAGTGAAGCTGAGCAGGAAGAGATGCGTGATGTATTTAATTCACAATTGCCGAAAGAAGGTGTCATGTATATGGTGAATTTTGAGGCTTTGGGAGAGAGTGCCGATCCGGTTGTTATTACCCGTTCGGAATTTATGCGCCGGATGAAAGAGATGGCTGCCATGAATCCGGGAATGGGTTTTTATGGGGCTATGGACGATCAGTTTACTCTGGTTGTGAATACAGACCATAAATTAGTGAAAGGGGTTTTGGCTGACGAACAAAAGGAGATGGCTGCTAAACTTGAGCCTATTGATTTTGAAATCAAGGAAAATGAAGGGAAACAAATTGAAATTGATGAGTTGAATAAAGACAAGAAGGACGAGGAGATTCCTCAGGTGGATAAGGATCGGAAAAAAGAATACTCAGATAAGGTGAACGAATTGAAAAAACAGAAGCAGGAATTGTTGCAGGAATATGGAAGAGGCAATAAGATTGTCGGACAATTGATTGATTTGGCATTGCTGGCAAACGGTTTGTTGAAGGGAGAAGCTTTGAACAAATTCGTCAGACGAAGCGTAGAACTGATTAAATAATCGATTTGAACAGGAGGTTGTCTTATTTAGTTCACATTCTGACTTTTTGGGCAACCTCATTAAACTTTTAACGGATATATTGTTGGGGAGGGAGCAGGTATGAAGTATATTGGAGCACATGTGAGTATATCGGGGGGAGTTGAAAATGCTCCGGTAAATGCACATCAGATTGGTGCAAAAGCGTTTGCTTTGTTTACAAAGAATCAGAGGCAATGGGTTGCTTCGCCTTATTCGGCTGATAATGTGGAGTTGTTTCACCGGCGATGTCAGGAATACGGGTATAGTGCTGAGCATATTTTGCCGCATGACAGTTATTTGATTAATTTGGGAAATCCGGATAAGGATGCTCTGGAGAAATCGAGAGCGGCTTTTCTGGATGAAATGTTGCGTTGTGAACAACTGGGGTTGAAGTTGCTGAATTTTCATCCCGGGAGTTCTTTGAAGAAAGTAGATGATGAAGAATGTCTGGCTACGATAGCAGAATCTGTCAATATTACACTGGGAAAAACCAAAAGTGTGTGTGCTGTGCTGGAAAATACAGCAGGTCAGGGGTCTAATCTGGGTTATACTTTCGAGCAGTTGAAGTATATTATTGAGCGGGTGGAGGATAAGAGCCGGATTGGGGTATGTATTGACACGTGTCATGCTTTTGCGGCTGGTTATGATATAAAAAGCGGGAACGGGTTCCGGGAGACTTTTGAGCATTTTGACGAAATAATCGGTTTTAAATACCTGAAAGGAATGCATCTTAATGATTCTAAAAAAGGGGTGGGTTCGCATGTCGACCGTCATGAAATGATAGGGAAAGGAGAATTGGGTATAGATACTTTCCGGATGATTATGAATGATTCCCGTTTTGATGATATTCCTTTGATTCTTGAGACTCCGGAGGAAGAGAATTGGTCGGAAGAAATAAGGATGTTGTATAGTTTGTAATGGTATGAAGATAGGCCTTTTGTCTGATACTCACGGTTATCTGGATGTCAGGGTGGAAAATTTTTTCAAGGATTGTGATGAAGTCTGGCATTGCGGAGATATTGGTGCTCAGGCAGTAACCGACCATTTGGCGGAATCCTTTAATCTGAGGGCTGTTTGCGGTAATATAGACGGAGGAGAACTTCGTCGGCTGTTTCCGGAAATGATGGTTTTTGAATGTGAGGGGGTTAAAACGGTGATGACGCATATCGGAGGATATCCCGGGCGTTATGATGCCAGAATCAGGGATGTTATTTGCCGGGAGCGTCCTCAGCTTTTTGTATGCGGACATTCTCATATATTGAAAGTGATGTATGATAAGAATTTGAAGTGCCTGCATATAAATCCCGGGGCTGCCGGAAAATATGGTTTTCATAAGGTTTGCACTGCTGTCAGGTTTGTGCTTGAAAAGGGGAATATAAAGGAACTGGAGGTACTGGAATTGGATAAGAATGCTTAGGGAGCTGGTGAAGGGGTTCTGTTGATTGAGAAAATTAGTAATATAGTATATGATGAAAAAGATTTTGATTTTAGGGATGGTTCTGTTTATGGCAGGATTTCAAGCGGAGAGAGTTATGGCTCAGGTACGGGAGAATCAGGTCAGGGAGCAGAGTGTCAAATATCAGAGGTTGATGGCATTGATTGATGCTTTTTATGTGGATACTGTGAATTTGCACCGTCTGACAGAGGATGCGATTATTAAAGTATTAGCGGATCTGGATCCTCATTCGGTTTATATTTCCAAGGAAGAGGTGGATGAAATGAATGAACCTCTGGAAGGAGGCTTTTTTGGCATAGGCATACAGTTTACAATTCTGAGGGATACACTGGTTGTTGTAGATGTTGTAGCGGGCGGACCTTCTGAGAAGGTAGGCTTGCAGGCCGGTGACAGAATTGTTGTGGTGGAAGGAGAAGAGATTGCAGGAAAGAAATTGTCCAATACGGAGGTGCGGAAGCGGTTGAAGGGAGAAAAAGGAACTCCGGTCAATATAAAGGTGTTGCGCGGAAATGAATTAATGGATTTCAGGATTATCCGGGATAAAATACCCATATATAGTGTTGATGCTTCTTATATGCTGGATAAAACGACGGGATATATAAAGATTTCCCGGTTTGCTGCTACTACAGTAGAGGAGTTTGAAAAAGCGGTAAAGGAATTACAGGAACAGGGTATGAAGGATTTGGTGTTGGATTTACAGGGAAATGGCGGTGGATATATGGGAGCTGCTATTGGGATTTGTGAACATTTACTATCAGGGAATAAAATGATTGTATATACCGAAGGTTTGTCTTCGGGACGCCGTGAAGAACATTCGGTTCATACCGGAATGTTGCAAGAGGGGCGTGTTGTGGTATTGATTGACTATAATTCGGCGTCGGCCAGTGAGATTGTTTCGGGGGCCATTCAGGATTGGGACAGAGGATTATTGGTTGGACAACGGTCTTTCGGTAAAGGATTGGTGCAACGTCAGTATCCGTTGACCGATGGTTCGATGATTCGTTTGACAACAGCGCATTATTATACGCCTTCCGGACGTTGTATCCAGAAGCCTTATGAAAAGGGAGAAGAGGCCTACCGGGAGGAAGTGTATAGCCGTTTCCGGAATGGTGAGTTATTGAATGCGGATAGTATAATGGTTAACGATACATTGAAGTATGAAACCAAAATAAAGCACCGTCCGGTGTACGGTGGCGGAGGAATTATACCGGATGTGTTTGTTCCGGTGGATACGACTATAAATTATTTGTATTTCAATCGTTTGATTGCTAAGAATGTCATCGGAGAATTTATTGCTAATTATGTGGATGAAAACCGGGAACAACTTAAGAAAAAGTACACTAATTTTGAGAAATTCAAGAGGGATTTTGTTGTGACTGATGCTATGGTTGATGAGATTGTGAAAGCAGGGGAAAAGGCCGGAGTTGTGAAAGATGAGAAAGCCTTGCCAATGATATTGCCTTCCATGAAGTTGCAGTTGAAAGCTTTGATAGCCCGTGATATTTGGGAAATGAATCAAATGTATCAGATTATGAATGAAGAAAATCATGTTTTGAAGAAAGGGTTGCAGACGTTGAAGGATGGCACTTATGAGAAAGTGTTGAATTAAATGGATAAAGCTTCCGGGCTTGATGCGGGGAGGCTTGCAGACTTCTATAAACAGAATAAGTCCGGGATTATTTTTCCAAGCGGAAGAGTGTCGGGATTTCCGGCTCGTTAGTCAGGTTGCAAAACTTTTGATTAACGAGCCGGTTTTATTGGAGGCTATGGATTTTTTAGCTGCGTGGTAAAGAGTTGTTGATTCCGGAAATAATCAATATCTAATTTTTTAAAACCTTTGTATTTTTTGATTAGGTTCAGTAAATCGTCTACAGACGTCAGAGTATGTTTATTGAGTTTATAGATGACGTCTCCGGCGGTTACTCCTGTTTTATAGAGCGGACTATGTTCTGGTACTTCCAGGACAATTATTCCTTTTTCGTCGGGTAGTCCAAAAGCCGAACGGTCCCCGGCACCTTGAACGGCACGGATTTTCGAATTGAGCCAGTTGTATTCTTTTTGTTGCAGGGAGGAAGCGTTGCAGTTTAAATCCGGAATTTCCGGTTGGCTGGCTATTGCTTTCAGATGGGGACTGTATACACCGAATCTGTCCTGAGGAAAGTTAATAAAACCAATATCAAATACAGAGCATTCGGGCATTATGGTAAAATCACCCTTGGCGGCATTTTTGAAAATCGGTTTACCGGCAATGCTGTGTTTGTCTGTTTGATACCCCTGCATTGTCTTGAGAATATCTGCATTCGGAAAGAAATTGTAATCAATCTGTTTTCCCCAGTTTTTTATTTGTATGGGCTTGTAGGGTTGTAAAAACAGATTGCGCTGTATGATGTCGCCGCTATTGTTAAACCATACGTGAGGGTGCAGGGAGTTGTTGATAACAATATTATTTTCTACGGTCCGGTGAAAACCTTCCCGTAGTTTGATTCCTCCGTGCAGACAAACGTTGTTGTATATGTGATAGTTGGAACTGCCATCGTCCAGGTCGATGTCCCAACCATGGTCGCAACGGAAGCGATTGTTTCTGATAACGGTGGTATAACGTGCATCCAAAAAGATGAGTTCAGGATGCTCGGCAACTCGTTTGCACATTTCTTTGTATGAAGGATGCCAGAATCTGTCCCGTCCCCAGGAATTAAAAGTCCCGTGGTCTCCGGTTTCAAGTACAGTGTGAAAAGCATCGTTGTATTCCAGAAGATGTCCGCCGAAAGCTCCGTCGCCGATGTTTATGGCAGCGCGTGGTGTATTGTAGATGGTGTTGTGTCGTACATTTATTTCGGAGGCAATTTGAATTTGGATACCAGCTACTTGTTTTTCGACTTGTCCGATGTTGTGAATAAGATTGTCTTCGGCTGAACATTGACGGGGATAGAGGTTATTCCGGGGACCCGGTGTTAGGTCGATCTGTTCGAAAAGTAATGATTTCCCGTAGTTTGACAATCCTGAGCGAACAGCAGAAGTATCGCCGACGAAACATATCGCGCTGGCACCAATGTCGTGGATGTGATTGTATAATGGTATGTTGTCCCAGGACATAACTACTGAAAACCAGTAGTAAACCAGTAAATATTTTTTTCATGTTAATAAATTTAGATTGGTAGCCCGAAATTAAACGGATAGTTTTAATAATACAAATTTATTATCCCGATAAATATTGTATCTTTGTATATCTGTTGAAGAATATATTAATTATGGAAGAGTTTGAGAAGACAGTAGAGCAGTTGAAAATCCGTCTGAGTGATGACAGTGTAAAAACGGTTATTATACCTCATATTTCTCCTGACGGAGATGCTGTCGGTTCTTGTTCTGCTTTGTCAGAGACTTTGTGCCGGTGTGGAATAGAGTGTCGTATTCTGACCTGTGATTATATTCCGGAATACCTGCGTTTTTTGAAACATATTCCGGATGCTATATCTTATCAGGACAGACCGGAAGTGTGTAAACGTCTAATAGCCGAAGCGGATATTATTTTTATGCTGGACCATAATACCGTGAAGCGGGAAGGGGATTTGGAGGCTTGGGTGAGTGCTTCTCCGGCAGACCGGGTAATCATTGACCATCATCCTGCTCCGGATAAACAGCAATTGGTTATTTCTGATATCCGGGTTTCATCAACCTGTGAATTGCTCTATGCAGTGATTGTCCGTATCTGGGGGAAAGAGATGTTCACTCCGGATATTGCGAATGCTTTGTATACAGGTATCAATACGGATACCGGAGGATTAAACCATAATTCCTCCCGTCCTGAAACTTACCGGATTATTGCGGATTTATTGGAGCTGGGGTTGGATAAAGCTTATATTCATGAGCGTATTTATCAAATGAATAATCTTTCCCGGTTGAGATTAATAGGGAATACTTTGTTGAATAAATTGCAGGTCAGCGAACATTATCCGGTTGCCGTTATGTCTATCACTGCGGAAGAATTGGAAAAATACAATTACAAAGACGGAGATTTGGAAGGATTGGTAAATATACCCTTATCCGTTCACCGTGTGTGTGTGTCTGTCCAGATTACGGAGCGGAAAGAAAAAGTGAAATTATCTTTCAGGTCGAAAGGGAATATTCCTGTGAATGAATGGGCAAAAAAGTGGTTTAATGGTGGCGGGCATTTAAATGCGGCAGGAGGGCAGATGGAGCATCCGATGGATAGTGTGGTAAAAAGGCTATGGGAGACTGCTCCTTTATTTTTTGAGGGACTGAAAAAAACGGAAAGTTTATAAAATTATTATATAAAATACTGTTGTATGCCTTTTTTCAGATTTCATTTTGTAGAAGAATCCCGTTTGGCAAGTGTGAGCCGGCAGATGGCGGAGCGTATCCGGGAAGTTGTTGGTTGTCCGCGGGAACATATTGTGTTTGAACTGATTCATTCCAGTGCAATTCATGATGGAATAATTAAAACAGAAGGGAACTGGCCTTTTGTTGAAGTGGAATATTTTGAGCGTCCGCGGGAAATACAGCATGAAGTAGCCCGGATTTTATATGAGTGTTTGAATGCGGCTGGATATTCGGATTCAGATGTTTATTTCCGGTATCTGCACCCCCGGAATTATTATGAGAATGGGAAATGTATGGAGGAATAAACTGGTATTATAGGACTAAGAACTGCGATATAAAGTATGGATGATGTAAGGGAATTGGTAGCTTATCTCAGCAAAGCGGAGAGGGGTTACACGAAAACGTTGAACCGTGCGTTTCAGAAAGCCGGGTATGATTTGAGCCGGGAACAGTATGAATTACTGCAGGTATTGTGGAATGAAGATCACGTAAACCAACAGACCATTTCGAAAAGGTTGCAAAAGGATAAGTATAATGTGACTAAATTGCTGAATACGCTTACTAAGCGTGGATTTGTGCAGCGTAAGATGTGTCAGGAGGACAAACGGATAAATTTTGTTGTACTTACAGAGAGAGGAATGGAGGTAAAAAAAGCCTTGACTGATATAGAGGAGCAGGTACATACAGATTTAACTTTTACTATTGCGCCGCAGGAGATTAAATCGTGTGTGTGGGTATTGAAGAAGTTGACGGATATGATGAACTGATAATATTTAAGATATAATGGAGAGTTTAAGAGAATTGAAACCCGGAATGGTATGGAGTTATTTTGAAAAGATATGTAAAATACCCCGGCCGTCGCGGAAAGAAGAGAAGATAGGGGCCTGGTTGATGAAGTTTGCCCGTGAGCATCAGTTGGAGGCCCGGCAAGATGAAGCCGGGAATATATTAATAATCAAGCCGGCTACTGCCGGAAAAGAGCAGGTGCCGACTGTTGTTTTGCAGTCGCATATGGATATGGTGTGTGAAAAAAATTCTGATGTTCAGCATGATTTTGACAAAGATCCGATAGAGCCGTACATCGACGGGGAATGGGTGAAAGCCAAAGGTACCACATTGGGTGCTGACGATGGGATTGGAATGGCTGCTGCTTTGGCTGTCCTGACTTCGGAGGATATTCAGCACGGACCTGTAGAATGTTTGTTTACTGTGGATGAAGAAACGGGATTGAGCGGTGCTTTTGCTTTGAAATCCGGTTTTTTTAAAGGAAGGATATTATTAAATCTGGATTCTGAGGATGAGGGGGAGATTTTTATCGGATGTGCCGGAGGAATAGATACAGTGGTCCGTTTGCCTTATGAGAATGAGAGTACACCTGGGGGACAGTTTGCTGTCAGAGTTACACTGAAAGGATTGCAGGGAGGACATTCCGGAGATGATATAAATAAGGGCAGGGGAAATGCCATAAAAATATTGAATCGTTTTTTGTGGGATATGAATGAAAAATATGGTATTTCGGTTGCCTTTTTCGAAGGAGGAAATCTTCGGAATGCCATTGCCCGTGAAGCTGCTGCTGTTATCACTTTTGACGAAAAGCTGAAGGAAAATATCCGGATAGATTTTAATGTATATGCGGCTGAGATGGAGCGTGTCTGGAAATTGACGGAGCCGGGATTAAAAATGGAGCTGGAGTCTGCGGATTTGCCTGCCAAGGTATTAACTGCCGGAGCGACAGAGGCTTTGTTGAATTCGTTGTATGCCTGTCCTCATGGAGTATTTTCCATGAGCTACCGGATGCCGGGCATGGTTGAAACTTCAACTAATTTGGCTGCTATTCGTTTTACTGAGGATAATGTTATTTTAATTACGACTTCACAGCGTAGTGATATAGATAGTGAGAAATTGAACATTGCCCATATGGTTGCATCTGTTTTCCGGATGGCAGGAGCCAGCGTAGAACATGGAGAAGGGTATCCTGGTTGGCTCCCGAATCCTGATTCGGCGATTCTGAAAGCGGCTGTTGATTCTTATAAACGGTTATTCGGGAAAGTGCCCGTTGTCCGTTCTATTCATGCCGGACTGGAATGCGGATTGTTTCTGGAAAAATATCCGGGGATGGATATGATATCATTCGGCCCAACTTTAAGGGGAGTACATTCTCCGGATGAAAAAATCAATATTGAGACAGTGGAAAAGTGGTGGAAACATTTGGTGGATATTTTGGAAACCCTTTAAATTATAAATAGGGATGAGTTCTAAATTGGCAAAATATGATCGGCTTTACGAACAGATAAAGAGTTATATTCTGACAACTGAGGATATTTGGGCCCGGTTGGCTACAATGGAAGCTGTGCTGCATCATAAGATGCAGTCTTTTTTCTGGACAGGTGTATATGTATTGCAGGATGATGAGTTGATAGTCCGATCGTACCAGGGGCCGGTGGCTTGTCAGAAGTTGCGGCATCATACGGGTGTCTGTTGGGCTGCTATCCGGTCTGGTGATACTGTCATTGTTCCGGATGTGGAACAGTTTCCCGGACATATAGCTTGTAATAGTAAATCTAAGAGTGAGATGGTTGTTCCTATCCGGGACAGGAACGGGGAAGTGTTTGCTTGTCTGGATATTGACAGTGAACAATTGAATGCTTTTGATAAGGAGGACGAGGCAGGAATCCGGAAAATTTTGTCTTTACTTTACGATTGACCTGTAATGGGATGAAGAGCGGATGTAAAAAAAATAAAAATGTTTTTGATATTTTGATACACATCTCTATCTTAGTGCTGTAAAGAAGATATTATTATTATTAAATACAAAATTTAGACCTATGAAAAAAATTGTATTATTATTGTTTTGTTCATTATTGATAGTCAACGTTTTTGCACAGGATCCAGGGGCAACTGAGAAGAATGCAGGGAATGCAGCCTGGAAAGCAAAGAATTATGCGGAGGCTTTTAAAAATTTTGAGGCTTACCTGAAAGCGGTTGATTTCAAGGATAATGCTTATTTGTATAATGCAGCTATTGCAGCAACCAAGGCTAAAAAATATGATGAGGCAGTGAAATATTATGATATGGCTATCAAGGCCAAATATAAAGTAGGTAGTTCTTTTCAGGCAAAAGCCGTTGCTCTCCGTGAGCAGGGTAAAACTGCTGAGATGCTTGCTACTTTGCAGGAAGGCATGAAGGCTGTTCCCGGTAATATGAAGTTGGAGACTATGTATGCTTCTTATTATATGAAGGAGGGACAAAAATTTCAAAAAGCCGGAAATGAGGCTAAAGCTGCTGAGGCTTATAATATGATTACAGAATTAAACAACAAGAGTTTTAAAGTACAAGGATTTTTAAGTCTTGGAACCCTGTATTTTAATAATGGTGCGAAGATTCTGCAGGAGGTAAATCCGTTGATTAATACAGATAAGGCAAAGTATGAATCCGGCAAGGCCAAAGCAATGAATGCTTTTCAGAAAGCTAAAGGATTTGTTGTAAAGGCTCAGGGCATAGAACCGGCCAATACTGATGTAAAAGAGTTGTTGTCCCAGTTGAATGAGGCTATGAAATAATTTTGGATTTGCCTTAACATAAGGTGTAAAAACAAATTCGCCGATTCTGGAAAACGGAATCGGCGAATTTGTTTTTGTGTTTAACTTGTGTGAAGAATTTTGTGGTAGTTGGTTTAGTTTAGAATAAAGGGCTATCTACGATTTCTGTCAAGATAGCCCCCTTATGTCATGAGAGTGCTTGTGGGTATTGGGGATGTTATTTTATTTCAATCCCCATGTTTTTATATTCCCGGGTAAGCATATCGGCTAATTGTTCTATGTCTAATTTTTTAGCAATAATCTTTTTATTTTTATCTAACAGATATAACATAGGAGTGGATTCTATGTGATAGTATACCCTGAAATTGGTTTGATTCTGAGGGTCCCAACAATTAACGAAATCGAACAATTCATGTTCCGTAACGAATTTTTCCCATTTGTCTTTGTCGTTTTGTGTATGTACAGCAAATACTTTGAAACCATATGGTTTAAATTTGTCAAGTAATGTAGATTTTACCAAAGGCACTTGTTTTTTACAATGTCCGCAGTCGGCTTCCCAGAATAAAAGAAGGGTGAAGGGGGCTTCTGTTTCATAAAGACTTACCCATTCGCCGTCTATTGTGGGTAGTTTTAATTCCTGAGCTTTCATACCTATAAGGTTATATTGGGTCAGAATCACTTCACGTTCTATTTTTTCCCGGGTTTCTTTGTCGATCCAATTAGCTTGACCGGTTAAATAATATTTTTTAGACAGGTAGACAAATGCTGCATCCATTCCCATGATTTTACTTTCCAAAGAAAAGTTGAAACAATAGCTTACAAGATAGCGGAACATGGCTTTGCAGCTTTTGGACTTTTCAATGATGTTGACTGATTCTTTAAATACGGTATCGGGATGCATTAGAATCATGTTGTTGAAATAGTCATCCAATTTGCTTTTGAAAATAGGGGTGCGGATTAGTGTACTGTCTTTAAAATTGGTATAGTCCCAATAATGGGCTTTATTGTAAAAATAAGCTTTTTTACGGATTTCCATATCCCGGTCTTTGGTTCCTGCAGGTACTTCTTTTGAGAAGTCCGGGATAGAAGGAGATAGGGTGAAGTTTGCGAATGTGGCAAATGCGGAACCCGGATATTGTTTGCAGATGTCGGCAATGTAGTTCCTTACTTCCCGGTCGGCCTGGTTGAAGAGGTTGGTATATTTCTGTTTTACTTCAGGTGAATTTTTATCAGGTTCTTTTTGCAGGGCGTCGCTCAGTTGTTTGGTTTTCTGATTCTGACGGGTCATGAATTTTTGAAATTCCAGAAAAGCTGTGTTTTCGGGAGAGCCTGTAAAGCGAATAGATTCCAATACATTTATTGTATCGCTCTGGATGGAAAAATTCTGGTTATCGCCAATAATTAAATCAAAATAATTACTTGGAGAAAAGAGGAGTAAATACATTCCTCTGGCCAGTTTCTTGTTTGGTTTTCTGAATGCACCGTAGCCGTTGGCATCCAGTTGGGCAGTATCAGCAGAATATACTTTTCCTTCAAAGTAGTTGGCCAGAATAACTTTTTTGTTGGATAGGTGGGGGATATTTACTTTAATGTTATATCCTTGCGCACAAATGATTCCGGCTTGCAATATGAAACCGGTAACGAGTAGAAGAAATAATTTTTTCATATTTACACACATCTGTTATTATAGCATACACACGAGGGAGTGATTTACTTTTTAGTTGTGAAAATAACTCCGTATAATATTTCCTGCTTGTTCGAATCCTAACCGGGAAGCTATTTCAAGGTCTTTTAAAGCTTCGTCGCCCTGTGAGAGTGCCATTTTGGCAATAGCCCGGTTGTAATAGGATTTTGCATTTGACGGATCAATGGCAATGGCTTGGTCGTAGTCTTGTATGGCGGCCTGATAGTTTCCTTTTTTTTGTAAAACAACTCCACGGTTAAAATAAAGGGCACTTGAATTCAGACCGAATTCTTTGGCTTTGGCAACATCCATTTCTACGTTTTTACCCAGTTGCAAAGCTTTGTTATAATCTTCCAAAGCTCCGTTCAGGTCATTCATCCGAAAACGGGCTATTCCCCGGTAATGGTAGGCCAGGATGTAATCCGGGCGTAATTTAATGGTTTCTGAGTAATCTTTGATGGCATTAGCATAGATGCCCAGGTTTTCATATATAATGGCCCGGTTGAAATAGGAGTCCGCATTATCGGGAAAGTTAATGAGGAGATAATTAAAGTCGTTCAGGGCTTCTTTGTATTGACGAGTGTTAGCATATGAAATGGCCCGATTGTAGTAAGCGGGAAACCAACCAGCGTCTTCAGTGATGATGCGGTTGAATTCCACGATGGCCTGTTCATAATGGCTTTGCTTCATATATTCCAATCCTCTTTTATTGGCTTGCTTTATTTTGGTGTTGCAAGCAGACAGCAGGACTATTGCTATAATCAATAATTGATATTTCATTGAATTATAATTCAAGCTTTTATATTTATTTTCCGGAAAATAATCCATTTAATTTGCAAAGTTAACGAATTGTACAGATATATTAAAGTTTTGACTGTTTTTTTTCATGTTCTTTTTGGAGGAGGAATGAAGCCGGGTAAGCTTAATTTTATATTTTGCCATACAATTGTTTAATCAGGTCAATGCGTCCTAATTTTTTGAGGGTGTTCCGGATGGCTTGTTTATATTCTTTTTTGTACCAAAAAAAGAATATGTTTTGTCCTTTTTTTTCTTCCGGAGTTTTCGCTGTTTTTACTTTATTCAGCGAGTACGGATGGTAGCCGGAATAGTATATGGTGGTTGCCACTGTCATCGGGGTGGGGGTAAAGTCTTGCACCTGTTCCAGATGGAAATTCAGTTTTTTGGTGGTAATAGCTAATTCTGCCATATTTTCCGGTTTGCATCCGGGGTGGGATGAAATGAAATAGGGGATAATTTGCTGATTGAGCTGATATTTCCGGTTTATTTCATCAAATATTTTTTTCAGTTGGTAGAATAACTGAAACGAAGGTTTCCGCATAAGTTGTAAAACTTGACCGGATGAATGTTCCGGAGCAACTTTAAAACGGCCTGAAACATGGTATTTGATGACAGTTTCCAGGTATTGCCTGTTTATTTGATTGACAGGTTTGTTTCCGCTATCGTTTAAACACAGGTCGTAACGAATTCCAGACCCGATGAAGCAGTGTTTGATGGCCGGATGTTTACGTACAGCCTCATAAAGGTGTAATAAGGCAGAATGGTCGGTATTCAGGTTTTTGCAAACGGACGGATAGGCACAGGAGGCCCGTTTGCATTGCCGACATATTTCCGGATTTTTGCCTTTCATGTTGTACATATTGGCGGAAGGGCCTCCAAGGTCACTGATAGTTCCGTTGAAATCAGGCATCCGGGCAATGTTGTCCAGTTCTTGCAAGATGGATTGTTCTGACCGCGAGACAATGAATTTTCCCTGATGTGCGGATATAGTACAGAAAGCACAGCCTCCGAAACATCCGCGGTGTATTGTAACAGAATGCCGGATCATGTTGTAAGCCGGGATTTCTTTTCCTTTGTAGCGGGGATGCGGGAGTCGGGTGAAAGGAAGTGCGTAAATTGTATCCAGCTCTTGAGTGGTCAGCGGAGGATAGGGTGGATTTACAATGATTTGTTGTTTGCCTGTATATTGTATTAATTTTGCTGCTTCAATGCTATTGGATTCTTCTTCAATGTGTCTGAAATTTTCAGCGTGTTTCTTTTTATCGGCGAGGCAGGCTTCATGTGAATGGAGCTGTATGGTATTCCATTTTTTATGGGTGGCTATACTTTCTCCCTGATTACGGAGCACTACTGTTTGGGGAATATTGGTGAGAGAACGGAAAGGGATGCCTTTTTGCAACATTTTGCAAATATCTGTCATTGGTTTTTCGCCCATTCCGTAGATTAACAGGTCTGCCTGGCTTTCGGCCAGGATGGAAGGTCTCAATTCGTCTTTCCAATAATCGTAGTGTGTAATACGGCGGAGCGAAGCTTCTATACCTCCGATAATTACAGGTGTTTCAGGATACAATTGCTTCAGGATACGGGTGTATACAATGGTTGGCATGTCCGGACGTGCTCCGGAACGTCCTCCGGGGGTATATGCGTCGTCGGATCTTTTTCGTTTGGCTGCTGTATAGTGGTTGACCATGGAATCCATTGAACCGGCTGAAACTCCAAAAAACAGACGGGGAGTTCCTAATTTCTTAAAATCCCGTAAATCGTCCTGCCAGTTGGGTTGAGGAACAAGGGCTACTTTTAAGCCGAGAGATTCCATTAAACGTCCGATTACTGCCGCGCCGAAAGAAGGATGGTCTACATAGGCATCTCCTGAGAATAAAATGACGTCAAGATAATCCCATCCTCTTGCTTTCACCTCTTTGGCGGAGGTTGGCAGCCATTGTAATTGCTTTGCTGTATTCATTTTGGAGGATATGGTATAAAATACAGGTTTATTATTGTTAAATGCAGCTTTGATTTCTTTTGTCGGCAAAGATAATTTTTTTAATGAAAGAATACTGATATTGTATAGCGAATCGCAGACTTTATCACTGGTTTTAACAAATTCCGGGGTCCTTTTATTTTTTATGACAAATGTCATGTTTTTTTGGAAATACTGATGATATATTTGCGCGCGTTTTGGTGGGTGTGGAAGTGTAGGGGCATAATTAACTATGATATGAAAATTTAAATATCTGACATATGAATGTAACAAAAGTTTCCTTTTATAAAGAAAAGATTTTTTCTGCGCGCTGGTTTCAAACTTGGGGCACTCTTTTATTGGGGTCAATGGTTATAGCCGTCGGTTATACTTTTTTTATGACTCCGTATCAGATTGTACCTGGCGGAATATATGGTATTTCTACTATTCTGAACTGGAAATTGGGTTTTCCGATAGGTATGGCGGCTTTGTGTTTTAATTTGCCTTTAAGTTTGATTGGTTTTAAGATATTGGGGAAAGACTTCGGATTCCGTACATTTATTTGTTTTTGGTTAGTGGCTTTATTTGCGGACGGTTTTCCGTGGGTGTTGGAACATGTTTGCGGATATACGGCAGAATTTGCACATGATCCTTTACAATTGGTAAAAGGGGGAATCAATAATCCGGATTCAACGAAAGAAGGGGTATTATTGGCGAGTATATTCGGTGGTGTGGTTATTGGTGTAGGAGCCGGGCTGATTTTTAAAACTCGTTCTTCCAGTGCCGGTACGGATGTATTGGCTGCAGTTTTGCACAAAATCACCCGAAAACCGTTGGGTATGATGCAGATGACTGTTGATTTAATCATTGTGGTATTGGGATTTGTTGCTTTTCCGGACTGGAAAACACCGTTTTATTCCCTGATTACTATTTTTATCATGGGAAAAGTAATTGATGTTGTAATAGGGGGATATTCGAGTGATAAGACTTTCTTTATTGTTTCTGAGAAAACGGAGGAATTAAGGCAGTATATTTTACAAGAATTGCACCGGGGCGGTTCTATTGTACCGGTGAACGGGATGTGGAACAGAACAGAGAAAGAAATGATTATGACGGTGGTTAACCGGAAAGAGGTGACTACTTTACAGAGGGCAATTCAGCAGATAGATCCCCGTGCTTTTACTATGATTCTCAATGCACAGGAAATCATGGGACAAGGTTTTAAAAGAATGGATTGGGATGATAAATAAAAAAGGGCTGCAAAGAATTATTTTTTTGTTCTGAACATTTTTGTTGCCCTTTCAAATATTCCCTGAATCCAGGAGATTGTCATGCCATAGTTGGTAACCGGAATACCGGCTTCTATGGCTGGTTTCAGGCGGTTGTACAGTTGCCTTGAGGTAACCATACATCCTCCGCATTGGATGATGAGAGCATAATCAGTGAACGGACGCCGGATTTGGTCTAAACCAGCAATGAAATCAAATTGTAATTGTTTTCCTGTGTATTTTTGTAATAATGCCGGTATTTTTATTCTGCCAATATCTTCGCAGGATGCATGATGTGAACAGGATTCAAGCATTAAAATCCGGTCTCCGTTTTTTAATTGTTCTATTTTGGGTGTACCTTCCATGTATTTTTCAAAATTACCTTTCTGATGTGCCAGAATGATACTGAAACTGGTGAGTGGAACAGAGGCCGGGATAAGAGGTGCTACTTTTGCGAAAACCTGACTATCTGTGATGATTAAGTCGGGCTTCAAAGGAGTACCGGGGACAGAGAAAAATGCGGGAATTTCTTCCGGTTGCAGAACAATCCCAGTGCAATGATGATCCAGTATGTCTCTTAACATTTGTACCTGCGGGAGAATTAAGCGGCCTGCAGGAGCTTCACTATCAATGGGGGTTACTAACATCACTAATTGTCCGGGCTGAATCAGTTCTTCCAACAAAGAATGTGGTTTCGGTTTGTCAGCCAAACGGGTGATGGCTTTGGTCAACGCAGAGTGGTCCGGTTGAAAAGTGGAAAAAGGTATAATACTGGTATTGAATTTTTTCTTTATTTCCTGACAAAATGCAGGGTTTGGAGAGACAAGGTCCGATTGGTTATGGAGAATCACAAAAGGCAACCCCGATGTCTGAAAATGCCGGAGCAGTTGTTCTTCGTAAGGACCGAACTGGTTATTTGTAGTAACCAGAATGGCTGCATCTGCTTGTTGAACGGCTTCCCATGTTTTTCCTATTCTTAATTTTCCGAGTTTTCCCTCATCATCAATTCCGGCAGTATCAATAAGTACAAGAGAAGCCACACCGGGTAGTTCATAACTTTTTTTGACCGGGTCGGTGGTCGTGCCGGGAATATCGGATACGACAGCCTTTGTCTGGCCGAGAATGCAGTTGATCAGTGAGCTTTTTCCTGTATTCCGCCGGCCTGTGATAACAATATGTATTTTATCCATTGATGTTTTGGTCCCTTGTTTTATTTGTACATTTTTACATCTTCTTCTGTTATTGTCGGATTTCCCAATATAATTAGTCTTTCCACGACGTTACGTAATTCCCGGATATTTCCAGACCATTCGAATGCCTTGAGTGCCCCTATAGCTTCCGGTGTAATATTTTTGTGAGCTATTCCCATTTCGTTGCATATATTTTCCAGAAAATATTCTACCAGTTCTTTTATGTCTTCGGAGCGGTCTTTGAGGGCTGGAACGTCTATAATAATTACGCTCAGACGATGATATAAATCTTCGCGGAATGTACCTTTTATGATTTCTTCTTTCAGGTTTTTATTGGTTGCGGCGATGACCCGTACATCTACGTTGATATCGTTGTCACTGCCTATACGGCTGATTTTGTTTTCTTGTAATGCCCGTAATACTTTGGCTTGTGCTTCCAGGCTCATATCGCCGATTTCATCGAGGAACAGTGTACCTCCGGAAGCGAGTTCGAATTTTCCTTTTTTTTGCTTAATAGCGGAAGTGAATGAGCCTTTTTCATGTCCGAACAGTTCACTTTCAATCAATTCCGACGGGATTGCCGCACAATTGACTTCAATGAAAGCCTTGTCATGCCGGTTACTTTTTTCATGTAATTGACGGGCAACCAGTTCTTTCCCACATCCATTCGGGCCTGTAATTAGTACTCTTGCGTCTGATACGGCAACTTTACCAATCATCATACGGATATGTTCCAGTGCCGGGGAGCTGCCAATCATTTCGTATTTTTTACTGACCTTGGTTTTCAGAGTGATGGTTTCCTGAACGAGTTGACTTTTATCTGTTGCATTTTTTATTGTAATGAGAATTCTGTTCAAGTCCAGAGGTTTTTCTATGAAGTCATAAGCACCTTTTTTGATAGCTTCGATGGCCGTATCAATGGTACCGTGTCCGGAAATCATAATGACAGGTATTTCCGGGGTGAATTCTTTGATGCGTTGCAAGACTTCAATGCCTTCCATTTTTGGCATTTTAATATCGCAAAAAATGATTTCCGGTTTTTCAGTTTTTACAGCTACCACTCCTTCCATTCCGTTTTCTGCCAGTACAACTTCGTGGCCCTCGAAAGCCAGAATTTCTTTCATAGAGTTGCGGATACTTTTTTCGTCGTCGATTACAAGTATTTTTGCCATGTCATTTGTTTTATCAGGATAGCAAAAGTAAAAATAAAAAAGGAAGATATGGAAAAAGATGAAATTGAGTTTTATAGTTTTTTGGTTTTTGAATTGAATTTGTTTTCATAGTTTTGTAGTTAACTAATTTTGTTCTCATAGTATTTTCATATGAAGTATTTTTGGACGGTTTTAATTATAACTTTACTAATTTGTCCGGATAATTACGCTCAGCGTAAAAAAGTCGGAGTGGTATTGAGCGGAGGTGGTGCGAAAGGAGTTGCGCACATTGGCGTTCTGAAAGTACTGGAAGAAGCCGGGATACCAATAGATTATATTGTCGGAACAAGTATGGGAGCAATTGTCGGAGGGTTGTATGCCGTGGGTTATAATGCGAAAGATTTGGATAGTATGGTCAGGGTACAGAATTGGCCTTTTTTATTAAGTGATAGGGTGTATCGTGATAATCTACCTTTTTCAGAAAAAGAAACCAATGAAAAATATCTGGTTTCTTTTCCTTTTTCCCAAGAAAAAGGTTTTAAAGTTCCGGCAGGATTTGTCAGTGGCCAGAATATTTATAATTTATTTTCAGACCTGACAGTGGGGTATCATGATTCTGTTTCTTTTAAGAATCTTCCGATTTCTTTTGCCTGTATTGCTGCCAATATGGTGGATGGCAGAGAGATTGTTCTGGATAGTGGCATTTTGCCTTTGGCTATGAGGGCGAGTATGGCGATACCGGGGGCATTTGCACCGGTACTTTTGGATAGTATGGTGTTGGTAGATGGAGGAATTTCCAATAATTTTCCGGTGAATGTTGCTAAAGATATGGGGGCAGAGATTACTATCGGAGTGGATTTGAGCACAGGGTTGAAAGATGTGGAGGGATTGAATAATATTATGGGGATTGTTGACCAGTTAACTTCTTTTATGGGGATAAAAAATTATGAAAAAAATAAGGCTTCGGTGGATTTGTATCTGAATCCTGATTTAAAAGGTTATACAGCAGCCAGTTTTAATGCTGAAGCAATTGATACAATGATTTTGCGTGGGGAGAGGATTGCCAGAGCCAATTGGGATAAAATTATGGAGTTGAAGAAACAAATCGGTCTGGAAAGGGATGAAGATGGTTCTCCTCGTTTGGAAAATAAATTTTTGCATGCAGATTCTTTGTTTGTAGGTAAGATTTTTATTGAGGATGTCCGAGAGAATGATGAAAAATGGATCAGGAGGCAATTGGGGATCAGAGAATTTTCAGTGACAACTTTGACAGGATTACGCAAGGCTATTGCTTTTTTATACGGGACCGGAGCTTTTTCAAATGTCAGTTATGCTTTAAATGGCGATCAGATATATAATTTAACTTTAAAACTGAAAGAAAAACCAGCAAGCTCATTGAATCTTGGATTTCGTTTTGATTCGGAGGAAATGGCTTCTATATTACTGAATACTACATTCAGCCACAGGATGCTGAGGGGGTCGCGCCTTTCATTGACGGGACGGTTGAACAAAAATCCTTATGTATTGGTGGATTATTCGTTTGGAAGTACTTATCTCCGTAAATTGGGGATTTCTTATATGTATAAATACAACGACATTAATTTGTATGACCACGGGGATAAAATTGATAATGTTACTTTTTCCTATCATCGGGGGGATGTGAATTTGTCAGATATTTATCTGCGTAATTTCAAGTTTCAGATAGGGGTGCGTTATGAGTATTTTAAATACAAATCAATTCTTTATAATTCTGATTATTTACCTGAGGTCTCTACCTCGAAAGGTTTTGCCAGTTATTATGTTTCTGCCCATCTGGATTCTTATGATAAGAAATATTATCCGGATAAAGGATTGTCGTTTAAGGCTGAGTATTCTCTTTATACGGACAATATGGTGAATTATGACGGTCATGCTCCTTTTTCGGCTTTGACGGCTGATTTTGAACCAACGCTTCGGCTGACCCGGAGGGTGTATTTGTTACCTTCTGTTTATGGCAGGGTGTTGATTGGAAATAAAATACCTGCTCCTTATCTGAATTGTATGGGAGGTGAAGTTGCAGGCCGTTATATCAACCAACAGTTGCCTTTTTATGGTATTCATAATCTGGAGTTGTTTGAAAATACGGTATTGGTGGGGCGTTTGGCGTTGCGGTATCGTTTGGGCATGCGTCATTATTTGATTTTGACCGGAAATTATGCCAGACAGGCAGACAGTTTTTGGGATATTCTGGATGGAGGTGATATTTTGGGAGGAGGAATCGGTTATGCGTATAATAGTATTATCGGACCAATTAGCCTGACTTTGGATACGTCAAATTGGGATAAAAGTCTGGGATTTTATTTTAATTTAGGTTTTTATTTTTAGAAATCCGGGAATGATAAATGAAATGAGGGAGTTATTTTTTTTTATCGGGTGTTTGTTTGTGGTTGTTGGGTGTACCAAGCCTGTCAGGTATCAGTATACTGAGGGGAAAATGTATGGTACTTTTTACCATATTTCTTATGCTGCGCCGGTTGATTTGAAGCATGAACTGCGGACACAGATGGAGGTGGTGAATGCTTCTTTGTCTATGTTTAATTCCAATTCTGTTATCACTAAAATAAATCGGAATGAAAGCCGACAGACCGATTCTTTGTTTCGCAGGATGTTTAAAGTGGCTCAGAAAGTTTATCGGCAAACCGGGGGCGGATACGATATAACTGTAGCTCCTTTGGTGAATGCTTGGGGATTTGGTGTCGGACGGAAAGCATTTCCCGATTCGGCACAGATTGATTCTTTACTTTTGATGGTGGGGATGGATAAGCTGGAGATAAAGGAGGACGAGTTGGTGAAAAGCGTACCGGATATGAAATTGGATGCCAGTTCTATTGCTAAGGGACTGGGGGTGGATTTGGTGGCGGAATATCTGGACCGTAAAGGAGTTAGTGATTATATGGTGGAAATTGGCGGAGAGGTTCGGGTAAAGGGGCAGAGTTATAAGGGATGTTGTTGGCGAATTGGAATAGACCGGCCGGAGGATGATGTGACCGGTAATGGGAGACAATTACAGATGATCGTGGGGATTACTTCCGGTGCTTTGGCTACTTCGGGTAATTACCGTAATTTTTATATTCATGAAGGGAAAAAGTATGCTCATACGATTAATCCACGAACTGGTTTTCCTGTTCAGACAGAGGTGTTGAGTGCTTCAGTGTATGCGTCTTCTTGCATGGAAGCTGATGCTTATGCTACCGGGTTTATGGTGACGGGCTTGGAGAAAGCAAAGGATATAATCAACTATAATCCGGCATTGGAAGGTTGTTTGATATATGAAGCGGATGGAAAATTAAAGGTATGGGTATCTGAGGGATTGAAAAAGTTTATTGTACCATGAATTGCTGTATTGGAATTAAATAATTTCAGGTTTACGGATTATAAAACCTGACGGGGAGGGGATGTAATGAATTTTAAAGGAATCGGAATATTACTCATTGGGTTGCTGTCGGCAGGAAAAGGGTTTGTTATGGCAGATTGTGTTTCTGGAGGGCTGGATTCTGTTTCTGTTGCGGGAGAAATTATTGTTCCGGATACTTTGTTTCATAGAGATAGTATTATTCCTGTCCGTCCTTATTTTCACAGGGATACTTTGATGCCAGTTTCTGTAAGACCAATGGAAAAAGAAGAGAGAATACCATTGGTGTATTTACCGGATAGTTTGATAAGGGATAGTCTTGCCTATGAATATACGAAAATTAAGGATTTTGCCAGCAAAAGTAAGTTTACCCGTGAACTTTATAAAATGGTTTTTGTAAGTCCTAAACGAGGGCGGTTGAATGTGATGCGTACTCAGAATAGCGAGGAACGTTTTAAAGCATTCAGGGGAAAAGAGATTCGTGAGATTTCGGTTACGGTGTTACCTCCTTATGGGACCAGTGTTTATGATACCAGTTATTATGAGGAGGATATCAGTTGGTTGAAGCTTATAGCCAATAAAACACATATGAGTACGGCGGAACGGGTGCTTCGGAAACAATTGACCCTCAGGCCGGGGATGGCATTGAATCCTTTTGAGTTGGTACAGAATGAGATATTGTTACGTGGACTGGATTATATTGATGATGCAACTATTATGGTTTCGGAGGTGGAGGGAGATACCAATCGGGTAAATCTTTTGGTGATTTGTAAGGACCGGCTTTCCTGGGGAGGAAGTGTGGAATCAAATTTCCTGAATTCTTTTAAATTGGGAATTGATAATAAAAATTTTATGAAATTAGGGCATGTGCTAAATTACGAAATCAGTTACCGGGGAACTAAGGATAAGAAATGGGGGAATATTCTGGAGTATAAAGTTAATAGTATCGGCGGCTCCCACATTAATATCCGGGGATTTTATAAAAATGATTATAAAGAAAAAGAAATCCGGGGAGAGATTGAACGGCCTTTTCTTACCAGCCGGATGAAGTGGGCAGGAGGTATAGATATCGGTCGGGTATTTTATTCAGAAGAGTTACCTGACCGGAATGTTTCCCGTTTGGATGAACTTTTTGATTATCATTTTCAGGATATCTGGTTGGGTAAATCATTTCAATTGCCTTTTCGGTATAGTTATAACCAGAATATGTATGTCACTACCCGTTTTTTTACAACTTTGTTTAATAATCGTCCGGTTGTCAGTGATGATACAAATCATTTGTATCACAACCGATTGGATTATTTTAGTGCTTTTACTTATACTAAAATAAAATATTATAAGGCGAATCTGATTTATGATTTCGGACGGACAGAAGATATTCCAACAGGATTGTTGCTTAGTTTTACTGTCGGTTACGAAAAAAGTGAATACGATGAATTCGGATATATAGGTGCCCAGGCCCGGTATTCTCATTTTAATAAGTATACAGAGCGTTATTATGCATTGGATATGGCTTTGGGGTCTTATGTGAGTGAAGATGGATTTGAAAGGGGAATATTTAAGATGGAAGGTAGTCATATCAGTAACCTTTGCAGTCTGGGAAATATGAGGTTCCGTTTTTATAATAATGTCCGGTATGTCCGTGGTATCCGTCGTTATCCTGCCGATTATTTATATATGGAAGATCATGATATCCGTGGTTTTACTTCAGATACTTTACGGGGGAATCAGAAGCTTTCATTAGGTTTGGCTACTACTTTCTTTCTGCCTTATATCAAAAAGGGATTCCGGATTGCTGTTTCCGGTTTTGTGGATGCAGGGATGCTTGCCGGAGATGGGCAGGTGTTGACAAACAGTGAAATTTATTGGGGACTTGGGGTGGGATTAAATCTGAGAAATGACAATGTAGTCATAAAAAATTTGAGTCTGCGTTTTACTTTTTATCCGCTTATTCCTGAGGACGGCAGAAGGATACAAGCAGTGATGACGGGGGGGCAAAGGGGGAAATTTTACGATTACCGTGTAACAAAACCTCAGGTAATTCAGTATGAATAATTGTCATTTCTGGGGATATTGCCGGTAATACAGGATGTGAATGTATTTAATTTATGAAAAATGGAAAATATCGCTGCGGCTGATATCTGGTTTGGGTTTATTATTGCGGTAATTGCTTCGGTATCTACTTTTATGGGGGCGATGACTTCGTTGTATTTCAAAAAGGTAAATCCGAAAACTTTGGCTGTTATTTTGGGGTTTGCTGCAGGGATTATGTTATATACTGCTTTCATGAAGCTGATGCCTGATGCTGTTCTTATTTTGTCTGGTCAGTTGCCTTACAAGGAAGTAAAGCTGGTTACGACTTCTTATTTTTTTTTGGGAATATGTTTGCTTTATCCGTTGGGGTATCTGGTAAGTATATGGAAAAAAAGAGAAGACAGGAAATACGATGAGGCAATGCAATACTACCGCAGGATAGCTGTGTTAATCCTGATTACCATCACTGCCCATAGTTTTGTGGAGGGGTTGGCAACTTTTTTGTCTTATTTGGCTAGTCCTCTGGTGGCTATCCCTTTGGTGATGTCTATTATCGTACATAATTTTCCGGAGGGAATGACGATAGGTGCCTTGTTCAATAAAATCAGTGAGACAATGGGCAGGCGGAAAGCGATATTATATAGTGCGATTGCTTCTGTGTGTGAGCCTCTCGGAGCAATTATGGCTTACGTTTTCATATTAAAGTATTCTACTCCTGTTTTGAATGGAATTTTAAAAGCGTTTTTATCCGGTTTGCTGGTGGCAACGGCTTTGAATGAATTGATTCCAAATTCCCAATTAAAAGGAAACCGCCGGATTTCAGTGCAAAGTATTATAGCCGGAATGTTCATTATGGGACTGGTTCTTGTTGGCGGTGCTTATTTCTGAAACTTTGTCCGCTTGGATTTCTTATTTTTTACGCTTTATCTTTCTTTCGTTTGAAAAATCGTTTGAAAAAGTTCTCTTTTTGTGGTTTATCGGATTGTTTTTCCATGTTTTCCGGGTATTTGACTTTTTTCAGTTTCCGGTTGGTGATTTTGTCTATGAAATTCAGATGGTCTTTGAATTCCGGAATTTCTCCTTCGTGTGCATGAGTAAATGAGGGGATGGGAAAGTGCAGTTTTTTCCAGTTATTATATGTATTGCTTTCCATACAGTGTTGCATAAATTCGCCAAAGATAGGAAGAGCCATATTAGCTCCTTGTCCCAGGCGGATTGAATTGAAATGGATATTAGCGTCATTGGCACCAACCCGGATTCCGGCAACTAATTGCGGGTGATAACCGATAAACCAGCCGTCTGCCTGGTTTTGAGTGGTACCTGTTTTGCCGGCTATAGTATTGTACAATTTGTAGTTGTTTCGCAGACGTTGTCCGGTCCCTTCATCGATAACGGCTGCCAGCATGTTGTTCATGATGGCAGCTTCATTGGCGGAGAGGACTTCTTGGGCGGGGGATGGAGTTGCCTGAAACAGGATTTTCCCGTCCCGGTCTTTAATTTCTTCCAGATAATAGGTTGTATTTAACCGTCCCTGATTGGCAAAACACATAAAAGGATTTATCATTTCCCTCAGCGGGATATTGGCTACGCCCAGAGCCAGGGAAGGGTAGGGTGGGAGTTCTGATTTGATACCCAGTAGCCGGGCCTGTGAAATTACTGTATCGATGCCGGTTTGCAACAGTACTTCAACGGCTATGGTATTGATGGATTTGCTGAGAGCTCCTTTCAGGGTGTAGTAGCCATCATAAGTGTTGTCGGAGTTCCGTGGAGTCCAGTTATCATATTCTGTATAGGTTTTTTGTTCGTTGTGATAATAAGCATCCAATCGTGCTCCGTGACTGACGGCTGCACTGTATACTACAGGTTTGAAAACAGATCCGACCTGACGGGGTGCTTCTACCTGATCATATTGAAAATACTTGTAATCGGGGCCGCCTACCCACACTTTGATTTTGCCATTCCGGGGGTCCGCAGCGATCATTGCAGGTTGTAGTATTTGCAAATAGTGTTTAATCGAGTCGATAGAAGAATATTCCATACGTGTTTCTCCTTTTCCGGGAGTGTAGACCAGCATGGCTTTTTTCCTGTTCATGATTTCCCGGATTTCTTTTTCATTGAATCCCTGATATTTCAGATGCTTGTATATGGAACTGTTGTTTATTGCATTTTGCAGGATTTCCGGTTTATTATCCCAAGGCTCTTTTTTCCCCAGATGAGTGTAGTAGGATTCTTGTAGTTTTTTCATGTGGCTGGCGACAGCTTCTTCTGCATATTGCTGCATTTCGGCATCTATTGTAGTGGTCAGTATCAGTCCGTCACGATACAGATTGTAGCTGGTTCCGTATTCTTTATTGTATTCTGCTATAATCCGGAGAGCATCTTGCCTTATTTTTTCCCGGAGATAGGGAGCGAGTCCGGAGTAGTGATTGATGGGATTATAATTTAGTTCCAGTTCTTTTTCTTTCAGTTCGTCTCCTTCATTTTCGGGCAGAAAGTCGTATTTCACCATTTGATTCAGTACGGTGTTCCGTCTTTGGAGAGCTCTTTCCGGATGGAGCCGGGGATTGTAATAGGAAGGACCTTTCAGCATACCGATCAGAGTGGCTGCTTGTGTCAGGGATAAATCCGAAGCGGAAGTTGAAAAATATTGTTGTGCTGCACTTTCTATTCCATAGGTATTTTCACCGAAAGATACGGTATTTAAGTAAAGGGTCAGGATTTCGTCTTTCGTATAGATATTTTCCAGCCGGCGTGCGGTGAACATTTCTTTCAGTTTTACAATGGGAATAAAAGTTACCTGTTGTTCTGCCCGGGGGTAAAGGTTTTTGGCTAACTGTTGGCTGATGGTGCTGCCACCGCCAGCACTTCTGTCCTGAAACAGGAAAGTTTTGAAAAATACCCGGAGCATACTGATTTTATCTACCCCTTCGTGTTGATAAAACCGTACATCTTCTGTGGCAATCAAGGCATGGATTGCATGAGGAGAAATGTTGGTGAAATTAACATTGGTCCGGTTTTCAATATAATATTTGCCGAGCAGTTCCCCGTTTTCTGTATAAAGTATGGAAGCTTCGTCGTTACGAATTTCTTTTAATTCTCCGTAAGTGGGAATTTTACCCCATAAACCGGCATATACCGAATAGACAAGCAGTCCTCCTCCGAGTGTAAGAACCAGGACTAAAATAAGACTGTATTTCAGTATGTTCCGGTTTGTATGGCCGTTATGTTGTTGCTTTTTTCTTTTACGAGTCTGTTTTTTCTTTGTCATAGTATTCCGGTTATGTAAGCCGTATACAAAAATAATAAATTATAACTACAACTGGAAAAAAAACAGGTGCCTGTTGCGGGCACCTGTTTTTCAGAATAGGGGATTCATTTATTTTATGATTTCAACCATGACACAACGATTCCATTTGTTGTTGTTCTTGTAATATGGTTTTTCTTTTCCAACATATTCAATTTGCATACGGTCGGAACTGACTCCGTAGTCTTTTTTCAGCATATTAGCTACAGCTTCTGCTCTTTCTTTAGATACACTGAGATTTACGTTAATCGGACCGAATTTGTCGGCATAACCTACAATACGTATTTTTGTATTCGGGTTATTTTTCATAAAAGTTCCGATATTATAAATTAGCGGATCATAAACATCCTGTACGACTGCGCTGTTGAATTTGAATGGTATAGTAGAGGGAATAGATTCAATGATATCGACTTTCTTTTCTACTGGTTTGATTACCTCTTTTTCAACAACTTTGATTTGAGGCGGACGATTTTGCAACTGATTGACCTGGTTTGCTAATACCAGATTAGCAGCAGCCATTTCGTCAATTAAAGCCTGTTTCGGTGCAGTCCGGAAACCTCTTCCTTTGAAATAGTAGGTGAAACCGGCGGTTAACCCTCCCAGACCGTCATTGGGGAAGCCACCTACTTCAACCATTTTGTCGTTGAAGATCATTCCCTGGAATTCGATATTGGCGTCAAAACGTTCAGACAATCTGAATTTTCCCTGTACACCACCGTGGATAGTAAAAGATTGTTGGTGTTTTCTTGTCATTCCTCCGACTCCGAAAAAGGGAACGATGTCAAATACACGGTCCGGTTTGTATTTACCGAAGAAATTAATTAAACCCAGCATGAAATCAATGTTCAAATGCATATAGTGCATGTGGAGCATTTCTTTGGCGTCATAAGTGAAACCGTGCAGGGAACCGCCGCCACCTTGTAAACGTAGTCCCCACCAGGGATTAAACATTTTACCAATGGAAAGTTCCGGCATAAATGTGATGGTGTTTCTGAATTTTGCTTGTGAGGAGTGTTCAGCAATAAATGCGTTGGCTCCGAAATTTGCTGATATGAACCAATTGTGCCAGAAGGGATTTGCTTCAAATGAAGTTTTGTAACCCGGGAGGCGTTGTTCTATAATCACCTCTTCTACTTGCCCCTGCGCCTTAGTTATTCCACATAGACCAGCAGCCAAAACAATTAACATTAATCCTTTTTTCATAACATTTTTCTAATTAAGTAACTTGTTGTTTTTATATTGTTTTTAATCGGATTTTATTGTTTGCTCTTGTTTTATTTTCATTTTCCAGTCAACTATCAAAACTTACGGGAATAACGTAGCTGGCGGAATTTACGTTTCAAAAAAGGGTGGAATAATGTTAGTTTTTATGATTTTTAATCTTTTGTTCCCAAACGTTGTATATTTTTCATATCTTTGACTAATTATATTTGTGATAGCTGATTGCCATGAGGCATAAGGCCGGAAATAACGTGTTTTTCAGACATTTATTAACTTTGGAGTTATGTTGAATATTGCATTATTTGGTCCTCCGGGTGCGGGGAAAGGTACACAGGCGAAACGGATTGTTGAAAAGTATAATCTGGCTCATTTGTCTACGGGTGATATGATTCGTAAAGAGATTGCAGAGGGTACTGAATTGGGTAAGATGGCCCAGGATATCATTAACCGGGGAGAATTATTGTCGGACGAATTTGTGGTAAAACTTATTGCTAATAGTATGGCGGCTTGCCGTGGTGTGGACGGATTTTTGTTTGATGGCTTTCCGCGCACTGTGGCACAGGCAGAAATTCTTGACACTATGTTGGAGAAGGAAGGTACTCCTTTGAAAGGTCTGATTTGTATTCATGTTCCCTTTGAAGAATTGAAACGCCGGATGTTGGAGAGGGCTAAAATTGAAGGGAGGGCGGACGATAACGCAGAAGTCATTGAAAAACGTTTTCGTGAGTATAACGATAAAACTGTGCATGTTGCCAATCACTATAAGAAAAAAGGAGTGCACATTGATGTGGAAGGAAATTGTCCGGTAGATGAAGTGTTTAGTTCTATTATACGGGCGATAGAAGAGATGAAATGATATTCAGGACGGAGACGGTTCTTCGGACCTGATGGGAGAAGTTCTTTTAAATAATGATTGGCGGAGCTATAGTTTCTGATAAATAAATATTGTCAGTGAGTTTAGCTCCGCCAATCGGTTTTAGAAAGGTGTGTCGATTTTCAAAAATTAACCTTTGGACTTTGTAAGGCAGACCTGTTTTATTTCCGGGAAGTCATTAATCCTTTTCTTTTTAGCAGAGGTTCTATATCCGGTTCCTGACCTCTGAATTGTCGGTATAATTTCATAGGTTCGTCTGCTCCTCCTTTAGTAAGAATGTTTTCAAGGAAATCCTGTGCTTTCTCCGGGTTAAAAATATCTCCGGTTTCTTTGAAAGCTGCAAAGGCATCAGCATCCAGAACTTCCGCCCAGGTGTAGGCATAATATCCTGCGGAATATCCTCCGTTAAATATATGTCCAAAATAAGGACTGCGGTAGCGGACTGTGATTTCCGGTAACAGACCGATTTTTTCCAGCGTTTCTTTTTCAAATTTTGCAGCATCGATAGGTTTTTCCGATTGTATACAGTGATAAGCCATATCCAGTAAAGCAGCTGACATGAATTCTGTGACTACAAAACCTTGATTAAAATGGCTGCTGGCCTGGATTTTGTTAATCAGTTGCTGGGGAATGGCTGCTCCGGTTTTCCAGTGACGGGCATATATTTTCAGTACTTCAGGATCTGCAGCCCAGTTTTCCATTATCTGAGACGGAAGTTCAACAAAATCTCGTGCTACAGAAGTACCGGCAACAGAGGGATAGGTACATTGGGATAGCAAACCGTGCAGAGCGTGTCCGAATTCATGGAACAATGTACAAGCTTCGTCGAAAGTCAATAAGGCCGGAGTATTACCGGTTGGTTTAGTAAAATTGCATACATTGGTGATTATTGGAGTTGAGTGCAGCAACTTAGATTGGGTACGGAAAGCATCCATCCAGGCACCACTGCTTTTGCCGGCTCTCGGAAAATAATCTGCATAATAAATCCCGATGTGTTCTCCGTTAGCATTTTTCACTTCAAAAGCCAGTGCGTCCGGGTGGGGGAGCGGAAGGTCATTTCGTTGGCTGAAAGTCACTCCAAAAAGTTTCTGAGCTACATAGAATGCACCTTCACGAACTTTTTCCAGCGGAAAATATTCGCTGATTTCCGTTTCATTCAGATTATACTTTTCTTTTTTCCGTTTTTCTGCATAGTAACGCCAATCCCATGGGGCCAGTTTAAATTTGGCTCCTTCTTTTGTAATCATTTTTTGTAATTCTGCAGCTTCTTGCTTTGCAACCGGCAATGCGGCATCCCAGATCTGATTACAAAGCTGGTAGACCCGGGCGGGAGTTTTTGCCATATTATTGTCAAGAACATAACTGGCATAATCAGGGTATCCCAGTAGTTTAGCCTTTTGTACCCGCAGAGACACCATTTTACTAATGTTATCCCAATTATTGTTATCATTGTCCCGGCTACCCCGGTTGATATATGCTTCATAGATTTGTTTCCGTAAATTCCGGTTGTCAGCGTATTGCAGGAAAGGTATTATGCTCGGATTGTGAAGTGTGAAAATCCATTTTCCGTCTAATCCGTCTTCTTTTGCGTTCTCGGCTGCCTGCGCTATCACTCCGTCGGGAAGCCCGCTCAGGTCTTTTTTATTTTCAATGACAAGACGGTAATCGTTGGTTTCTTTCAATTGGTTGTTTCCGAATTTAAAGCTCAGCAGGGCCAATTCACCGTTAATTTGTTTTAATCTTTCTTTATTTTCGGGAGACAAGTTGGCTCCGCCACGAACAAAATCATCGTAGTTTTTTTGCAATACCATTTCCTGTTCAGTGGTCAGGTGGATTTTTTCTTTATTTTGATAAATTGTTTTTATCCGTTCAAAAAGTTTTTCATTCAGAAATATAGCGTCCGAATGGGCAGTTAGTTCGGGTGTGATGATTTCTGCGATGGCATTGAGTGAATCGTTGGTGTTTGCCTGTTGCAGATTGAAAAAAACGGCACTGACCTGATTCAGCATTTGGCCTGATTTTTCCAAAGCTTCTACGGTATTTTGAAAATCCGGGGTTGTTGAATTATTAATTATTGCTGTGATTTCGGCACAATGTTTTTTCATACCTTCCCGGAAAGCGGGAAGATAGTGATGGTCCCGGATCTTATCGAAAGGAGGGACTTCAAAGGGAGTATTAAATTGACTGAAAAACGGATTGTCCGTGGAGGTGTCTTGTTTACAGGATTGCATGATAAGTCCTGCAAAGCAGATCAGATAAGTGATTTTTTTCATGATAATAAAGAATAGTATTATTTAAAGCAAAGGTAAAAGAAAAATTTAATTACCTTTACCATTGCTGGAGAGAGAACTATTTTTTTATAAGTGTATGTTTTTTTTGAAACAGATTTGTTTATGTAAAAAAAAAGTATTTTCTTTGCACTCTGTTTGGAAAGCGTTTATAAAAATTACTGAGAGATGTCAAGAGTTTGTCAAATAACCGGAAAAAGAGCAATGGGTGGTAATCACGTATCTCACTCTAAAAGAAGAGTGAAGAGAACGTTTTCAATCAACCTGTTCAAGAGAAATTTTTATTGGCCTGAAGAAGACAGATGGATTCGCCTGAATGTTTCAGCTGATGGTCTTCGCCTGATTAATAAAAAAGGCTTAAGTGCATGTTTAAAAGATGCAACTGCTGCCGGATTAATTAAAACTATTTAAAATCAGAGACAATGGCAAAGAAAAGTAAAGGAAACAGAGTACAGGTGATTCTGGAATGTACGGAGCAGAAAGAATCAGGTGTGCCGGGAATGTCTCGGTATATTACTACTAAAAACAGAAAGAATACTCCGGAGAGATTGGAACTGAAAAAGTACAATCCCTATTTGAAAAAAGTTACATTACACCGAGAGATAAAATAATTGAACTATGGCAAAGAAAGTTGTTGCAACATTGAAGACCGGAGATGGCAGAGGTTATGCAAAAGTAATCAAAATGGTTAAGTCTCCGAAGAGTGGTGCCTATATGTTCAAAGAACAGATGGTGACTACTGATCAGGTGAAAGAAGTTCTGAAAAAATAAGAACTGCTGATAAGAGGATATGAGAGGATAGATTTTTCTGTCCTCTTTTTTTATAGATTTTTTGTTATTAATTACAATATATAAATGTGTTAAAAGCTCATTTAGCGAAGATATATCATTGCTAATAAGTGTAGTATTTGCAAGAACTGTAAGTTCCTTATTTAATTTTTTATTCAATAGAAACATAGTATTTAGAGATAAATCTAATATTCTTATTTCGTTTATAAAATATTATTTGTTAGTAATATTTGTATTAATTGTAAATTATATATTACTAGATATATTAGCAGTAAAATTTTCTTTTAATTTAAAACTTTCAAAATTATTAGTTGAGTTAATTATTTTTATAAATAATTATATAATACAAAAATTATTTATATTTAAAAATAGAAAACATATATAAAAGAATGCCCCAAAATGTTAGTAGATTAGCATTTTGGGGTTGGTTTTATTTAGTAGAAATTCATCTGGACTTTCCTACTAAATAAAGGCTTACGCCAGCTTTTGCAGACAATTTTACTTTGTACAGATAAATTATGCATAGTTTATAATAAGTGGAGCCGAAATAATGGCTATTTTATTATTTCCTATTACTTTTTATAACTAAACTAAAAATTGATATAATAATTAATAATATTCCTGCAATTAAATATAATTTTGTATAAAAAGAATGAGCACCACAAATTTCCAATATTCCTTGAACTGCACTTCCGATAGTAAAAGTACAGACTCCAGCATTGTATAAATTATAGAATACTTTATTATAATTTAAATGTAATTTACTTATAATAAAATAAGGAATTGTTCCTAAAATAAGAGGAATAAAAGCTAAGTATTTCATGTAATTAGAATTTACTCCAAAACTTAATTTTAAATAGATAAAACTAAATATGAAGCATATAATTGATATTAATATATATATTAATATTGTTTTTTTTATTGATTTCTCTTTAATATCCGATGTAGACAATATCACTCACTCCTCTCTCATATCCAGGTGATGGTTTATTTATTACTTGTCCATTAAAGTACATAGTTGAAGAACTTCCACCATCTAGATTATAGGCATTTTTACAACCTAAGCTTAACATATACTCTGCTAGCTCAGACATTGTTATACCTGCACTTTCATCACTTCTTCCATCTGCACAAAGAATAATATAATGTAATGGTTCTATTAATCCAATTGCTGTTCTAGGATTTCTTGTTTCATCTTTTGTTCCATCTTCATTTTGATCATCTTCATTTTTAGTTATTTTACTATTTTCAATTAGTTTTGGACCAAATGTATATACTTGATAAATATTTTTATTTTCTTTTTGTGCTTCAATGATTTCTTGTTCCAAAGTGGTTTTTCTTTCTTCGATCATTTTGAAACTACCATCATCATATATTATTAATCCATCATCTCTACCAGTAGGTCTTGCTGTATTTCTATATGTAATGCTATTTCTTAAAACAAAACCATAGTCTCTAAATCCATAAAAGTCACCATTTACAGCAAAAATGGCATTAGAATTTTTTGCTATTTGAGATGTAGGTTCTTCTACATTTCTACCAAATTTATTTGAAGCAAAAGCTGATTTTAAATATTTTATATTACTCAATTTAATATCTACTACATATAATTCTGAATCGTACTTTCTATCATGTTTTATATTAATAGATATATTTTTGTCTTCATATTTATTATCTTGAATTATTTTTTCAGTATTATCATATTCTTCTTGATTAAATATATTTCCATTAACTTCAATAATATTTTTTTCCAGAACTAATGCATCAAGAATTACAAAAATTGTGAACGAGATAATAATTAACATATATATAAGTGCAAAACAGTGGTCTTTAAAAAAGTTTTTTGGTTTGTCCATTTTTTTACTCCTAAAATTAAGATAATTGTTCTATAAATTTATATCATATTATTTAAAAAATGAAAATAACAAATTAAATAATAATTCACAATGATTATAAAATGTTGGATGTTAATATTTAAGCTTTAAAGAGTAGCCTTAAATATATGAAATATCAGCGTTTACAAGGAATTTGTTGTTGACAATAATGTAATTTCATGTAATAATATAAGAATATAAAAATAGTGTTTTAAAGAAATTGTACAAAACTTTATATGCAATTAAATTTATAGGAGTAAAATATGAAACTTAGCAAAGAACAAGCAATAATTGAATCTATGCTTTTTGCAGCTGGAAGAGAAGTAAATATAAAAGAACTTATGAATGTTTTAGAACTAGGTGCAGATGATATAGATAGAATAATTCTAAATCTTAAATCTGAATATGATTCTAGAAATAGTGGTATTGAGATTATTAAAGTAAACGATTCATATCAATTGTGTACACGAAAAGAATATTATGAATATATTTATCCATTATTTGATAATAGATCAAAACCTAATATTTCTAATGCTGCTTTAGAAACTTTAGCTATTATTGCATATAATCCTAATATTACCAGAGCAGAAATAGAAGCAATTCGTGGTGTTAATTCTGATGGTACAGTATATAAATTACTAGAGTATGACTTAATAGAAGAAGCTGGAAAACTTGATGCTCCAGGTAGGCCAAATATATATAAAGTTACAAATAATTTTATGAAAATGTTTGGAATATCTAGTTTAGAAGAATTACCAGAATTACCTAGATATAAATTAGATGAAAATGAACAAATTGTTATAGATGAAGTAATGGAGGCTCCAATGCCCGAAAGGGAAGACGAAGATATTGAAAATAAGGAAAATAATTAAGAATAAAATATCATATATATAATACAAAAATATTATATATAAATTGGAGGTTAAATTATGGGAAAAGAAGAATTTGTAAAAGAAATAACAAATATAGATGATGATTGTGTACAATGGTATACAGATGTTGTAAGAAAAGCTGAACTTGCAGATTATACAGATACAAAAGGGTGTATAGCTATAAGACCTTATGGTTATGCAATTTGGGAAAATATACAAAAATATACAGATCAAAAATTCAAAGAAGTAGGTGTAACTAATTTTTATATGCCAATTCTTATACCTGAAAGCATGTTGCAAAAAGAAAAGGATCATGTTGAGGGTTTTGCACCAGAAGTAGCTTGGGTTACTATGGGAGGAGAAGATAAACTTCAAGAACGCCTTTGTATAAGACCAACTTCAGAAACTATAATATCAACAATGTATTCAAAATGGGTAAAATCTTGGAGAGATTTACCAATATTAGGAAATCAATGGTGTAATGTATTAAGATGGGAAAAAGAAACAAGACCATTTTTACGTTCAAGAGAGTTTTTATGGCAAGAAGGCCATACTGTTCATGAAACTGCTAAAGAGGCAGAAGAAAGAACAAAAATGATGCTTAATATATATTCAGATGTTATAGAAAAATTATTAGCAATTCCAGTATTAAAGGGAAGAAAAACTCCAAAAGAACAATTTGCAGGAGCAGATAGTACATATACAGTAGAAACAATGACTTATGATGGAAGAGCATTACAAGCTGGAACTTCTCATTATTTTGGTCAAAACTTTACCAAACCTTTTGAAATAAAATTTCAAAATAGAGAAGGAAAAGAAGAATATGCTTATCAAACTTCTTGGGGAATTAGTACAAGATTAATTGGAGCATTAATTATGGCACATGGAGATAACAGAGGATTAAAATTACCACCAAAAGTAGCTCCAATTCAAGCAGTTATAGTTCCAATTGCACAACATAAAGAAGGTGTTTTAGAAAAAGTAACAAGTATTTATAATAATTTAAATAAAAACTATAGAATGAAATTAGATGATAGAGATAATTATTCTACAGGATTTAAATATAATGACTGGGAAATGAGAGGAGTACCAGTTAGAATTGAAATTGGTCCAAGAGATTTAGAAAATAATCAAGCAGTTTTAGTAAGACGTGATAATGGAGAAAAAGAGATTGTAGAACTTTCAAATTTAAATGAAAGATTAGGTACTCTATTAGAAGAAATTCAAAATAGCATGTTTAATGAATGTTTAAAAAGAATGGAAGAAAAAACAACAATTGCATATACTTTAGATGAAATGTTAGAAAGTTTAGAAAAAAATCAAGGATTCATAAAAACAATGTGGTGTGGTGATGTAGCTTGTGAAGATAAAGTAAAAGAAGTTACAGGAGCTCACTCAAGATGTATGCCATTTGAGCAAGAACAATTAGCAGATATATGCCCAGTTTGTGGAAAGAAAGCTACAAAAATGGTTATATGGGGAAGACAATATTAAAATTTTACAACAAAGAGATTTTCATAATATGATTTTGATATTAAAACTGTGATTAAATCTGCCAAAGACTTTATATAATATAAAAACGTGTAACTAAAAGTTACACGTTTTTTTGTGTTAACAGAAAAGTAAATTATTGTTTGTTCTATAGTAAATAATTTAGCTGTTACACAATATAAAGTTTTTAAATAATATTATACAGTTAATTTTTTTATTTGACGAATTTCATCATGTAATTTTTGAATATGTTTTTTCCTTTCTGTGTATGCTGTTTCTAATTCTTGAATCATTTGAGGAACTTTATCAAGTTGTTCTTGTGGTTTTAAATAATATTTGGCTTCTTCTATATAATATTGTTTTTTCTCAGGGGTACTAGCAGCCATCATTCTATCATAATATTTTTTTGTACCACTAAGTCTTGAAATTTCTTTCTTTAAGAATTTTACATAGTCTTCTCTAGCATATATTTCATATTCAGTATCATAAATTACTACTTTAAATAATGCTTTTAGAATTTTTTTATCTATTTTTCCAACTCCACCAGTTTTAAATATTCTAGCAGTATCTGATATAGATTTTGGATTAGTAGGATGAGCATGGTCAATTAATATATTTAGAGCATCAATAATACCAATGTGAGTTTTATATTGACGTTTGGCAGTAATGGCTTCAAATTCATCAGCAACTCTTATAATTTGAGCTTCGTATGGTATTTTATTTCCTAATATTCCATTAGGATAACCAGTTCCATCTAATGCTTCATGATGATATAAAGCACCTGCGGCATATGGTCGTAATTTTAAATCTTTCATACAAATTTCATATCCAATAGTAGTATGTGTTTTCATTATTTCATATTCTTCATCAGTCAATTTTGAAGGTTTCTGAAGTACTGAAGGTGGAATGAAAATTTTACCAATATCGTGAAGATATGCACAGGTTGTTGTATAGATAGTAAATCCTTCTGATAAACGAAGTATTTCGCACAGTCTACATGAAATATTAGCAACATTATCAGAATGTTTTCGAGTAATGTTATCTAATCCATCCAACATTTTTAATTGATAACGTATAGTTTCGTCTAAGTTATAAGATTTTAGAGAAGTACTATTATAAAAATCAAATTGTTCTTTCATTAAAACTCCTTATTTATTATTTTTGAAAAAATATTTTAGTTTAAATTTTTAAATATATTATAAAGTATTATATACTAATTTATTTTATATCTTAATATTTTTTTGGTCAAGTAATTTATAATTATTGTTACAATTTATAAATAGTAATAATAAAACAGAAATTTATTATTAGCAATTATAGTATATACTAATACTAAAAAGTGCTTGAAAAAAATGTGAATGTATAATATTATATAAATGATTTTTTGTAAAAGAGGAAATAAAATATGTTTTTAAAAAGACTAGAAATGCATGGCTTTAAATCTTTTGCTGATAAAACAGTTTTAGAATTTATGCCAGGAATTACAACAGTAATTGGACCAAATGGATCAGGAAAAAGTAATATATCAGATTGTATTAGATGGGTACTAGGAGAGCAAAGTATGAAATCTTTAAGAGGTGCAAAATCTGAAGATATAATTTTTGCTGGAACTCAGAATAGAAAATCTTTAGGATATGCAGAAGCATCTATTGTAATAGATAATTCTGATTCAAAATTACCTATTGAATATAATGAAGTAATAGTTACAAGAAGAATCTATAGAAGTGGAGAAAGCGGATACTTTATTAATAAAACTCCTTGTAGATTGAAAGATGTTTTAGAACTATTTATGGATACTGGTATAGGAAAAGATGGTTATTCTATAATTGGACAAGGAAAGATTGATGAAATACTAAGTAATAAATCTGAAGATAGAAGACGTATATTTGAAGAAGCTGCTGGAATAGTAAAATATAGAACTAGAAAAGTTGAGTCTGAAAGAAAATTAGAACAAGTAAAACTTAATTTATTAAGAATAAATGATATTATTTCAGAAATTGAAAACAATATAGGACCTTTAAAAATCCAGTCAGAAAAGGCCAAGAAGTTTTTAGATTTAAGAGAAAACTTGAAAACAATAGAAGTAGGATTGTTTTTGTATAATATAGAAAATTATAAAAAACAGACACAAGAAATTCTTGAAAATATTGATATTTTTGAAACACAAAAAGTTAAAGAGGAAGAAGATTTAAATGCTATTCAACTTGAAAAAGAAAATTTGAGAACTTTGGTTGAATCATTAATTGAAGAAATAGAAAAAACTCAAAATTTAGGTTTTGAAGGAAACAGACGTAAAGAGCAATATAATAGTGAAATTGCAATTTTTAGTGAAAAGATTTCTAATAATAAGGAAAATTATGAAAGATATGCTGGTGAAATTGAAGATTTAGAAAATCGTAATAAAGAACTAGAAGAGGAAAAAAATCAAAAGATACAAAAAAGAGATAATCTTTTCAATAATAAAGAAAAATTTGAAACAGAACTAAAAGAAAAAGAAGAAGAATTAGCAAAATATTCTGAAACTCTATCTAATAAAGAACTAGAAATCGAAGAAAAAAAGAAGATTGTACAAGAAAATACTGATAATAAATATCAAATAATCTCAAATATAAATACAGAAAAAGCTAATTTTGATAATCTAAATAAAAGAGAAAATCTATTAAAAAGTGA